>UOFL01000226.1_pt1 | contig 27013 bp, 17 predicted proteins | sample 1990081 | NCBI WGS metagenome assembly UOFL01 (sample SAMEA4728526, study PRJEB27164) | hydrothermal vent metagenome | biome: marine basaltic hydrothermal vent biome; feature: marine hydrothermal vent; material: mineral | place: Pacific Ocean | collected 2011-06-14/2011-07-23 | depth 1741 m | reverse complement strand
TTTAGGTTTAATGTTTGTAGTGCAGTTCAAACAATCTAACAATTGTAATAGAAATTAGCTAAACCCTTAAGTTTTTTCTTTAGTGCTTTGAACATTAAGCACTAATAAAATTGACATTATAATAAGGACTAGGTCATTGGTGAGCCAAAAGTTCTCTAGGTAAAAACGGCTTCATAACGCATCCCCTTATCATCTGCACCAATAGATACCAAGAAGGCTTCAATTCTACCCATCTTTGGATGAGACACGGTATATATTCGTTGTAAAAGATTATCGTCTTCAATTTCACTACGAAAGACTATTGCAAAAGCTTGATTCTCATCCTGATCTTGTCCACTGCCTAATGGGTCTACACTTACTAGGTCGACGTCAATCAATGAAAATGGGTTTACTTCAATGCGGAATGTATCGTTTAAAAATGGCTTAAATGCGCCATAAGTAATCTGTTCCATTGTAGACTACCTCTATTAGAGTTATTAAATTATTAATTCAAACTGCCTTGTTTATTGAGTTTAAAATTATCAGAAATGTCACTACTCTGGCAAGCTTAAAACAACAAATAATGCGGGGAATAAATAATCAATCGGCGTTAACGGGAATAATACAGTGATAACTAATTCACAAATTTCTTATTTTTATACATTTAGTTATTCTGATTTTGCCATTTTACAACAATTGCGACCATTATTTTTAGCCTCATACATCGCCTTATCAGCCCGCTCAAAAACATCATCCGGTGTATCATTGTCGTGAAACTCAGCAATTCCAGCCGAAATAGTCACTGGGACTCTTGCCCCACGAAAATGAAAACCACAACTTTCAATAGATGCACGAAGTTTGTCAGCCACTTTAAATGCATCTTCAATTTTTGCTCCAGTGACCAACGCGACAAATTCTTCGCCACCATATCGTGCGACAAAATCAGTTTCTCGAACACGGTCACGGATCACTGCGGCAATCGTGGCTAAAACCTTATCGCCAGCCTTATGCCCAAAGTTATCATTGATATTTTTGAAGTGATCAACATCTATCATTACCATACATAGGTTTTCATTAAATCTACGCCAACGACGATACTCTTGATCCAAACGTTCATCGTATGCGGCCCGATTGGGTAATCCTGTTAAACGATCACACATTGCCAAGTTGCGTTGTTTGACTACTTTATTTCTCAGTTCAACAGTTTCCTTTTCCATCACTGATAAACGTTCTGTTAATTCATCAACTCTGTCACGTGCTTTTTGATCTCGCTGTTGTTCCTTAATTCTAAACCGTTCCATGTGGTCAGTAATGGCATCTAATCGTGCGTCTACCACTAGTTTAAGTTGATCAAGGTCAGATGCCTCTTGTACACTATTTCTGATTTCGAGCATCTGCTCACTGAGCAAAGAGTTCAGTTGTACTGAGTGAGAGTAACTTGATTTTTGATCTTCTTTTACCCCTTGCAAAGAATTATCAATTGCTTGCAAGCGCTTCGTTAAATGAGCAAGAAACTTTTCCAGCTCCTTTTTTTCCGCCTGAACTTTTTTACGTACTTCACCAATCAACGAAGCAATTTGGTCCAGTACTTCAGGCCATTCTTCGTCCTGCACGACCTCTTCAAGTTTTGTCTGTAACACCACTACTTTTTGTTGCAAGTCTGGTGGTAAACTTAATCGATCCAGTAATTGTAATAAAATTTCATTTACATTCACATCATGCGTCGCTACACCACTTTCAGAATCAGGCCATAAGCGATTAAGACTATTGGCCAAGTCTGTTGCGAGCTCTAATAACTGTTGTCCATTTTCAATGTTATCTGCACGTTTCGCAATTGACAGTAGTTGTTGTGCTGGATTCCCACTAAGGGATAAGCGACTGGCAATCAAATTAATGACATCAACTCCTGACTGACAAGAGTTTTTTATGTTATTCGGCGTTGCTTCACTTATGGAGGCTACAGGAGACTTTTCAATGTTTGAATTTTCATCTTGAATTTTTTCATTCGAATAGTTAACTGATTTTGCACTGCTATCATTCAGTGGATTCTGCGACTTATCTAGATCAGAAGTATTCAGTTCAATGGCTTCATTTGTCTCTGGGACTCGCTGCCTTAACTCTGCATCAAACTTACTCTCTTTAACATAAGTCTCTTGCAGCTCGCTATCTGAATTTTTGTTTTCATTGTGCGAGACCTTAGCTGCTGAATTATCATCTGACTTTTCTTTATTAAATAATTTACCAAAAAATCCTTTTTTCTTTTCAACTACCTCAGTGTCGACGCCAGCACTCTCTGTCGACGGCATATTATTTGGAAGAGACAATGCTGATTCATTTAATTCTAGCTCAATACATTCTCTAGAAATATCTATCAAAATATCCCTAAACTCTGTCACTTGATTACTTAACTCTGAAGCTTCATTACAACGCATTAATTCAGATTCAAGTTTTTGACATCGACTTTTAAAGGACGCGGGGAAATTCACATTACGCAATAACTTAAGCATCACTTGCCAGCCATGCTTACTTAGATTATCACCGTCTTCTTCGCTGGCTTGAGTTTTTAAATTATCAAGCTCATCCAAGACGTTCGTAATCCCTTTGATCACTTTAACTAATTCAGTCTTGCTAGGTTTTTTCCGTAAAGTACTCCGTAATGAATCAAGATTTCGATCCATAGTATTATCAGAGCCTTCAATAGCCAGGCTCATCCGAATAGTAACACTGCGCAAAAGGTTTTCAAGCTCTTGCCAATCTTTCTCTTTAGCCTCTAATTCATCAAGGCTATTATAATATTTTCTTTTCCATTGCTGGTCTTTATCAACACTCGTCATTGTATACTTCCGCTACCTGTATTCCTTCATCGTATTAGCGGCACTACTATTAATGACTTGATAACATATTAAAAAAACATCGCAGATTATCGGTTGATAAACCCCTATAATTTATTGATGGTGACTGACTAGTGTTGACGCCAAACCGGAGGAAAGTGTTATTATATTCGAGATGGAAAGCGAAAATTTGAGATAGAAAGCGAAAAGAAAAAACCTAAAAAAGAAAATACATGAATTAGTGCTAATAAAAGAGCACATTAATAAATTGCGAATCAAACACTAATATTATTGAATATACTTGTTACTAAGCTGATCAGCGCTGTTCAGCTTAGTAACGCTCAAGCCTGAAGTGCTCAGGCAATACCACTTCCATCGCAATAGGCAAGTGATCGGAATAAGTAAAATCTAATACCGATACTGAGCTAACATCAAGCGTAGGGGATACTAAAATGTGGTCAATATTACGATCCGGTCTCCAGCTAGGGAAAGTCAATAAATCATGTTTGGGCTCAGTTAGATTGGCATTATTCACTAACATTTTCACCTCCATACTATTTGAAGTACAATTCATGTCACCCATCACAATAACATGCTCGTACTTACGAATAATATCTGCAACATAGCCTAGTTGTCGTAGACGCGTTTTTCTCCCTAGCGCCAAATGCAAAATTACAACCACCAATGGATTTTCAGGTCTTCCAAAATAGGCAAACATCGCCCCACGCCCACGAATAGGTCCAGGCAATTTGTGATCATCGACCGTCAAAGGACGAAAACGACTGACCACGCCATTACTATGTTGCGCCAGTTTTCCCAATCGGCGATTTGTTTGATGGTACCAATAGGCAAACTGTGCTTTATCCGCAATGTATTCTGTTTGGTTAATGAAGCCACTACGTAGACTGCCTGCATCGACTTCTTGCAACCCAATGACATCATATTCTGAGATGATACGGGCAATGCTCGATAAGTTACGCATACGTTCGCTGTTTGGTAATAGTTGCTTCCAGCTACGAGTCAGATAATGACTATAGTGACTAGTACTTATACCGGTTTGAATATTATAACTTAGTAAACGTAATTTTTGACGCATACAAGTATCACTACTGTCATCAACTTTATTGTGTGTGGAATCTACCATTATATTGGACAAACCATTTCACCCAGTTTTTCCGTCAATTTGAGGTTTTCTGAATAGTCTACAGGACAGTCGATAATACAGACTTGCTTAGAGGCTATGGCCTGTCGCAATATAGGTAATAAATCTTCTGTTTTTTCCACTCTAAATCCAAGAGCTCCAAACGAGTCCGCATATTTTACAAAGTCAGGGTTGTTAAATTTTACATTCGAAATTCGACCAAATTGATTCATTTGCTTCCACTCTATCAAGCCGTAACTCATATCATTCCAGATCAAAATAATAATCGGAGTATTTAAGCGTATGGCTGTTTCTATTTCCTGAGAATTCATTAAAAACCCTGCGTCACCAGTGACTGCTACAATGGTACGCTCAGGATTAACGAGCTTAGCAGCGATGGCACCAGGTACGGCTATTCCCATACTGGCAAAACCGTTTGAAATAATACAGGTATTAGGCTTTTCACAACGGAACATTCTCGACATCCACATTTTGTGTGCACCCACATCACAAATGACTACATCCTCAGCCTCAAGCACTGTGCGTAATTCCCAAATCAACTTTTGAGGCTTTACCGGAAAATCAATATCTTCTGCATGTTGATTCATGTCCTCAATCAATGCCTCACGCAATGGCCGGAGTAGATTCCCTTGATGCGCTTCAGCCTGCTTTGCAATGCGTGCCAAACTATGATTAATATCTCCTTTTACACTCACAGTCACAGTATAAGCTTCATCCACTTCAGCGGATGAACGATCAATATGAATAATGGTTCTATCTTTGCTTGGATGCCACAAATAAGGATGATACTCAACCAGATCATAACCAATACAAATCACTAAATCTGCACGGTCAAACCCGCAACTAACATAATCTTGTGATTGCAACCCTGCACTGCCTAATGCCATAGGATGCTTAAAAGGAATAACCCCTTTTGCCATAAAAGTATTAGCGACTGGAATATTGAGGTCTTGTGCAAAATCAGCCAGCGCCTGCCAAGCTTTCGCTCGTACTACGCCATGTCCTGCAAGAATAATCGGCGCTTTTGCCTGAGTGATAAGTTCAGCTGCTTTGCTAACCTGCTGCTGTGGTGGTTCAGGAGGGTAAGACTCTGTAACAAGCAGTGGAATCGAATTCACATCCATCGTGGCAATATTTTCGGGAAACTCAATAAAACATGCCCCGGTTTTTTCATTCTGTGCCACCTTAAAAGCTTTACGCACAATTTCAGGAATGATATCAGGAGAAAGAATACGAGTAGAATATTTAGTGATAGACTCAAACATTGCTTCGAGGTCTAGGACTTGATGTGACTCTTTGTGTAAACGATCAGTTCCTGCCTGACCTGCAATAGCGACCAGAGGTGCATGATCCATATTTGCATCTGCAACTCCCGTGACTAGGTTAGTGGCACCTGGTCCGAGAGTAGACATACACACACCTGCTCTACCGGTGAGACGTCCATATACATCTGCCATAAAGGCCGCACCTTGTTCATGACGTGTCGTAACAAATTGAATAGAAGAGTTAAGCAAAGCATCCATAATATCAAGATTCTCTTCTCCTGGGATGCCAAAAATATACTCAACCCCTTCACTTTCAAGACATTTCACAAATAGCTCTGCAGCGTGCATTTAATCTCCCACTATTAAAATACTCAATCAAAAAATGCTATTTTTTTGCACTACTTGCCAGTTCTTTCTTGACTAGAAATTCTGCTAAAACAAGCAGCTTTTCAAAGGACCCGTCTACCAAATCTGCTCCTGCTTTGTATTTTCCAGCAACAATCACTAATGGCACACTACTAGCTTCATAACCCTTGGCTAATTTCTTCCCCGCTATAATTAAATTATTCACTGCCTCTGACGCAAAAACTTTGTCAAAATTAGCACTTGAAACACCTTCTCCCACAAAAATTGCTTTTATTTGTGCCTGTGTTATTACCATTTTTTGCCTTTGAATTTGATCAAATAAAGCTTGATGCACCTTACTAACTACTTTAAGTGAGACAGCTGAATAGTATGCGCGGGCGTGAATTTCTGCTCCAGGCCAACGAGGAAATACAGCCGGGACACGAACAAAAGTTACATTTTTAGGCTTAGTTTTAAGCCATTTTTTTAAGGTGGGTTCAAAACGAAAACAATGCGGGCAACCGTACCAAAATAACTCTACCACTTCTACAGTCCCTTTTGCGGCTTGCGTTACTTGCGGTGTTGCTAAGGCATAGTATTCAAAACCTTCATGAAAGTCATCTGTAGCAGCGTTACTAGCCGCTTCTTTGCCTGCGGCAAAAAGACTTACACTGACAAACATAAGTAAAAAAATTGAAACAAACGATGTGGTAATTGATTTCTGGCGACTCATCTTTCTCTCCAACATAATGATTCAGCTGCCCTCTACAATAAGGGCAGCCTGCGATCGGTTTATAAGATGATAACAGATTAACGCATAGAGTATGAATATTCACTGAATTCTGCTTGTTTTTTATACGACAAGTCAGGATTTCTAGCAGGTATCGTTATGGCGCAACTTTACGTATTTCAAACAATGACAACACTGCATCACCCAGACCTGCTGGAGTATGTGAAGTGACTACCCCTGCCGCTTCTAATGCAGCAAATTTTTCATCAGCCGTGCCTTTACCACCAGAAATAATTGCCCCTGCATGTCCCATACGTTTACCCTTAGGTGCTGTGACTCCTGCAATGTAGGCAGCAACAGGTTTACTGACATTCGACTGAATATATTCCGCTGCTTCTTCCTCGGCTGTACCTCCAATTTCTCCCACCATTAAAATAGCTTCAGTTTGCGGGTCATTTTCAAATAACTGCAAACAATCGATAAAACTAGTCCCTGGCAATGGATCGCCTCCGATCCCGATACAAGTGGTTTGTCCATAACCAATAGCAGAAGTTTGATGGACGGCTTCATAAGTAAGAGTGCCTGACCGCGAGACTATGCCTATTTTACCTGGTTGATGAATTTCGCCAGGCATAATACCAATTTTACATTCTCCAGGAGTAATAATTCCTGGGCAGTTAGGTCCAATCAAGCGTGCTCCTGCCTCAGTCACCACTCGATTCGCCTGTAACATATCCATCACTGGTATACCTTCAGTAATGGTTATAATTAATTCAATGCCTGCATCTACAGCTTCTAAAATTGCATCTTTACAAAAAGGCGCCGGCACATAAATAACAGTAGCATTCGCTTTAGTCATATCGACGGCATCACGCACGGTGTTAAAAATGGGCAAGCCTAATACCTGTTGCCCCCCCTTACCGGGAGTCACCCCCCCCACCATTTGTGTGCCGTAAGCAAGTGCTTGCTCGGTATGAAATAAGCCTTGTTTACCTGTCAATCCCTGACAAATAACTTTAGTCTCTTTATTCACCAGGACACTCATGTGGCTTCTCCTACTAGTTTTACAATTGTTTCAGCGGCCTGCTGTAAACCAGATGCGGCCACCACCTTCACGTCACTAGCACTCAGTAACTCCAAACCTTTAGTCGCTTGGTTACCTTCTAGGCGCACCACCACTGGCACTTTTAATCCTACTTCTTGCACAGCCCCAATAATCCCTTCCGCAATTAAATCACAACGCACAATACCGCCAAAGATATTCACTAGTATGCCTTTAACATTACTGTCAGACGTGATAATTTTAAATGCTTCAGCCACTCGCTCTTTAGTAGCAGTACCTCCCACATCCAAAAAATTAGCAGGATCTCCACCACTGAGTTTAATTAAATCCATCGTCGCCATCGCCAAGCCTGCTCCATTCACCATACAACCAATTTGACCTTCCAACGCAATGTAATTAAGTTCCCACTCTTTCGCTTTGTTTTCGCGATCATCTTCCTGACTGGCATCATGCATAGCTTGTAAATCTTTATGGCGATACAAGGCATTGTCATCGACATTAATTTTCCCATCAAGGCATAACATATTGCCTTGTTGAGTCACTACTAAAGGATTCACCTCTACCAAACTTAAATCTTTTTCTTCAAATAATTTTGCAAGCCCTGTTAATAACTTAGAAAATTGTTTAATCTGCTCACCTTCAAGCCCTAAACCAAAGGCTAATTGCCGGCACTGAAAGGGCTGCAATCCTGTCAAAGGATCAATCGCTGCCTTAATAATTTTTTCGGGAGTCTCAGCGGCCACTTTTTCTATTTCAGTCCCCCCTTCAGTCGATGCCATAAAAACAATTTTTCGTAACGACCTATCGACTACTGCACCAAGATATAGCTCTCGAGCAATATCACAAGGTTGTTCAATCAGCATTTGATTAACAGGCTGTCCTTTATCATCAGTCTGGAAAGTGACCAGTTGGGTTCCGAGCATAGACTCAACATATTTTTTGGCATCAGCTTTATTGTCTATTATTTTTACACCACCTGCCTTACCACGCCCGCCAGCATGTACCTGAGCCTTGATTACCCACTTACTAGCATCCACATCATTTAATGCGGTGTCTAGCTCCGATAAATTTTTAATCACAGTATGGTTAGGTACAGGCATTCCATAGTCGGCAAATAATTTTTTAGCCTGAAATTCATGAAGGTTCATGATAGCTCCCTGAGCAAATAAGTTGAAAAAAATAACTGAAAAATAATAAAGTACGCCTTAATATTACTGAATAATGATAATGTTAGAAAAGCAGTTTAATTTAACAAAAGTCAGATCAAGTAGATCTCAGGTCAAATAGAGCCTAATTAATGAATCTGACATTAACTTATGCTATTGATCTTAAAATCATTAAATCCAACCAGCCTTACCACCCAACTTAATTAGTTGCGGTAAAGGAACGCTTATAACGTCATCATAGTAAGCTGTTTCGTTAGTGATAGAAACTCACTCAGGTGCAAAACAAGCCGACACCAAGCAAAAAATCGTTATTTACTTGAAATCATAAGCGTCTTAGTACCCTGAGTTTAACGCTGAATGGCGCCATATGAGAGAAGATTAATAGCCTGTAAATTAGTCTTTCCTCACTAACGATAGAACAACGATACTCACTATAACAATACTAAACTATAGTCAGCTAATTGCCTAGCCAGCGCCTGATTTTGCAATATGAATGGCACGATTGTCGACTGCTAGTGCAGCTTCATGCACCGCTTCAGATAATGTAGGGTGCGCAAAAATAGTTAAGGCCAAATCTTCAGCACTGGCACTAAATTCACGTGCTATAACAGCTTGGGTAATAAGTTCTGAACAATGCGATCCTATCATATGCACACCTAACACCCGATCAGATTCGGCATCGGCGATCACTTTAACCATACCACTGATATCACCGCTAGCACGTGCACGACCACTGGCGGAAAACGGAAATACGCCTGTTTTATAGGATTTCCCTGCTTGTTTTAAATCATTCTCAGTGCTTCCTACCCAAGCGATTTCAGGATGCGTATAAATAATAGACGGGATATTGTTGTAGTTTACTTTTGCATATTGCCCGGCGATTCGCTCAGCAACCATCATTCCTTCTTCACTTCCTTTATGAGCAAGCATTGGTCCACGCACTAAATCACCAATCGCATAAACACCCTCAACATTAGTTTTGCACTGTTGATCTACTACCACAAATCCACGCGCATCAATGATGAGCTCACAAGTATCGGACACTAAACCATCCGAGTTTGGACGGCGACCAACCGCCACTATCAAACGCTCAACTACTTTGGTCTGTGTCTTGTTATTCTGCTGATAGACTACCTCAACACCCTCTTGCTTAAGTTCACTTCCTGACACACACGCGCCAAATTCAAAATGTAAGCCCTGTTTTTGATATTGCTTCAGTGCTTCCCCTGCTATCTGTGTATCTGCCATTGGCAAAAAACTATCCATTGCCTCAAACAGTACCACTTTTGATCCGAGTCTGTTCCACACACTGCCTAATTCTAATCCAATGACTCCAGCACCTATGATTCCAATACTTTTGGGAACAGTCGTAAACTCAAGTGCACCAGTAGAATCTACCACCACTTGATCCTGCCAAGGAGCCGCAGGAATTTCGACAGGAGTTGATCCAGTAGCAAGAATAATATTGCTAGCGTTCAAAATCATCGTTTGATCAGAGCGCGAACGTTGCACTGACACTTGCCCAGGAGTATGTAATTTCGCGGAACCTGATACAAAACTCACCTGATTTGATTTAAACAAACCAGCGATACCCTGCGTTAACGTCGACACTATACCTTGTTTACGCGCCATCATTTTTTCAAGATCAAGTGCTACAGAGTCTAATTGTATACCGTGTTGCTCATATCCTTGGCAGGCACTTTCATATAAATAAGAAGACTCCAGTAAAGCCTTTGAAGGAATACAACCCACATTTAAACAAGTCCCGCCCAAGACTGGTTTTTGTTCCTCATCTAACCATTGGTCAATACATGCGGTTTTCAACCCTAGCTGGGCGCATCGAATGGCAGCCACATAGCCTGCCGGACCGGCTCCTATTACAATGACATCAAATTGATTTTCCATAAACTACCTTTTTACAAGTATGATACAACTGAACTTTTTAACTTTCACTCTTTTACACCCCCAACAGTAACCTTGCTGGATCTTCAATTTGTTCTTTGATCGACACTAAAAATTGTACTGCACCTCGCCCATCAATTAAGCGGTGATCATACGATAATGCGACATACATCATTGGCCGGACTACCACTTCATCCTGCTCTACCATTGCTCTTTTTTCAATTTTATGTAAGCCAAGTATGGCACTTTGTGGCGGATTAATGATAGGCGTTGACAATAGAGAACCAAACACTCCACCGTTAGTAATGGAAAATGTTCCGCCCGTCATTTCCTCTAATGTTAACGATCCTTCACGTGCACGGGTACCAAAATCAACAATACCTCGCTCTACATCAGCAAAGTCCATATCATCGCAATCGCGTAAAATAGGAACCACTAAGCCTCGTGGTGAACCCACTGCGATACCAAGATCCTGGTAACCGTGATAGACAATCTCTTTACCATCAATAGAGGCATTTACATCTGGAAATCGCTTTAGAGCTTCCACCGTTGCCTTAACAAAAAATGACATAAACCCCAGCTTAACCTCATGCGTTTTTTCAAATGATTCGCGATATTTCGTACGTATCTCCATTACCGCTTGCATATTTATTTCATTAAAAGTCGTAAGAATTGCTGCAGTTTGCTGAGACTCCAGCAAACGCTCTGCAATGCGTGCTCGCAAGCGAGTCATCGGCACACGTTTTTCATGCCGCAATAAAGTACTTTCTTCAGCAGTTTGATCAGATTTTTCGTCAACAACGATTGATGCTGGTTTAGTTTCTCTGGTTTGTACTGCCGCTGAAGCAGAGGACTGAGCAGAAGCAACTTCGGAGACAATTTTTGCATCACTGCGAAGTGGTTGCTTGTTTTTCTTTACTTCGGCCATGATATCTTCTTTAAGAATTCGGCCATTCTTGCCACTACCAGTGAGGACTGACACATCTAACTTATTTTCGACAGCCGCTTTTTCTGCAGCAGGTCCTAAAACAGGTTTCACTGCTTGCCGGCTGAGTCCATCGCCTGAGGCGAGCGCTTGTACTTCTTGTACTTCGACAAGCTTTGATTCAGAAACTTCTTCACTTATTGACTCTAATGTTCCAATCACTTGACCTGAGACGACCAAGGTTCCGACTTCAACCAAAATTTTTCCCATCACAGCCTTATCAATTGCAGGCACTTCAAATACCACTTTGTCCGTTTCAATTTCTGCTATGATTTCATCACGCTCAAGTAATTCCCCTGTTTTTTTCTTCCACGCGACCAAGGTTCCATCAGTCACTGACTCAGGAAATACAGGAACTTTAATTTCTATAGTCATGCGCCTTTTCCTTTTGTTTCAAGTTTAATCAACAGCCTACTAATGCCTTCGTTACAAATTGCTCAAGCTGCTGTTTATGTAAAGACATTTGCCCTACTGCAGGGGCTGCCATAAGGGGACGTCCTGCGTAATGTAATTGATTACCAAGACCAATAGTTTCTTTAATCTTATGTTGAGTTGAATACCAGGCTCCCTGATTTTTAGGTTCTTCCTGACACCAGACATAATCTACAATGCCTGTATATCGTGACAACTCTGTAGTCAGTTCAGATTGCGGAAATGGGTATAATTGTTCGATTCTAATAATAGCCACCTGACTTAATTGAAGCTTGCCAACATGACTCACCAAGTCGTAGTAAACTTTACCGCTACACATCACTACACGTGTCACTTGCGCATCATCACCGTGTATATTAGAAGGAATTAATTTACGAAAAGACCCCTTTTCAAATTTATCCAGTGGACTACTGGCTAATTTATTGCGTAGTAAACTTTTCGGTGTCATGACTATCAGTGGTTTGCGGCAAGTGCTTAACATCTGCCGGCGTAATAAGTGAAATATTTGTGAGGCACTACTGGGAACACATACCTGCATATTTTCCTGGGCACATAATTGTAAGTAGCGCTCAAGCCTTGCGGAAGAATGTTCAGGGCCTTGCCCTTCATAGCCATGAGGAAGAAACATCACCAAGCCACATAAGCGATTCCATTTTTGCTCACCTGCACTAATAAATTGATCGATCACTACTTGCGCGCCATTGGCGAAGTCTCCGAACTGCGCTTCCCATATAGTGAGCGTATCCGGCGATGTTGTTGAATACCCATACTCAAAAGCTAATACTGCCTCTTCTGATAGCAAAGAATTAATCACTAGAAACTTCTTTTGATCTTCTGACAAATATTGTAAAGGAATATGAGCAAGTCCTGTTTTCTGATCCCTCAGTAAAGCATGTCGATGAAAAAAAGTGCCACGGCCACAATCTTGACCTGATAATCGCACTGCATATCCTTCAGTTAATAAACTGGCATAGGCTAATAGTTCCGCACAACCCCAATCCAGTGGCATTTCACCACGCACCATTAATGCTCTGCTGTCTATAATTTTTCGCACCCCTGGGTGCAACTCGAAATTTTGCGGTAGCGTGTATATTTTGTCGTATAAAGATCGTAGTCGTTTGAGGTCAACCCCTGTATCAAGATTAATGGAGCAAACACGTTCTTCGTAAGGACTCCAATCTTCGGTAAATTCATACACCGCTTCGCTACTATCTAACAAAAGGTCACACACTGTTTGTCCGTCTTCCAGTCGTTTACGATACTCTTCCAAATATGCTCTAGGTTCGTTCTCATCAATCAACTTAATGGCGATTAGTTTCTGCGCATAAAGATCACGAACGGTTTCTTTATTACGTATAACGGTATACATTTCTGGCTGGGTTGCCATCGGCTCATCCGCTTCACTGTGACCGTGACGACGATAACAAATCATGTCAATCACAACATCTTTATGAAACTTCATACGGTAATCAAAAGCCATTTGGGTAGCAAAAATCACAGCTTCAGGATCTTCACCATTGACGTGAAAGATGGGAGCGTTCACCATTTTTGCCACATCCGTACAATACAAAGTCGAACGCGCATCACGTTGATTACTTGTCGTAAATCCAATCTGATTATTCACTACAATATGGATCGTACCCTTAGTGGAATAGCCGCGAGATTGAGACATGTTAAATGTCTCCATTACGACCCCTTGCCCAGCAAAGGCTGCATCACCATGTACGACTACTGGTACCACTTGTGTCCCACTATTATCTTGACGTCGATCTTGACGAGCACGAACAGACCCTTCAACAACAGGTGCCACTATTTCAAGATGAGATGGATTGAATGCTAAGACAACATGAACATTATTACCGCCAGTTTTAAAATCAGCAGAAAATCCTTTATGATATTTAACATCACCTGTTCCACAATCCTCTATCGTTTGCGCTCCTTCAAATTCCTGGGTTAACTCTGCGGGCGTTTTTCCCATTGTATTGACTAATACATTCAAACGCCCTCGATGCGCCATTCCAATCGCTATTTCACAAACCTTATTCACACCACCTCTTTGAATGATTTCATTTAACATAGGAATCAGGCAATCACCTCCTTCTAGTGAAAACCGTTTTTGCCCTACATATCTTGTGTGAAGATAGCGCTCTAAGCCTTCTGCGGCTGATAACTGACGCAACAAAGATTTTTTTTGCTTCACATTAAATCTTGGAATGCCATGCTGTCCTTCTATATACTGTTGCAACCAACGCTTTTCATCATTGATGGTAATATGCATATATTCCACCCCCAATGATCCACAGTAACTCGCTTCAAGTAGATTGATAATCTCCACTAATTTTGCAGGTCCCTGGATTACCAATGAGCCTGTGTCGAATGAGGTTTGCAGATCTGATTCAGCCAAATCATGATCAGTAATCTGTAAGCGTTTACGTCCTTCTTTATTGGCTTCACGTTGTTCAGTAGTGAGCAGAGGATTATTGGATGCAGCCAAATGACCAGTGAACCGATAAGCATTGATTAATTGTAATACTTTGACTTGTTTATGTATTTTTTTTGCTTTCTCTAGCTCCAATGTTGAAGTTGATTGACTACTTCCCCGGCTTACGGCGGCAGCTTTAGCAAGCCTATTTTGTTGTTGAGTGAATGCCAATCGAATTTGACCTAAGGTAGACTCACCCTCATCCGCTTTAAATGGTAAAAAATATTCTTGCCAATAGGGGGCGACACTGCTCGAATTTTCCAACCAAGACTCATACATTGACTCAAGGTAGTCAGCGTTGCTGCCAGCTAGGGGGGATTCTGTAAGCATCTCATTGAGGGATTTTGCCATTAAAACATTCATTCTTAAGGTTATGATTTATAGGGACAATGCAAGAATGAGTCCAATTAACATCAATAATATGTTCATTTTGGAATAGTCTAATGACATTTAATCCCACAACAAAAATAATTGATTGATTAAAATGACTCACTTTTTATAAGTATAGGAAAATTCGGCAAGATGTTAATAGCACAGAGAAAAAAGAAACTAGAATTCGGTCATAGAAAAGAAAAACTGAATACAACATGTCACTATCGCCACTACAAACCGAGTGTCGACTAACAGTAGGAGACTTGAACAAAGAACGGGAAACCCGAACTCTGAATAAGCCAACTTAAGCGGTAAAGGATTGATCTCCTCATAAAACCGCTATCACTCTGCCCACTAAAATGATCTCTTTAGAATAATATTTATAAGTCAACAGAATAGCAGTATTAGCTTTTAACCGCTTATTCCATCTTATAATTTGCCGTACGAATGTAAACCACCCAACACAATATTGACACCAAGAAATGCAAATGTAGTTACCAATAAACCAATCACTGCCCACCAAGCCATCACTGTATCACGTCGCCCAACAACAAATCGAATATGTAACCAAGCAGCATAGTTAAGCCACACAATTAAAGCCCAAGTCTCTTTTGGGTCCCAGGACCAATAACTTCCCCAAGCATCTGCGGCCCACATTGCGCCAAGAATCGTAGCAATCGTAAACCCAAAAAAGCCAAGAGCAATCGATTTATACATGACTTCACCTAACATTTTTTCACTAGGCAATACTTTTTGCATAGCAGGACGCAGCATTAAATACCCTAAGCCAATTAACGCAACACTGACTAATAGTGCGTTAACGACTGGTCCAATAGCGAACTTAGCAGCTCCATCTCTGAAAGCACCATACACCCCAAAAATGATACACACTGAAACGGTTAACAATATCCCAGAGATTGCAGCAACACGTTTTTCTGTAAACCAACTATCAGAACCTGCTTGTAACCTTGATGCGACTTTTTTATCACTAATGCTGCCGTAATGTACTAACAATGACATTACTCCCATCATTGCGGCAAAAGAAAATGCCCCATAACCAATAAAATTCATAGGCACATGAATTTTCATCCACCAACTTCGTAAAGCTGATACTAAAGGTTTTATTTCCTGTGCGCCTCGGCTGTGGTACCAAAGTAAAAAAGCAATAATAACAGTGACAATCAACATGGCAAAACCGCCCATGGATTTCGTCTTAAATTTTTGTTCAAAAAATAAATAGATAAGAGCTGTCACTATGGCAAATACAATAAAAACTTCGTATAGATTGCTGACCGGTATATGGCCATAATCTGCTCCCATAATATAGGACTCTCGCCAGCGTACCATGAGAGCCACCAGCCCCATAGTAATCGCAATCCACGTCATTTTAGTAGCAGCATTACCCACCGTACGATCCATTGAGCTAGAGACTGCTTTCAAAAATAGGTGGACAAAATAAGCCACTGTCGCCAGCACGAACATGAAACACATCCACATCGTCGCAGTCTGACTTGACAAAAAATAGGTTAGAAAAAAATTCTTATTAGGGTTAACACGAGTTGATAAAATATTGAGCGCTTCTTCACCTGACACGCCAGTACTTAGCAATCCTGGTACCTTAATTGAATATAAATAAACAGCAATTAAACTTAAACCAATCACCCATAGACCTAAGGGTCTAAAGGACTTCCATAACCAGCCCCCTACCAGCACACTGAATGCGATTCCTGATAATATCGCAATTTCATAAACATCCATCACGCCATGATAGCGATACAATGAAAACGAAGCACCAGAGATAATGATGACTGCCCAAACCCAATCAAAAAATCCGAGTTCGATTTTACGCGCAGGATTTTTGAAACTCTTTAAAACCTCAGCAGAGGGGACAGCCATAGAAACTCCGTAAATCTTTTATAAAAGGGTAATTAATTATATCAAATAATGTACGACTTGTTGACTTTATCAAATCACTATTAATCTTATCAGAAGCAGCGATTGACAGCCAAACAAGCTATATAAGTCTTTGTTTTTACTGTCTCATTTTTTAATTAGTTTGTATCATATCAGGCCAGCAAGGAGATTTCGAGCACGATTTAAACACATTATAATTGATCAAGTTACTGCTCAAAAACGTTTACAGCAAGGGTGTAAAAGCCTAGCGATCAACGATACTTTCAACGCAAAAAACAATTGGTTTAGTCACCCAATGATGAGTACAGTGTTCGACGTAAGCCAGACAAATTGAAGCGTATAAGTTGCTAACATTGTCACTCAAAAAAATAATGTGTTCATCCTTCTCTTACTTAATATTGCTCTTACTTAATATTGCTCTTATTTCACGTCTATTCATATTTGCTGCTTATCATCAACAATGCTTTTAGCGCACATTTCACCCAGGACAGTAAAGTATTCTGCAACGCTATCATCTGGACGATTGCAAGTCGCTGCATAAACAACGTTCATACCATTATTGTCATTAGCAGGATAAACATACACCCAAACTCTCTTAAGTAATACATAGAACATCATGTAAATTCCAATCACCAGAAGTCCACTACCACTATAAACAAACCAGGTGCCAGGAGCGCGAGTAATTTGTAAGCCGCTAGACTCAATATGTTTCTTTAGTGTAAATTGCACAAAATAAGGCGAGGGATAATCTTCACTTCTAAGTAGTGCTTGGGTTGAAAATACAAAAAACTTTTTATCAAACTCAGTCAGTTCATCACTATTATTGTACCCTTCCAGCGCCAAGGCATCATAATATACAGCCCTTAAAATCCCCGCGATCGAACTTAAGAAAAAAGTTCTGGTTTTAGTAAATTGAGTTTCAGCAATTTTCTGTTTCTCTGGCCTAAGATTAGTAGGGAAAGTTTTACGCATCTCTTGAGTCACAGCATCCTGCCCTCCTCGCACAAAGGCATAGAACATCTTATTGATACTTTCTGCAATCTTCATCTGAATATTAGTGGCTTTGTTATTACCCGGCTGTTGAGTTTGTCGACCTATACCAGATTGGCTTATATATTGTTGAATCAGTTTTTTTACTTGGCTACGATCTAATACCATTTGTCGAAACATTAAATAACGTTTTGGAGAATTATTTTTATCCAACGGAAAGAAATAACGCTTTATTGGCAAATTTAGTTTTGGTCGCATATCGCTAATTAAATAGGTAACCCCATCTTTGACACGAGGCAATCCATAATTCACATATTCTTGAGCTTGTCCATTAGCGCTTCGAATTTTAAATGTCAGACTAGACCCAATGTTTCTGAATTTTTTATCACGAACGACTCGAACATCTGTTGAGTGTTCCTGCAAGACAGCCTTGCCTGGCATCTCTATTTTAGATTTTTCTGCGGGGATCACATTAATGGGTTTAAAGCCTGTAATTTCGAGTTGCTTTTTATTGGCGATTCTATTCGGGGCTAAGGCCGCTGGAACATCCAGTGTATAAGAACGAAAAATTTTGATGTCTTTTTCAATCACTTTCTCTTTGAGTGATAACATTGGCGTCAAGTTTAACTTCAGTAAAGAACCGCCGTCTCCAAAAGTGGATTGATATATCGCATACCCTCTATGACGCAGGGGGTGGTTAACTGAAATTTTTCGTGAAAACTCTTTTCCAGAGTCATTGTCTTTCACAATTATTTCACTTTGAAAAGTTTTTGGCATACCGGTGGAATAGTAAAACACTTTAAATTCTTTTAAGCGCACACTGAAAGGAAGTTTTTGAAAAAGTAAGCCATCACGATATTGAATTATTGCAAACGTGTTCTCTTTGCTATCGCCTTCGGCTAAGTCCATTTTTCCACGAAATGACATACTGTCGGAAATTTCCAAAATACTTTTAGCATTAACTGGCTCATTAAACTTTCCGATAGTGACTTGTCCGGTAAGCTCTTTAAATTTTAGGCCAATATTACCGTCAATTAATCCACCTAAACAGATTAAAAGAATAGCAACGTGTGTAAAGATATAGCCCAGTCGATTCCAATGACCTTGCTTGGCGGCGACTACGGTATGTCCATCCTGCTTTTTAGTTTTTACTTTGAACCCCTGAGACTGCAAATACTCTTCTGCTTTCGCTGCTGTCTCTGATTCAGAGTGATTTGATTGCCACTCTTTATTATTTTTAAAGGCCCTTAATGAAAGCAGTTTAACTGTCAGTCTGTCTTCACGCATTTCACGAATCATTATCGGTGCGTAACGAACGACACATACAGAAACTGACAATACTAAAAATCCTAGAATAATAATAAACCACCAGGAGTAATAAACATCAAATAAACCCAACGCATTAAATACTTCAAACCAAAAACTGCCAAATTCAGAGATATAGTCACTATACGACTTGTTTTGCTGTAAAACGGTTCCTATAACCGCGGAGACAGCAATGATAACCAGCAGCATAATGGCTAAGCGCATCGATCCTAAAAATTCGATCAATAGTGAAAATGAAGAGGTACCTTTTGCTGGTAAACCTGCGGTAGTGTCTTGCAATTCTTGCTGGGATTTATTGTCTACAGTCATAACTTCTTTAGCAATATTTTTTGTGATTAGAAACTATATTATGACTGTTTTATACAGTTTCAACAAACCAACTCTTTCCTGTAATGAGGATATAAATAGGAGTAATGGGGTGCAGCTAAAAGAAGAAAGCCTTAAGGAATAAAATAATAGAAAAAACTATCGAGGTAAAATAATCAACATTTTGATATTTATAAAAAAAGCCCACATAAATACGTGGGCTTTTATCATGAGTACTTACTAGTTCATTATTTGAACACTTATTACTTAAGTGCTAGACATTCTATTGTAGGGCGTTTTCTTATTAAGATACTAATAACTGTACCACTACAAACCGACATCCGGCCCTTATTGGGATACTCTTATTGTGTCCCTCTTAATCCTTGTAAGTATGAGGCTACTGCTTTAATTTCCACATCAGTCATACGCAAAACCACCGCTTGCATTCTATGACCTTTATCATTTTTACGACCAGCACGTGCCATTGGAGCATCTTTTTTATTGTGCGCTAGCCATACTAGAGCAGCTGAACGAAAATGTTTCAGTTGTGCTTCAGTATAAGCTGCATGTTGTCCACCAATAGCGGGGTAAAGCGCTGCATTATTCCCTGCGCCTGCAGGTCCATGGCAACCGATACAAGCAGGCACCCCTGTTCCAACATTACCGCCTATATAGATTTTTTCGCCTAAGGTTTTTTGTGCTAGCTCAGACTTACCAGGCTTCAATTTTTGAACCGAAAAATATGTCGCTAAACTAAGCATCTCGTCTTGACTTAAAGTCGCGACCTGGCCATTCATAATGCCTGGGCTAACGCCATATTTACCGTTTTTACTTCCATCATAACGCTTACCGATTAAAAGCTTGCCAGTGAGCGGTTTACCATTTTTGTCTTGTAACTTAAAATTTTGAAGCTGCTTTAGAAGATAAGCAGCATTTTGGCCTGCCAACTTGGGATTTGCTGCAATAACGCTATTTCCATCAACACCATGACAACCCCCACAGCCTTTACTTTTTACCAGCGCTTGCCCGTTACTGATTACTGCTGCTCTGGCTTTAGCTGCTGCTTCTGCCTTAGCTTTCATTGCTGCTGGGTCTGCTTTTTTATGTTCGCCGTGACCGCCTCCCGCATAAAGGCTACTACTGACGCCTGGCACCAAACTCATTACTAAAACTGCGATATACTTTTTCATTCAGGGAACTCCCGCTGATAGTCTTTAAAAATTTTGTGTTCAAATCCAAGTCATTACTCTTGTCTTACTTATTTCAACAAAAGTACTAATTATTGGGCATTCTGTGCCCGGGCAAAACCAATGATTTTATTCAAAATTAATATTGCTGGTTTTGACTTTCGCCTAGCGAACAATATAACTTGCTCACCTAGAAATAATATATCTAGTTTAATTCAGCCTGATTCAATATATAAGTATTTTCTGAATTATATGAAAGGGGACACTATATACCAGTAGAAACGCTATAGGTCAACCTTCCAGTTTTCCCATATCAATTAAAAATTATAATAATCAATCACTTAATTAACCACCGTCCATTTTTCAAGAATTTTACAGAGATCATCAATTCCGACTTTATCTTTTGCTGAATATATCTGAATACTGCTATTGGGGTAAGAATGATCAAGTTCTTTCTGTACAGTCAGTAACTGATTTTTACCTGCACCACGCTTGAGCTTATCAGACTTAGTGAGCAATATATGCACAGGTAAGCCAGTATGCTGCCCCCACTCTAACATCTGTCGATCGAATTCTTTAAGGGGATGGCGAATATCCATTACCAGTATTATTCCCTGCAAACTTTGTCTATGGGCCAGATACTCTTCCATCATGTTATGCCACTGACGCTTGATTTTTTCAGGCACTTTTGCATAACCGTAACCCGGCAAATCGACTAAACGAGTATCATCATCAATTTTGAAAAAAACAAGGTGTTGAGTACGTCCAGGAGTCTTACTAGTTCTTGCAAGACTTTTTTGATTAGTGAGAGCATTAATGGCGCTGGATTTACCTGCATTTGAACGACCAGCAAAGGCCACTTCAACACCTGCATCATCAGGAGCATGTGAAATATTGGGCGCATTCAGAATATATTCTGCTGCGTGATATCTATTTTTCATTCTTGGTTAATTTTTACTTATTGTATGAGTTTAATTACTAAGATACAGGAAAATGGACTAATAGTAATTAAGCAGAAAGAATGCCAATTCAATTAATCATTTAACGAGCCAATAACCAAACTTTATGGATGAAACCACAATTTTAATATGCCTTAGACTTGACCTGAATCGCGAAAAATAACACTACTCATGACAGACACCCAAGACCTTTAATATTAACAGATTGTAAACCTATGTTTGTTGATCGTTAAAAATCAACTCAAACAAAATTATAAGCGATTAATGCCTTAAATAATAATAACTTTATTACTATTTTTCAATCAACACACTCTATATTCGATTTTTTGGCCAGAACCTCTCTCAACACCAAGCTTATAACGAAAGTAACCGTACAAAGGTCTTAAAAAGGCTTAGATTGAGTCAGTTAAATAAAATGACTGTCCAAAGAAATCTGTGGCGATTCACAGTAAATCCATGGCTATTAGCGATATTTTAGACAGTGCTGTTTAGATTTGAGAGTGGAGAATCATAATCATGGCTTAATCAGCATCTCGCCACTGATTAATTGATTAATTGATTAATTGATTAGAGACACTTGAGAATTATTGATGCGATAAAAAGAAAGCCTCAGGTTTTATAAGGGGGAGAGAAAACCCGAGGCCAATTACTCGACGTTCAATCGTCGAGATGCTACTTTACCCACATCAGGGAGGAGAGGTGGGACATTACAAAAAAATAATCCACTTAAAGTTTCAGAGCTTGTCCATAAATTACCCTTTACTTACTATGCAAGTCTAGTCGTATTTCAGTAACTGACAAGGGCAAAAACGATATTTTTAATATCTTTTTTACCCTTTACAAATCAAACGGTTAATTAGATTATTTAGATTTATAACGTTCTATTTTCCCCTCTACAAGGCACTAGTTTAGAATTGTTCCAAATGCAAGGCAAACTCAAAATAAAGGTCAACAGCACCACATTACAACCCTATCATTCAAGACTAATAATTAAATTTTAACGCTTATATAAATTAAGGATTAATGTGCCTCATCCCAATTTAAACCATGACCTACATCCACTAGTAAAGGAACTCTTAACTCGGCAGCACCAGTCATTAAATCGCTAATTATTTTGCTATGAGCCACCCTATCTTCCTGCTTTATTTCAAACACAAGTTCATCATGCACTTGCATTATAATCTGTGTCGACGCACTTTCCCTGTCTAGCCAGCCCTGCACATTAATCATGGCACGTTTGATTACATCTGCTGCAGTACCTTGCATAGGCGCATTAATGGCTGTTCGTTCAGCATATTGACGACGCATTGCATTTTTTGAGTTTATTTCTGGTAAATACAAACGTCGTCCATAAACAGTTTCTACATAACCCTGTTCATGTGCCAACTCACGTGTTTCATCCATGTATTTTTTTACACCAGGATAACGCTCGAAATATAAATCAACATAAGTTTGTGCGGCACTACGACCTATTCCTAACTGTTTTGCTAACCCAAATGCAGACATGCCGTAAATCAGACCAAAATTAATGGCTTTAGCAGATCGTCGTTGGTCGGTAGTGACCTCCTCTGCCTTGATTGCAAAAACTTCTGCGGCAGTAGCTTGATGAACATCAAGTCCCTTAGAAAAAGCATCCAGCAGTCGCTCATCACCAGATAAATGCGCCATAATTCGTAGTTCAATTTGTGAATAATCAGCCGCAACAATATCAAAACCTTTAGGGGCAATAAACGCTTTCCGTATTTTTCGGCCTTCACCACTACGCACTGGAATGTTTTGTAAGTTGGGATCACTGGAAGATAATCGACCGGTCGCTGCCACTGCTTGGTGATAAGAAGTATGCACTCGCCCGGTACGCGTATTAATTTGTTTTGGTAATTTATCAACATAAGTCGATTTCAATTTACTCGCACTTCGATATTCAAGAATCACTTTTGGTAAAGGATAATCTAATGCTAATTCTTGTAATACATCTTCTGCAGTAGAGGGTTGACCTTTAGGGGTTTTTTTAATAATCGGCAAGTTATTCTTTTCGAATAATATATTTTGCAATTGCTTAGGTGAGCCTAGGTTAAACGTTTCCCCTGCTATCTCATAAGCTTGCTGCTGCAAGCTCTCAATTTTAGTTTCCAACTCAATACTTTGAGCTTGCAACATTTTATCATCCAACAATACGCCGTTACGTTCTATGCGCGACAATACATAAATTAAAGGAATTTCAATATCATCATATACTTTCTTCAGCTTGTCACTTTTTTGCAACTCGCTTGAGAAGAGACTATTTAATTGAAGTGTAATATCCGCATCTTCTGCGGCGTAAGGACCTGCTTCCTCTATCCCTACTTGATTAAAAGTGAGTTGTTTCGCACCCTTGCCAGCCACATCTTCAAAATGAATCGTATTAATGCCTAAATGTTTAAGGGCCATATTGTCCATATCATGACGAGAAGTACTATTCACAACATAAGACGCCAACATAGTGTCATGCGCAACCGAGTTTATTTCTATATCATAATGCGACAACACATTCATATCGTACTTTATATGCTGCCCTATCAATCTAGGTTTGCCACTCTCTAATAATGGTTTGAGTTGAGCAAGCACCTTGTCTCTATCAAGCTGAATAGGTGCGCCTGGATAATCATGCATTAAAGGAACGTAAGCAGCTTCACCTGACTTCACTGCAAAAGACAGCCCCACCAACTCCGCCGTCATTGAATCGATACTCGTCGTTTCAGTATCAAATGCGAATATTTCCGCCTGGCTTAATTTTGTAATCCATTGATCTAATACAGACTGATCAAAAATAGTTTCATAGTCGGCTTGCTCTCGCTCTATCACTTTCACCGACTCATCATTGCCACTCACTTCTGCCAATAGTGTATTAAACTCAAGATCAGCAAAAAGCTCTTTTAATTGATTGAGGTCGGGATCTGTCTGAGTGAGTTCTTTTGGTGATGACTCAAGCTCGACATCACACTTGATAGTCACCAATCGCTGGGATAACTTTAGTTGTTCAATTCCTTCACGTAAATTCTCACCTACTTTACCTTTAATATCTTCTGCATGATCAATAATTTCTTCTACGGAATTATACTGCGTTAACCATTTAACCGCTGTTTTGGGTCCTACTTTGGACACTCCAGGGACATTATCAGCGCTATCCCCCACTAACGCTAGATAGTCAACAATCTGGGCAGGAGTCACCCCAAACTTTTTTTCAACACCCACAATATCCATGGTGGTATTAGTCATCGTATTCACCAAAGTGATTTTGTCTGACACTAGTTGAGCAAAATCTTTATCTCCTGACGAAATTACTACTGGAATTGACAACTTTTCAGCCTGTCTGGCGAGCGTGCCAATGACATCATCCGCCTCTACACCACTAACGCACAATAAGGGGAAACCTAGAGCCTTTAACACTGTATGCAAAGGCTCAATTTGCTCACGTAAATCATCAGGCATAGGCGGACGATTAGCTTTATATTGTGGATACATTGTATCGCGAAAGGTTTTTCCTTTGGCATCAAATACTACTGCTAATAAGGCAGGTTGCATGGCCAAAATTTCTTTGCGTAACATTTTTATTACCCCAAAGACAGCTCCAGTTGAAATACCTTTACTGTTGGTTAATGGAGGTAAGGCATGAAACGCTCTAAATAAATAGGATGAGCCATCCACAAGCAATAATGTTTTAGAGTGAGGAGTAGCTTTGTTTGTTTTTTTCGACATAGGGATTCTGATTCCTGGCAATTTTAAGCTAGCAGTACAACTGAACAGGAATATACGTTAAATGAGAATTAAACGAAACTCTGTTTATTTTGTTCATAAAAACAAAACCCAGTCACAATTTAGTCATTTTTGGCTATTAATTAACAAAGCTGAATTCAAATTTGCTATAATAAGGAGTAAACTGATCACTCTGCTTAGATGATTAGTGAACAAAATCTAATCTAACTTGTCTTAATTTCTAACAGATCTTAAAAATGGTCTCTAGATTCACTATTCAAGTGATCAGTAGTACAGTACAAAGTGCTGCTCTAAAGCAAATGATGCAAACCGCTGAAGTAAAGGGCTTACCCATGAAAAAATTAATATTCGCACTATTATTGATTCCGGTGATAGTACAGGCTGAAGCACCTCCTCCGCCTATGCCTACTAATGCAGTATTAACCAAACGAGTTGTTGGGGATAAATATCCTGAACAAGTGACCGTACGCCGTGAGCGTGGTCAGACCATTGAAGAATATAGAATCAAGGGTCAACTTACTATGGTTAAAATCACCCCTACTAAAAACTCACCCCCATATTATATTTATTATACCGAAGAGTGGTCAGATTCTTCAGTACGTCATGATTTGGATGCTGAAAAAACACACTACTGGAAACTTTTTACTTGGTAACACGCAATAACTTCCCTAAAATTGGTACAACACTAATAAAATGTGGTATTAATTTTGGGGGATTCTATCAGTAGTATCCTGTATTCTACTCAATTATCAAATTGTACCAGCAGGAACTATGTCCGTTTATACATCAGTCTCACACGACACCCTCCAAACGTTTCTATCTCGTTATGAAATAGGAGATTTGCTTAATTTCGAAGGCATTAGTGCGGGCATTGAAAATACTAACTATTTTATTTATACCACCCAGGGAAAATATGTTCTCACATTGTTTGAAACACTGGGGCCTAAAGAACTGCCCTATTTTCTCAATTTGATGGCCTTTCTGGCAGAACATCAAGTTCCTAGCGCTCACCCTGTTGCTGATAATCAAAACCAATATCTACAAACCTTACAAAATAAACCCGCTGTTATCGTCCACTGTTTGCAAGGAGCAGAGGCACAAGAAGTGACAACCCAGCACGCCAAGGCTTTAGGGGCTGCACTCGCTAAACTGCATCTTGCTGGTCAGCAATTTGAACAACAGCAGGCCAATAGCCGTGGACCTCACTGGTGGCATGACACTATTACTAAACTGGAAGGTCACATTCCTACTCAGGAATTCAAAATTCTGGAAAGTGAAATTGAATTTCAAATGACTATGTCACATACCGACTTACCTCGCGGCGTCACTCATGCAGACCTATTCAAGGATAATGTCTTGTGGGAAAAAGGCAAAATATCGGGGTTTATTGATTTTTATTACGCTTGTAATGATGTACTACTGTATGACATTGCAGTGACCTGTAATGCCTGGTTTAGCGATCAAAAGGGTAATCTCAACCAAGAATTGTCTCAAGAATTTTTAGCGCAATATGATCGTATACGCCCCTTAAATGCTATTGAACATAAGGCTTGGCCAGTAATGTTACGAGCGGCGGCCTTACGTTTTTGGTTATCACGTTTGAATGACAAATATTTCCCAAAAGCAGGTGAACTGACTCATTTACACGACCCAGATGAATTTAAGTTAATATTAATGAACCGAATCGATAACCATAGCCTCTTTGAGTCTGAAAGCTTTTAACTAATCAAACAGAAACTATAGAAAAGTTATTTTATAGAACATGTCATTGCGAGACATTTTCTCATCACATTGACAAGCAAATGATAATAAGTAATTGGCAGAATTAACTATAATATTATTAATTTTAGCAAATTATTGGATA
>UOFL01000159.1_pt1 | contig 27485 bp, 23 predicted proteins | sample 1990081 | NCBI WGS metagenome assembly UOFL01 (sample SAMEA4728526, study PRJEB27164) | hydrothermal vent metagenome | biome: marine basaltic hydrothermal vent biome; feature: marine hydrothermal vent; material: mineral | place: Pacific Ocean | collected 2011-06-14/2011-07-23 | depth 1741 m | reverse complement strand
ACTGTAGATGTTCATGCCATATTGACCCGACCCCATAGACTCAATCACTTAGCTTGGTCCGACCCCATAGACTCGACCCCATAGACTCAATCACTTAGCTTGGTCCGACCCCATAGACTACTTAGCTTGGTCCGACCCCATAGACTACTTAGCTTGGTCCGACCCCATAGACTCAATCACTTAGCTTGGTCCGACCCCATATAATTTGGTCCGACCCCATATAATATGGATAAGCTATAAGAGACTGCTATTGTGCCTGTCACTAATAACAATGGCTTGAATCACGTTCATTGGCTACAATAAAGCTTATGACCACTATTCAAAAACACGATTTTATCGATAGCATTGCTGATGCCTTACAGTTTATTTCATTTTATCATCCTGAAGATTTTGTAAAAGCGATGCATCAAGCTTGGAAGCTCGAACAGTCAGAGTCCGCGCGTGATGCAATTGCGCAGATTCTTGTCAACTCGCGTATGTGTGCTGAGGGCAAGCGGCCCATTTGTCAAGATACCGGTATTGTCACCATCTTTCTGGATGTGGGTATGGAGGTACGTTGGAAAACTGACCAGTCTATTGATGATATGGTCAACACGGCTGTTGCTCGCGCCTATCTGAATGCCGACAACCCGTTGCGCGCTTCTATTGTCGCTGACCCAGCCGGCGAGCGTCGCAATACTGGTGATAACACTCCCGCGATCATTCACACTCGACTGCTGCCAGGCAATACTCTAAAAGTCACCGTGGCTGCTAAAGGCGGAGGGTCAGAAAATAAAGCAAAATTTGTGATCTTAAATCCTAGTGATAACATTGTTGAGTGGGTGCTTGACACTGTCCCCAGTATGGGGGCTGGCTGGTGTCCCCCAGGAATATTATCACTTGGCATCGGAGGCACTGCTGATCAGGCCATGTTAATGGCTAAACGTGCCATGATGGACCCCATTAATATCCAAGCATTGATTAAACAAGGTGCAACCAACACGATCGAAAAACTTCGTTTAGAACTATATGAAAAAGTAAACCAACTGGGCATAGGGGCACAAGGCCTTGGTGGATTGGTCACTGTACTTGATATTAAAATTCAGGACTACCCTACTCATGCGGCTTCTAAACCTGTTGCGATGATTCCTAATTGTGCTGCCACCCGCCATGTTCATTTTACTCTCGATGGTAATGGCCCAGCAATCCTCACTCCACCCGATTTATCAGTATGGCCCGACATAAGCTGGGGTGACTCGGATAAGAGTACTCGTATTAATGTTGACGACATTCAAACTAAAGACATACAGCAATGGAAACCAGGGCAAACCTTATTGTTGTCAGGCAACATTTTAACCGGACGAGATGCTGTACATAAGAAAATAGTCGATTTGGTGGATCGTGGTGAACCTCTCCCTGAAGGCCTAGATTTTCATAATCGATTTATTTATTATGTTGGACCAGTGGATCCAGTGCATGGTGAAGTAGTAGGCCCAGCAGGACCTACTACCTCTACTCGCATGGATAAATTTACTGACACTATGCTCGCTAAAACTGGTTTACTCGGCATGATTGGCAAGGCAGAACGTGGGCCAACTGGAATCGCAGCTATTAAGAAACATCAATCAGTCTACTTAATTGCCACAGGAGGTGCAGCCTATCTTGTATCAAAAGCAATAGTCCATTCACGAGTGATTGCTTTTGAAGAGCTGGGCATGGAGGCTGTCTATGAATTTGAAGTCAAAGATATGCCGGTAACGGTAGCGGTAAGCTCAGACGGTGAATCCATTCATTCGATAGGGCCTGCTGAATGGCGATCAAAAATAAAGAACATAACGATAGAAGTGCAATAATGCAATAGACTTAAATTTAACATCAGTGAGATATTAACAGGAAGAGACACTATTACTAATTAAATTTAATCGGGTGTACGACTTAAATACAAGTCAACTTTTTTGGCAAGACTGGCAAAAGTTTGACACATCATACGGCCAAGCTTTGTGGTATGTGGCAAATTAAATGAGGACTGGGTAAAATACTTATGTAACACCTCTGTTAAATCAGGTTCTCGTGTCACAATGAGTAATTTATTATTCTCTGACAAATAAGTTTCAGCTCCTGAATGCTCTAACTGCTTCCAAAATCTGTCTTGACGTTGCCTAAGAATAGCGTTGCCTGCATTTTGTTGTTTTTTGTAGGAGGCAGGTAAAAATGGATTATCATTAACAGCATCATCCAAATTAAACCCCCCATAATTAATGAAGGACTCATTAAAACTAAAAGGTACTAACTTAGGAAAAACATACCATTCGTCAAATTGGTTTTGAGGGACATCAAATGGTTGTTCAATCACTGGGCTAAGCGCGACATTACTAATCTGCTGCCACCCTCCTCTAATTTCGTCACCACTCAGACGTAAGGGATCACCGTCATAAGCAGTAATCGCTACATACTTATCGACAAGCAAACTGGGCATCTGGTCTACGAGCACACTCAAATAGCTATTTGAGGACTCGAACCAAGTATAATCGCCATGATCCCCTGTTTTAATCATTGTTGATTCTCATTAATAATAATATTTAGTTTATTCATCAGTAGTACCTAATAGTATACAGTAATGACATCTTCTCTGACACTCTATCAACTTCCTGTTGAACCACTCCATTTCACACATTCAGAAAATAGTCGTTAAATCAATACTAATTTAATAATAGAGTGCCTACAGCGTTTTGCAAAATTATTAAATTTAAGACATTTATGAGCAGGTTGTGGTAACGACCTTAGCGCTTTAAAAGCCAATGCCGGATAGAGAGTTGAATCGATAACACCGTTAACAGTGCCAATCTTCGCTTTATCATAGACTTGCCTGCAAAACCGGCGACACAATCGATTTAATCAGCCACTATCCAAATAGAAGAATGTCCCAGATTTTCTGTGCTCGATAAAGTCTTCTATATATAACTCTCGATAAATATAAATTTTAAGCAATTTAAGTTTAAGGCCACTAGTCATCTTAAACCCTATAATTAACAAGCTTTTCAATCCAACAGTGTAGAGTGATAACTGTAGCACTATGAATTCCTTATCCCATCCTTCTACTAATGAGATGCACTTTTTGCACCAACAGAAACCACATCACTCCAGTGATAACTTTCAATATCAACATGTCGTTGATTATAGTGGCAAATAGAACAATTTATGTGCGGATATTAGTGAAATCAGGTGTTAAAAACATCTATTTTGAGTTTATGCTTAAGTTTGGCACTTAATTTGATTAGAATACTACTGGGGGGCTCTGATTATAAAATAATGACATCAGGCTTGAAGTTTAATTAATTTGAAAAAAGACCTGGATGGTCGGAGTAATATTGAGTGTTTAAAACAATTACAACATCAGTAAAAATACGCACAGCTTTGTTAATGTTGCTAGCGTTAAGTATGGTTTTCATTGCAGTCTCTTGTTCTGATCAAAGTGACAATAGCCTCACTAGAGTCAAGCAACGAGGGTACTTAATAGTAGTAACCCGCAATAGTCCCACCACTTATTACCATGGTCCGTCTGGACAGATGGGGCTTGAGTTTGAGTTAGCCAGTCGTTTTGCACGATCACTTGGCGTTCGCTTACGCCTCAAGGTCCCGGACAGCTATAAAGATATCTTACCCATGATCAATGATGGCAAAGGTGACTTGGCTGCAGCTGGATTACCGATGACAAAAAAAGGTAAAACACTAGTCCGTTACGGACCTATCTACCAACAAATTACTCAGCAAGTCGTTTATCGCTTGGGCACTCGCCGACCGCGCAGTCTTAAACATTTGTATAATTCACGCTTGATGATTAAATCAGGCAGCGCTCATGCCGAGAGATTACGAGTGTTACAATTGCAACATAAAAATTTAAAATTCAAAGAATCTGCCGACACTGAAACTGAGGAATTAATGCATCAGGTGTGGAATAAAAAGCTTGACTACACAATTGCTGATTCCAATGAAATTGCAACGATGCAACGATTTTTCCCACAACTACGAGTGGCCTTTAATCTCAATCAAAAAGATAGCCGAGACCGAACGTTAAAACAAAAATTAGCGTGGGCTTTTCCACGTCAAGGGGATAATAGTTTATACCGTGCAGCACAAAGATTTTTTACTAAGCTGCGTGATACCGGCGAACTAAAACAATTACTTGATCGTTATTACGGCCACACAGAAAGCTTTAACTACTTTCAAATAACCACTTACCACAGGCATATTAAAGAGCGCCTGCCTAAATATAAAATCTACTTCAAACGTGCTGCGAAACGCTATAATCTGGACTGGCGCTTACTCGCCGCAGTGGGTTATCAAGAATCTCATTGGAATGCTAAAGCCTTGTCCCCCACCGGGGTTCGTGGACTGATGATGCTGACTATGGCCACGGCTAAACAAATGAAGATAAAAGATAGACGTGATCCACTACAAAGCATTAGAGGAGGCGCAAAGTATTTACGCCGAATGAAACGTAAAATTGCCATTCAAGTATCAGACCCTGATCGAACTTGGTTTGCTTTGGCATCCTATAATGTCGGCCGCCTTCATCTTGAAGACGCCATGACATTAACTCGTGGTAGAGGGGGCGATCCCTACAAATGGATTGATGTCAGTCGAACCTTGCCGTTGCTTACCAAGAAAAAGTGGTATAGCAAAACAAGGTATGGCTATGCACGTGGTTATGAACCAGTATTGTATGTGGCCAATATTCGGCGTTTCTACGATTTATTAGTAAGGTATGAGGCTCAACAAAATACTATTACCTCTAACCCAAAAGTATCGACCGCTACTGCAAAGACAACTATGCGTAAAAGGCCGAAAAAAGGCACTGTCACTAAGAAATAACTGACGGACTAAGCAATAGATCATGCTTGCTAGACAACTCAGGAGATGTAATAAAAAACGTTGTGTACCCACATTGAAGAATCGTGGAAACACTACACAGCGTTTAGCTCTTGTTGGAAAACTCAGATAAGACTGTAATCTCGGACAAAATGTTATTATCGCCCAATCCGAATTGGCCAGGGGCTTAGCACTATTCTGCGCTCCCCTGGCACCAACGTAGTAACATTTTACAGTGCTGACATTACTGACATTACTGACATTATTAATCTAGCAAGAATTTACTTTAAGCTTTCCACTTCTAAGGAATGATACACGCGATATGCATTGCCACGATTGGCTTCTTTAAAGGCAGGCAAATGCTTGAAACGAGACCAGTCTACCTCTTTGTATGCTTCGTTAAATGATTTAAAATCTTCGACCGCCACCTTCATTTTATCACGCAACAGCAGTAGATAGTCATAATTCAATTGAATCGCTATGGTAGGTTTTTGTAACGCTTTGCCATGTCCAGGAATCAATGCCAAGAGTCCATCAGTTTTCATTTCTTTCAAACTCTTCAGCCAATGAGAAGTATTAGTATTTCCTACATACGGAACTCGCCCTTCAAAAATTAAGTCACCTGAGATTAAGACTTTATCTGTTTTCACATAGACAGATAAATCACCATCAGAATGGGCACTACCAATATAATTGACAAGCAGCTCAACACCCCCTAGCTTAATCACAGTCTCCTTACTAATAATAGTATCTGGCTTAACCAGGCGCGTATATTGATTAATCCATGGCTTTAAGGATTTTCGGCGAGAAGCCAATAGGGTTTTAGAGTTTGCAGAATCCAGGTATTTCCAAGTCCCTGCTGGAGCCATAATTTCAACTTTCATATCTTTAAAAATTTGCAAACCATAGATGTGATCTGCGTGATAGTGAGTCGAAATCACTTTAACAATAGGTTGGTTTGAAATTTTACGGATTTTTTGTAACATCAATCTAGCCAGTGACGGACTTGCTAGTGCATCCACAATAATGATGCCCTTCGGAGTAATAATCACTGACGCATTGGATATAAATCCTTGATTATCAAGCGCCGTCCCTGCCTGTCCCTGAATATAATAAACATGTTTTGACACTTTTTTTAGTGACATTGTCACTGTTGACAGAGGATAACGTTTATCTTCTTTCAAGGAGACGCTCTTGCTTGCCGTATTTTGATGACTTGCAGGCTTGTTACTACTCTCAACCTTCTTAGCGTCTTTGAGTGTTTGGCTGGCGTCCTGCATTTTGCTGTTGTCTGATTTTTTACTACTGACTGGAGTTTCAGCAAATACTGCTCCACTCGCGATTAAAAATAACACTGTTACCGCTAACAGCGATGCTATTATTTTGTTCATGGTATTGATCACCTCTGACGTTTTTATGGCTAATAAGCTATTGCTCAATATTATTATTATTTTGTAAAATTATGAGCCTTTACGCATAGACCGCAAATGACTAAAAAAGTTCGTTAATATTTCGGCACATTGTGCTTGTAAAACACCCCCTAATGCCTTGACTTTATGATTATGAAAGCTTTCGCTCAGCAAGCCCAGCTGACTTTCAACCGCGCCTGTTTTTTTATCATAAGCCCCAAACACCAAACGCTGTACTCGTGCATGGATTATAGCACCTACGCACATACAGCAGGGTTCTAACGTAACGTACAAAGTACTGTCGAGCAAACGGTAATTTTTTTGTGAATGCGCTGCCTGTTGCAACGCCATTATTTCAGCATGTGCCGTTGGATTATGAGTACTGATAGGTTGATTCCATCCTTGACCAATAATTTTATCGTCAAGCACTACTACCGCGCCCACCGGCACTTCTTCAATCTCCGCCGCTCGATTAGCGCACTTAATTGCTTGTTGCATCCAGCGTTCGTCGTTGTACTCGATAAGGGTATTCTCCTTGGTTAAATTTGAAAGTCGTTATTGAATGGCTCTGCTTCTGACTTCTGGCTTCTGACTTCTGGCTTCTGACTTCTGGCCGCACTTATGCTTAGCTTTTACTTTTGCGATAACAGCGTATTTGAAATCAGATACACCCGACACAGTTCGCATCAAGTATTGCTTTGTTTAACAATAGTATCAGTCAATCTCTTTGCATTAAAATCCGACGCGACCAGTACCACTGACTACATCGAACATTGCTGCAGCTGAACGATATTGTAAATTAATATGTCCGTATCTTTTTCTAATAGTCTCTACTGTTATACCCATCACTTGGCTGATGAGATCCACGTCTACTCCTGCATATAAGCGCCAGTTGGCATAAGAGTATCTCAATGAACAGTACTCATATTGTCGTTCCGCTTGCTTCAGTCCGGCCCCGACCAAGACTTCTTGCCACAGTTTGAAATAAATATCGCTTTCAATTTTTTCAGCCGAGTCATTCGCAAACACGTAATCATTTTGTGCAGTAAAATTTGACAGCTGTTTAATTCTTGTAATAATACCACCGCCGCAGCCCACTAAATATCGTGAACCTGATATAGAATTGACAATGTCAATTTCAACCACCAGCGCCTCTTGAGTCATTGGAGACTCTGGAGTGTCAACAATATTAACATCTTTCCAGCGCAGTGATCTTGCTTCAGAAAAGCGCAAGCCCGTGTTAGCCAGCAACAAAATAAACTCGGTCAGCAAGTAGCGATAACTTTTTTCCTGTCCATCAATAATATTAAGGTGCCACCGCCCAATGTATTCTACAATACGTTGATAATGCTCAAGCGACATTGCATGATGTCTATAGTTTACTTCACTGTTAGTCACTGTAGTCCCGCCTACTCTATTGGTATTTCAACATAGCGGATTGATTGTCTCCAGGGTCGCGGGGAGATCAATTCAGCGTAAGTTAAAAATGGCTCTTGCGTTTAACGCCGCCTTCATCACAATGAAATGAAACAACAATGATCATAGAGTAAGAATGAATAGCGCTCATTGTTTTGTTATTGTTAACAGCCAAACACTAATATTATTCCCACTCAATAGTGGCTGGCGGTTTACCCGAAATATCATAAGCGACTCGTGAAATACCATCAATTTCGTTAATAATACGGCGTGATATATGATCCAGTAAATCATATGGTAAATGCGCCCAACGGGCAGTCATAAAATCCACTGTTTCGACTGCACGTAACGCCACCACATACTCATACCGTCGGCCATCGCCTGTTACACCGACTGATTTAACTGGCAAAAATACTGTAAAGGCCTGACTCACTTTGTCGTACCAGCCACTGTCATGCAACTCGTGCATAAAAATGGCATCGGCTTTTCGCAACAAATCTGCATACTCTTTTTTAACACAGCCTAAAATTCGCACGCCTAAACCAGGCCCCGGAAATGGGTGACGAAACACCATATCCTGTGGCAAGCCTAACTCTAGTCCTATTTTTCGCACTTCATCTTTAAATAATTCTCGTAAAGGCTCGACCAACTTCATTTTCATGTTGTCAGGCAAACCACCAACATTGTGATGTGATTTAATCACATGGGCTTTGCCGGATTTTGTACCCGCAGATTCGATCACATCCGGGTAAATAGTGCCTTGCGCAAGCCATTTAATATCCGATAATTTTGCAGACTCTTCTTCAAATATTTCAATAAATAAATTGCCAATAATTTTCCGTTTTTTCTCGGGATCATCCACTCCTTGTAGAGCAGACATAAATCGCTCCTGTGCGTTCACTCGGATAACATGCATGCCAAAATGATCAGCAAACATTGCCATCACTTGGTCACCTTCATCCAACCGTAACAATCCATTATCCACAAATACACACGTTAGTTTGTCGCCAATGGCCTTACTCAGCATCGCCGCTACCACCGATGAATCGACACCACCTGACAAACCTAACAAGACTGGCTCATCGCCTACTTGCTCGCGAATACGAGTCACACTATCATCTATAATATTCCCTGGCGTCCATAAGCCAGCACAGCTACAAATATCAATGACAAAACGATTAATGATACGCTCACCCTGTTTTGTATGAGTCACTTCAGGATGAAACTGAACCCCATAAAACTTACGCTCGTCATCAGCCATACCTGCTAGTGGCGAACTGTCAGTACTGGCCATACATTTAAAGCCTTGCGGCAATTGGGTCACTTTATCGCCGTGACTCATCCACACGTCCAACAAACCATAACCTTCTGGGCTAGTATGATCGTCAATATCTTTTAACAAATTTGAATGACCACGCGCTCTAACTTGTGCATAACCAAATTCTCGTGTGTCTGATGTACTGACTTCTCCGCCCAACTGTGCTGCCATGGTTTGCATGCCATAACAAATCCCTAACACAGGCACACCAAGCGTAAATACGTTTTCAGGAGCGCTGAGCGTTTCATCAGCAGTCACTGATTCGGGACTGCCCGACAATATAATTCCTTTCGCGTCAAAACTTTCGATATCTTTTTCAGATATCTCACAAGAATGGATTTCACAATACACACCAGCCTCACGTACCCGACGTGCAATTAATTGTGTGTACTGCGAACCAAAATCTAGAATCAAAATACGATCCTGGTGAATGTTATTGTCAACTATCTTGCTCAAAACTCTACCTACCCATTGCCAGTGTGGCGAAAAGAGGTCAGCCCTTAATAGTAAGGTCTGACACCGTTTACTGTCCGTTCGATAATGTTAATAATCAGAATTGATTGTATGTCAGCCTTACGTCTCGCGTAGTATCAAGAGGAACTGTCCACTCGATAGTTTGGTGCTTCCTTGGTGATAGTCACATCATGTACATGACTTTCACGCATTCCAGCATTAGTGACTCGCACAAACTCAGGCTGGGTCCGCATTTTTTCAATATCGCCACACCCCACATACCCCATGCTGGACCGCAGTCCACCAAGCATTTGATGTACGATATTTAACAGAGGCCCTTTAAATGGAACCCTGCCCTCGATTCCCTCTGGCACCAATTTTTCAATATCATTATTTTCCTGAAAGTAACGATCACTAGAACCTTGTGCCATCGCCCCTAAAGAACCCATGCCGCGATAGGTTTTATACGATCGCCCTTGATATAGCTCCACTTCTCCAGGCGCTTCTTCAGTACCCGCCAGTAAACTTCCTACCATGATCACATGCGCGCCCGCAGCAATCGCCTTGGCGATGTCACCCGAAAACCTAATTCCCCCATCAGCAATCACTTTGACGTCAGTCCCCACTAGTGCCTCAGCAACATTGCTGATTGCAGTGATCTGTGGGACTCCCACTCCTGCAACGATTCGGGTAGTACAAATAGAGCCAGGCCCTATTCCCACTTTCACTGCATCGGCACCTGCTTTAGCAAGATCCAGTGCCGCAGCACCCGTGGCAATATTACCGCCTATCACTTGTAATTCAGGATAGGTTTTCTTGACCCAGGCAACCCTATCCAGTACCCCAACAGAATGTCCATGGGCTGTATCTACCACTATGACGTCAACCCCAGCATCGACTAAAGCTGCAATACGTTCTTCTGTTCCTACCCCTGTCCCGACTGCAGCACCAACACGTAAGCTAGCATCTTGGTCTTTACAAGCATTGGGATAATCCTGAGATTTTTGCATATCTTTAACGGTGATCATGCCACGCAATTCATACTGATCATTGACCACTAAAATTTTCTCAATTCGATGCTTATGCAAAAGTTGCTGCACTTCATCCCGACTCGCCCCTTCTTTGACGGTGACTAGATGGTCTTTGCCGGTCATGATTGCTGAAACAGGTTCATCCATTCTCGTTTCAAATCGCAAATCGCGACTGGTGACAATACCCACCAATGTGGTCCCCTGCACTACAGGCACTCCAGAAATATTCTTTTCTCGCGTTAATTTCATTACTTCACCAACACTCACCTCTGGTGCCACGGTGATCGGGTCTTTGACTACACCACTTTCAAATCTTTTTACTTTCCTGACTTCCTCTGCCTGTTGTTCAGGGCTTAGGTTCTTGTGCACAATACCAATGCCGCCTTCCTGCGCTAACGCAATGGCTAAACGGGCCTCAGTCACGGTATCCATTGCTGCCGACAGCAAGGGAATGTTCAGAGTAATTGATTGCGTTAACTGGGTTTGCAATCTGGCCTCTTTAGGGAGAATAAGTGAACGTGCAGGGAGGAGTAAAACATCATCAAAAGTTAGGGCTTCCTGGGCAACTCGCATACGTCTGTTTTCCTGAGATTGGGTGAATATTATCAAAATTCAAATATTAGCTCTTAATTATAGAATTTGACGTGCGCTGGGTAAACTGGTTAGCTGTAACAAATTTAAATTATTTACTGATTCGCTTGACTCAACGTTAAATAATAACGCAAAATAGCCTCACGTTAATAACTTAAACTATTGAAATATAATAATTTTTACCGTTCGGAGGAGTATAATGAAGAATTCTGTAGTATTTTTACTCTGTTTGTTTGTTTTTGGCTCAAATGCCATAGCAGCAGACAAAAAAAGCTCATCACAAGCAATTTTATCTGCTATTGATGCCAATAAAAAATTAAACAAGCTCGGTTTTGAGTGGCGTGACACCCAGAAAAAGATACTGGCCCCTGCTAAAAAAGCATGGGATAAAGGTGAATATGCTACTGCTGAAAAATTAGCAAACAAGGCTCTAAGTTTTGTCAAGATGGGAGAGGAACAAGTTAAAGTAAGTGCTACTGCAAATTTAGTCAGTAATTAAAATTAAGTAATATTGGTAAGCAACCGGGCGTAATGCCCGGTTTTTTTTGCTAGCTTAACAGTGCTAAGCTGTTATCGACCAAGGTTAATACAAGAATAGAAATGAAAAGCATGTTTGAACGAGATATTTTCACTGTCAGTCGACTCAATAAAGAATCACGCCTTCTCATTGAGACTCGTTTTCCTACTGTATGGGTCGAAGGTGAGATATCCAACCTTGCCCAACCCGCATCCGGTCATGTTTATTTTACCCTGAAAGATAAAAAATCTCAGATTCGTTGCGCAATGTTTCGCAATCGTCGTGAACGAGTCCCGTTTAATTTACAAGATGGTATTCAGGTGTTGGCACGTGTAAAAGTCAGTCTCTATGAAGCCCGTGGAGATTTTCAACTTATTGTTGAGCACTTGGAACTTTCAGGTGAAGGGGCCTTACGGCAGGCATTTGAAGCACTCAAAAATAAACTTCAAATTGAGGGGCTTTTTGCCAATGAGACCAAACGTGAATTACCTTACTTTCCACAGCAAATCGGTATTATTACCTCGCCTACAGGCGCGGCCGTCAAAGATATTTTATCGGTTCTGGCCAATCGTTGCCCGACTATCCCGGTATTAATCTATCCTGCAGTGGTGCAAGGGGACGAGTCAGTCGCTTCCTTGCTCACTGCTCTGAAGCAGGCTCAGGCCAAGCCTGTTTGCGATGTATTAATTATCGCGCGTGGTGGCGGCTCAATTGAAGACTTAAATTCGTTTAATGATGAAACGCTTGCACGCACCATTCATGCTTGCTCTATTCCTATAGTGAGTGCCATAGGACATGAGATTGATTTTACCATCGCTGACTTTGTCAGTGATTGGCGCAGTCCTACGCCCTCAGCTGCTGCTGAAAAAGTATCCCCTGATCAATTTGAATTATTAGCGCGCATCGCTTCATTGGCGAAACGCCTTGCACAAGTTCAACAACAACAAACCTTGCAGTTGCAACAAAGACTAGACTGGGCTCAACATCGTTTGCAGCAGCAGCACCCTGCCCACCGAGTGCAGATATTACAGCAACGACTTAAGGAGCTTGATCAGCGCCAGCATTACTTAATTAAACAGAGCTTGAACCAAGCAGTGCAACAATTACATCATATTGAAAGTCGTTTATTAAGGCTCAATCCTGCGCTATCATTACCACAACGCGCCTTACAGCTAGACATTCAATCCAAGGCACTACGTGATGCGCTACAACAACAATTAGCACAACATCAACACAAGCTGAACTTACTGGCCCAACACCTTAATACCGTGAGCCCACTCGCCACGCTTGATCGAGGTTACTCCATCATCACAACGAATGACAATCAAGAAGTGCTATGCAGCACTAACAGTTTAAAAAAAGGAGATCAAATCAACGCTCAATTAGCGAAGGGCTCGGTTGATTGTACTGTTAATAAAGTCTATAAATAAGAATTGAACACACGCTAGTAGGCAGCACAATCTAATAGGCAGAAAAATAATGTACTGGTCTTCCCTATTTCTTCTCTCATCCTTGACAGGATATTAACTCAAATATGTACAGGATAGTAATTCAAACATCATGCATACACTGACAAAACTTATCTCAGGCTTATTATTCGCATCAACACTGTTAAGCCATTCAGTATTACAGGCGGCTGTAATGCATCAAGTTAATGCAGTCCCTGGCGGAGTTGTGGTAATCAGACTTGATAAAGTGAAGACTCGTCAAGCTCCCACAGCCCGATTTATTAAACGCAAAATAATGGTGACACGAAAGTCCGCTACTGATCCATATTGGTACGCCGTCATTGGGGTTCCTTTAAGCGTTAAACCTGGGCAGTATAAGTTATTGGTGACCGCTAGAACCCGTAGTGGCTCCTATATAAAGAAGGCCTATCCGTTTAAGATTTCCTACAAAAAATACCGTGCACAATACATTAAGATTAAAAACAAACGTAAGGTCAATCCTTACAAACGAGACTTAACACGAATATTCGCTGAATATAAAGTCATCAAAAAAGCCTATAGTCAATGGACTCCAAAAAGCAAAGTGCCCTTAAAATTTGACCCACCAGTCAGAGGTAGATTTTCAGGCTCTTATGGTTCTAGACGTTTTTTTAATAAGAAGCCTCGTAAACCTCATAGTGGCATGGACATCGCCGCCCCCAAAGGAAGGCCCGTTAGAGCACCCGCCAAAGGACGTGTTATCACTATTGGCCATTATTTTTTTAACGGTAAAACTATTTTTCTAGATCATGGTCAGGGATTAATCACTCTCTACAGCCACATCAATAAAATTAAAGTAAAGCCAGGGCAACACATAGCCCGTGGTCAGATCATCGGTACAGTCGGTAAAACAGGCCGTGCAACAGGCCCTCATTTACACTGGACTGTACGCTTAAATGGCACCAGTGTTGACCCTGCCCTGTTTATGCACAGGCGATATAATCGTCAATCCAGTACACGTAAGAGACGCAGACGACGAAAATCGAATAGACACTAGTCCTGTGGGAATGATAACAATCGAGTAAAATGTGTTTCACGACCCGTAATATGACCAAATATGGCCTCTCATCCTCGACAGGCCAGTCAGCTAGCCTAATTTATTGACTTATTTAACCCCCTTATAAAAATTTGGCGTTATTAGCTACAACTGGCTATGTACATGTTTAATTGACCACAACCCATAAATATAATCGGGATGGTTAAGATTAAGCGTTATCGGATTAGAACGAATAAGTTTCAGAGATTACACTATTGTATTAAAAGGTTAATCTCCAGTACTAAAACATGTGCGTCGGTCCTTATTTTTAACAAATACAGGGTTTCAAAACCCAAATGGACCATCATGAACTACTCAAATACACTGCAAACACCTGATTCAAGCAAATATGTTATAGATTTTTCACAAATTTATACAAATATTTCAAATGCCTGCTTCCATTTTGCATCGTCTTTTATTAATCTATCCCGCAATATGGATGAATTACCTGATGAAGAATTAATGCTCAAATATGCTGCTGGTAATAACAGAGCGTTTGAGATCTTATATACCCGGCATAGAGGCGGTCTTTATCGCTATCTAGCCCGACAATGTCGTAATAATGCTATTGCTGAAGAACTGTTTCAGGATGTATGGATGAATCTTGTCCGGACTCGTGAACGTTATACAGTGAAAGCAAAGTTTACAACTTTTGTGTATCGTATGGCGCATAACAAGCTGATTGATCACTACCGTAAACAAAGTAAGGGAGTACCAGCCTCTTTTGATGATGAAGACTGTCCTGACTTAGACACTATTGAAGACCAGGCAAGCGAAACACCAGTAGAGATATTGGAAAAAGAAGAAAAACTTGCACGTTTGAAAAAAATGGTTAATCTTTTACCTGATGCACAACGAGAAGCATTTCTCCTCAGAGAGGAGTCCGGATTAAAGCTCGAAGATATCGCGGATATTACAGGAGTTAATGTAGAGACAGCCAAAAGTCGGCTGCGATACGCAGTTTCCAAGTTAAAGTCAGCATTGTTAAGTGAAAACCTACAAACTGAAGCGCGAGGTGAGGTATGAGCAATAAAGCCGATCACAAGCAGCAGGTAGATTTAGACCTAGACGACTATTTAAAAGGTGATAGCGAGATTTCACAATTATATCAATCGACACAGGACCAGCAACCCCCTTCCAGACTCGATGATTTAATTTTAGGCAAGGCTAAGGCAGCAGTAAGCAAAGTCTCTCACAAGCTTGCTAAAGAGCCTAAAATAGGTTTCTTTACCACTCTGCTCAATAATTGGTTGGTGCCGACTGTTTCTCTCGCATCATTTGCAGTGGTAGCCGTCACGGTTGCTGTATTAATTTCAAGTCCTGAAACTGGCACCGATAGCCGAGAAAATAATCTTGCTCAGATTATACCAGCCGATGGAATAAAACCTGTTAGTAACACCACACCAGGAAAGCAAATAGGAAAACAGTCTGGTTCAAAAGGATTACACGCTTCACCTCATATGATCAATAGTGCAGAGGCACTGATTAAATTAATCAAGCAGTTACACTCAAAAGGTGATATTAAAGGGGCAAAAACCAGTTATAAACTGTTTAATGATATGTATCCAAAATATCCTTCTAACAAATTAAAGCAGGCTTTAAAAAATACTGGGTTGATTAAATAAACTTTTTAAGAGGATTGAATGAGGATTTAGTGAAGACATTACTGCTGTCTCGTTCAAGGGTACAATGGTATTGACTGGCAATTTGCTAGTCAATATCGTTAAAATAACAATGGTTTATCGACACTATATGCTTGAAAATTAGTCTAGTGATGTTTTTCAATATTGACCCCGCTCAACACCACTACTTATGCGCGGCAATTTTCTCAGGAATTTCGTCCAAATCAATTTCATCATCAATAGCCCCTAATTTGGCGGCTTCATTCGGCATTCCATATACGACACAGGTGGCTTCATTTTGGCCTATCGTTTTAGCCCCTACATCATGCATTTCTTTAATCCCACGTGCACCATCGTCCCCCATGCCTGTCATTATTACGCCCAGCGCATTACTTCCCGCAAATTTTGAGACTGATCGAAATAAAACATCAACAGACGGTTTATGACGACAAACCAAGGGACCATCCTTGATTTGTACAAAAGCACCTAATGACGTGGCTTGTAATAACATGTGTTTTCCTCCTGGCGCTATTAACACCCGACCAGGGATTAACAAATCATTATCTTCCGCCTCCTTCACTTCTACTTTGCAAAGACTGTTGAGACGCTCTGCAAAAGCAAGAGTAAAACTCTCTGGCATATGCTGCACGATAAGAATAGGCACAGTATCCTTTGGCAATGCCATTAATACCGCCTCTAACGCCTGAGTTCCCCCGGTTGAGGCTCCGATCGCGATCATTGCGCCTGTCTTGCGTGCTCCTCGACTAGTCCCCTTGCTTAACATCACATCCGCAGTCAGTTTTTCAGCCACTTTATGGGGGGGGAGCACAGATTGAGGTCGTGGTGCAGGCTGTGATTGAGTAGACGTTGAAGAATCAAGCTTAGAAGGTTTTGTTAAAGAGACTTGGCTGGGTGATAGTGGGGAGGTTTTGGCTGTTTTCGAGTCAGGTGAAACCCTCCTAGACTTTATTGGACTACTGTTTACGTTGGCCTTAGCGGCGACTCGAATAGCGTGCACTAATTCAGGTGACGCCGCTGCTAAGGAGTTCTTTACGTTCGAGCAAGGTTTTGATACAACATCAATTGCACCAATACTTAATGCTTGTAAAGCGGTATGAGATCCTTCTGAGGTTAACGTCGAACACATAATGACCGGCGTAGGATGCTCAGTCATGATTTTCTTCAAAAAAGTTAAGCCATCCATGCGTGGCATTTCAACGTCAAGAATAATGACATCAGGCCATTCTTTCTCCATTTTTTTCTGCGCAAAAATTGGATCACGTGCCGCGGCTATCACTTCGAACCCTGAGACTCCGTTCAGCATATCGGTCAGTACTTTACGCACTACCGCCGAATCATCAACAATGAGAATTCGTATAGACATTCATTACCCCTTTAACTCATCAGTACATATGAACTTCTGTAGCGGCTCATGTTTTACCCACACATCGCCTTGCTCAACGTCAAATATAATACGTCTATAGCCGGTTTCCCCTACGTCTGCTACTAATAAAGGAATTCCCCTTTGTGATAATTCTAGCATCGCGGCCTCAGCATTTCTGTTGCCAATTAATTGATCTTCATTCAGCGTGGGAGATGACAACATATTGCTCCCTCCAAAAATTTTTGCCTCGTATTCACTAAGCTCAGATTTTACTCTCGTCGCTTCCTTTGCAAGCAATTTCAATGCTTGATCAGCATAGCGACCATTAAGTCCTACATGGTTATTATCTGGCGCTCGCGTAGTAGCACACACGGGTAATACAAAATGACACATCCCCCCCACATGGCGCTCAGGATGCCACAAGGTAATGGCTATACAAGACCCCAGAATAGTATGAATTTTACATTCCCTATCGCCAAAATAAATCTCTCCAGGATTAATAAAGCGATTAACACCCCTAGCCTTTGCCTCTTTAATCGTAAATAATTTCACAAATTTAACTAGACCCAGTTTTTTTATACACAGTAGGAAACACAGAGACCAAATCATCGTTAATCCCTTTTAATGATTCTGAGTGACCAATAATTAACAAACTATTAGTATGCATTTCTTTCATTATCTGCTTAATGACTTCTTGCTTGGTTTCTTTATTAAAATAAATCATCACATTGCGTAAAAAAATAATATCAAAACCACCCAAATGTCCTAACGATTCTTTCAAGTTAACATGTTCAAATTTAACTTTAGACCTTAGCTTTTTATCGATCAGCAAGGTTCCCTGATGTTCACCAGTCCCTTTAAGACAATATTTTCGCAGATAAGGTTTTGGAATTCCCTCGATACGTTCTTGTAAATAATGTCCTTGACGCGCCTTTTTTAATACACGGCTACTAATATCTGATCCTAGTACTTCCCAAGGATACTTTACTCCCAACACATCATCCAACAACATTGCAATACTGTAAGCCTCTTCGCCCGACGAAGAGGCTGCACTCCAAACACGAAAAGCTCCGCCCTGCCACTGATCCAGAACTTCTTCTTTTAAATATTCAAAATGTTTTGGTTCGCGAAAAAAATAAGTTTCATTGGTAGTCAGCAGATCAATCATCATTTGACGCTCATCAAGATGTGATGAATCCATTATAAGCGTAAAATATTCGCTAAAACTTGCTAATGAAAAGTGGCGCAGACGTTTATTAAGCCGCGATGAAACCAAGGTTTTTTTCTCATCACTCAGACTAATCCCTGCTTGCTGAAATATAAAATCTCTGAACAACTCAAATTCACTATCGGTAATGGTTACTTGCAACATAATTCTTCGCCTACCATTAAATCAAAGATTCAGAAAAGTTAAAAACTCACTGAGTGTACTACTAAGCAGTTTACCAAGCTGACCCTACTCAAATGAAAAGTCAAATTATTAAAATCAAGAGCAAGAGCAAGATAATAGTAGAGCCTAAAACTTCTTAAACTTTGACTCATCAATCGCCAGCCCTGCACTGCCTGACGCTGCAACTTCTAACTCTGCAGCACTCTCTGCAACTGGTGATAAATCTCGACTAGCATTCTCTCCCTGCTTGTTAACAAGCGACAAGGAAACAGAGGAATCTACGGCCGGCTCTGGCATGTCTTCGTCTACAGCCTGAGCAAGACCCACTGTCACTGCATTTTTATCAAAATGAAAGAATGAGACCACTTGTTTTAAATTGGTTGATTTTGACTGCATTTCTTCAGCCGTTGATGCTAACTCTTCAGTCCCTGCAGCATTTTGCTGAGTCACACTATCGAGCTGCATCATCGCACTTGTAATCTGTCCCACGCCACTTGATTGCTCTTCTGACGCAGCCGTAATCTCTTGCACCAGTTCAGCAGTGCGGGTAATTTCAGGCACCATTTTTTCAAGTAGCTTGCCTGCTTTTTCAGCCACTTTAACACTGTCTACAGTCAACATACTTATCTCTGACGCCGCTACCTGGCTACGTTCTGCAAGTTTTCGAACTTCGGCAGCGACTACTGCAAATCCTTTACCGTGCTCGCCTGCACGTGCAGCCTCAATCGCAGCATTAAGTGCTAACATATTCGTCTGGTAAGCGATGTCCTCAATAATAGTAATGCGCTCTGCTATTTTATTCATTGCCATGACAGTACTAGCAACAGCCTCGCCTCCTTCAGAAGCAGCGCAGGCTGATTCACTGGCAATTTTATCCGTTGCTTGAGAGTTTTCACTATTTTGACTAATCGAAGCACCCATTTGTTCGATTGAGGCACTGGTTTCTTCGACGCTTGCGGCCTGCTTCGATGTTGCTGTGCTTAAGGCGTTAGCCGTATCACTAACCTGTGAAGATGCCAGTGATATTTGCTCAGAGTTATCTTGTATTTGTTGCACCACATAAGTGAGCTTATCTTGCATTTCGACAATAGCACTATAAATACCTTTGGATTTCTTTTTAGTCTCTGCGTCGAATTCTGTACTGAGATCACCCGCTGCAATTTTATACACTAATGACTTCAATTCAATCGGGTCTGACCCCAATTGTTTCAATATTCCGACGGTAATAAAAATACTTAGCAATATCGCTACTAATACTATAACCCCAAGAACAATCAACAAAAACGTTTCAGATTTTTGTTTCGACTTTGCTGCATTGGCCATAAAATCATCGGCTTTTTCAAAAGTAAAGTCGAGTAAATAATTAACCGGTTCATACAGTTTTTGCACATGCGCAGCACTTTTTCTAGATAATAAAGCCCTAAATTTTTTTGGCTGGCCATTCAAAGCATAAGCAATCGCTTGTGTGCGAATAGGTTTCCACTCTTTAAATAGAGTTTTCGCTTCTTGAACTCGCGACTTGTCTCCCAGAAAACGATCCAGCACCCCATCAAAACCTTTTAATACAGCTTTGTCGAGAAAACCGATGCGCCTCTTTAACTGAGAAATTTTCTTCTTATTATTACTTAATGCCATATCTTTCATAGCACTTTGTATTTTGGTAATGCCACCATCAATGTTTAACATTGAAGTACTGACACTAAAAGGATGTTTATACAGTTTTTGAGTCACTGAATACTGTTCATTCAGTTTACTAAATGAAAAAACCCCTAAGCCAATAGTCATTGCCACTAATAGGGTAAAGGCAGTGATCATTTTAGTATGCAATTTTAAGTCACGCACAACAAACTCCTTTCAATTATTTAACTAATAAAAATATAGACAGTGCTACTCACTTTCCAGCAATGAAAGTTCGGTCACTGACAATACTTTTTCAACGTTCAACATCACTAACAATTCATCTTTGACCTTCGCCATACCACTAATAAAATCGCTACGTATTTTTGTCCCAAATGAAGGACTGGGTTCGATTTCGCTTTCCCGAACATCAATCACCTCATTGACTACGTCAACGGCTATTCCAACTTCCATTTTCTCAGTTTCGTAAGTAATCTCGACAATTATGACGCTGCTTTTTTTTGTTCGATTGGCACTGGTTTGAGAAAATCGAGAAGCCAAGTTGATCACTGGCACGACACTGCCACGCAAATTAATCACACCCGCGATACAATCCGAGACCATAGGGACTTTGGTAATGCTTCCGTAATCGATAATTTCTTTAATCCCTAATATATTAACGCCATAGATTTCTTGATTAAGCTCAAATGTCAAGAATTGAGAGACTAGCTCACTTGCCATATGTTCCAGTGAGTCGTCCGCTACTCTTATATTTTGACTCTGCATCATTTACTCCAGTGTTTATTGCCTAGATTGTCACGCTAGATATTCATGTTATTAAACTATTTATGTGTACTGATCGATTCCGCCCATAATGGATAGCTCATCATTGGACAACAAACTTTCTACGTCTAACAGGATTAGAAATTTGTCATCCACTTTCGCCATACCATTAATAAAATTAGTTTGAATTTGGTTACCCATTTTAGGAGGCGGCTCGATCTCGCTTGAATGAATATCTAGCACCTCGTTAACGATATCGACCGTCACCCCAATTTCAATCACCAAATCTGCGCTATTCACTTCAAGAATAATAATACTAGTGCGCTTGCTACACTCGATTGCCTTGCCTAAAAATCGTTTATTCAAGTCAATGACAGGAACCACACTGCCACGCAAATTGATCACACCTGAGATAAAGTCAGGAGTCATGGGAACCTCAGTAAGTTCTCCATATTCAATAATTTCTTTAATGTTGAGAATATCCAAACCATAGACTTTACCGCTCAACATAAAGGTGAGACATTGGCGCATTTCATCTTCAGGACTATCCTGATCGATTTTAAGTATTGCATCACGCATCAGTATCTCTCCCTTTCACTAAGTACCGATCAATCAATATTAATTCACTCATTAGTGTATCGCCGATTGTTTACGGCTAACACTTTCTACCCGTTTAATAATTTCAGGAATATCGAGCACCATCGCCACTTCTCCGCTACCAAGAATAGTGGCACCACTGATGCCTTTAAGATTTTGAAATACTTTGCCTAAAGGTTTAATAACAGTTTGGTGTTCACCCAAAAATTCATCCACCACAAACCCGGCTCTTTTACCTGCAAACTGAACAACGACAATATTGTCCCGGGACTCATCCCCTTCTTTACGGCTTTCACCGAATATATCGCCTAGGCGTACAAAGGGTAGAATATCACCGCGCAAATTAACATAATTAGCATCGGCATCACTACCACGCAAAGAGTCTGTCAACTCAATACACTCATCCACCATATCCAATGGCATGACATACTGAGCCCCTCCCACTCTGACTTGAAACCCATCAATAATTGCAAGTGTTAGCGGCAATCGAATGGAAATAGTCGTGCCTTTACCAAATTCGCTATCAATCTCCACTGTGCCGCGCAAGGTTTCAATATTACGTCGCACAACATCCATGCCCACTCCGCGCCCTGAGAGATTACTCACAGCTTCTGCTGTTGAAAACCCTGCTTCAAATATTAATCGATATATTTCACTGTCTTTTAGTTGCTGCTCTGCATCCACAAATCCTTTTTCGACCGCTTTTTTAAAAATTTTATCTTTGTCAAGACCCCGACCATCGTCCCTGATTTGAATGACAATACTGCCCGAATCATGAAATGCCTCCAAGTTCACCGTCGCACGGGATGACTTGCCAGCAGCCACTCTATCCTGCGGAGACTCCACACCATGATCGATCGCATTTCTTACTAAATGCATCAGAGGATCACCGATTTTCTCAATCAAAGTTTTATCCAATTCAGTGTCCGCGCCACTAATCACTAGATCAATTTCTTTTGCAAGGTCACGACTGACTTCATGCACAACACGTTTAAATCGGTTAAAAGTTTCACCAATCTGCACCATTCGTAAGCCAAGCGCGGTATCTCGTACTTCTTCCACTAAGCGTAGCAAATTTTCCATTGCTTCCGTCAACTCGGGATCTCCTACCCGTTGTGCATTCAATTCAGAGTTTGCAGAACCAATTACCAATTCTCCCACCAAGTTGACCAACCCCTCTAATTTTAAGGCATTAACCCGTATCGTCTGCTGAGCGTTGACCAGGCTCTTTTTCACTGCGCCTTGTTTTTTAAGGGCGGCATCCACCACTTCTTTTTCAACTACCTGTTTTTGAACCGCCACTTCACCTAGTGGAGGAACCACTTGACTGGTATCGTCTCCCACTTTTTGATCGACTATTTTATCTTGTGCATTGAGGACTTGATCTTTCTCGCTTAAAGTCAATGCGCCACAGGCCACTAATATATCGCCAATACGCATCTCTTTTTCAGGAAGCGCTTCAATCAATGAAATATAGTCTTCGATTTTGCTATGGGGGGGCAGAATATTGATAATGCAATCTTCTGCCACAAACTCAAATACCTCTAATATTTCGAGCTTGTTTGTCTCAGGTGCAAAGAGTTCAATCTCAAACCCAAGGTAACAACTCTCAGGATCAAACTCACCCCACTTTGGTATTTTTTCACTAACGACAGCAACCTCTTTAAGGGTCCCTATATTACTAAGATAAGTGATAAAAGAAGCAGGATCCATTCCATCACGAAATACGTTAAGGTCAAACCGAAGCGAAATATGCCAATTAACATTTTCCACTCCATCTGTCCTAGGCTCATTGCTATTATTGTCAGCCTCTCCATTGTCGCCATTACCATTGCTCACACTATCAGCACTCTCTAAGGCAATATTATCATTTTGATCTTTTGCTTCTACTTGCTTCTCAGGCGAGTCGAGAAACTGATTGAGCTGCTGTAATAAAGTCGTATTCACTTTTACTAACTCTTGATCTGCCTCTTCTTGATTCAGCGCATTATCAACTAAATGTTCCAAGTGATCACGACTACTAAGAAATAGACTTACAATTGTGTCGTCAACTTGAAGTTTACCGTCTCTGATTCTGACTAACACATTTTCAACAATATGGGTAAAACTAACGATACTATCAAACCCAAAAAGACCAGCCGCCCCTTTTATGGTATGAAAAGTTCGAAATAAATCCCCTACTATTTCCTCAAGTTTTTCTTCATCAGTTAAATCATCTAAATTTAATAATGCCTCTTCTGCAAGCTGTAAAAGCTCTCGTGCTTCGTCGGCAAAAATTTGAAAGCTTGCATCAGTCATGCTGCAACCTCCAGGTTAAAAAAGTCTACTAGACCAAAGGTTTTCATCATTTCGAGTACGCTTGCACTAGCATTAATAATGGAAAACTCTTTATCTTGGGCCGCCAGCTCAGCTTTTAGAGCTAACAACAACTGTATGCCTGCTGTATCAATTTCTTCAACAGCGTTCAAGTCAAATTCAAACCGCTTATAGACTTCCAACATGCCTGACATTTCCGTTTTGAATTTTTCAGCACAAGAGATTGTGATATCTTCATCAATACTGAGTTTGCATAAACCCCGGGCCTTATTATTGCCACGCAACTTTCGAATAACCATGCTTGTCCTTTGACTCTGAGTAAACCTATCAATGATCGGCTAATTGCCAATTAATTTTGACACTACGGTAAGAAGCTTTGGCGGCTGAAAGGGCTTTATTATCCACGCCTTGGCCCCTGCCGCTTTCCCTTCTTGCATTTTCGATTCTTCTGCTTCAGTGGTTAGCATACAAATGGGTGTGAATTTGTAATCTGGCAGTTTTTTGGCCTCACGAACAAAAGTAATTCCATCCATAATAGGCATATTCACATCACTGACAATTAAGTGAATTTTTTGCCCGGTTAACTTCGATAAGGCATCTTTACCATCACAAGCCTCAATAACATCATAACCTGCACCCTTGAGCGCTATCCCTACCACACTCCGCACCGAGCTAGAATCATCTACCACTAATATTAATTTGGGCATTCTGGTTTAGCCTCCATTTAGCTAAGTTCATTCCTTCACAAAAGAGTCCGATGTTGTAGCGATACACAGCGGAAAATATCAATCTATCAAACGTTGTTCTTTATTGAATGCTCACTTCAGAAAAATACCACTTCACTTTCTTCAGATTCAGCACGTCCTTCTGGAGCACTCTTTCCAGTCAGCTTGCGATGTATCTCCCTTTCACTGGTCGTGGTGTATTCACGTGCCATTTTATCCAGTAAGGCTTCAACATCAAGACTAGAGATATTTTCCATTTGTCTTGATAAATCAAGCATACTGCTTTGTACATGGCATAAAATTTGGGAGACCTTATCTTGAAACTGCATTGACTCAAGCGACTTCTCAATACCATGCATAATATTTTCAGACGACTCTCTAAAATAGGCTGTGACCTCGTCTTTGGCCTGACGCGCTTCTTCAAACTTATGAACGACTACTTCAATATTTTCACCCGCCGTTCCAATCAATTCACTTTCCAATTTACTATCATTGGCAAATTCTTTAGACATCACCATAAATTGTTCATTAACCGTAGTCACATTTTCAATAATGTTTCTGGCGATCTCCCCTGAACGATTGGCTAAACTTCTCACTTCGTCTGCGACTACCGCAAACCCTCGTCCCGACTCACCGGCACGTGCTGCTTCTATTGCCGCATTCAGTGCTAATAAATTGGTTTGTTCGGATATTGAGCCAACATCTCGCGCCATCATCTCTAATCGTTCAGTGAAACTGGCCACTTCCTGAATTTTTTCTTGTGACTTCACTCTCATTGTTACCAGCGTACCCAGTGTCATCGATATGTCGCTTAAGCGCCGCTTTATATCTTCCAGTGACAATTCGTCATCGCTTGTACGATTATCTACAATTGAATGTAAATCGCCGACTATTGCTGCAAATCGCTGCGTCAATGCATCGATTTCAGTGGTGGAAGTGTTGATGCAATCACTAATTTGGTGATCCCAAATTGGTAAATTTTTGCACCCGATCATTTCCAATGAATTGCCCATATGCTGAAAGGTAGCTTGCTCTTCTTCCAGCCTGGAAAGGCTTATATTGGATTGAACTATCTCTTGCTTAAGTAGTGAGAGCGCATTATTTTTATAAAACCCTAGGCCGATTTCGATCAAACTAGTGACAAAAGCCACCACCACAGAGGTGCTTGTATGGCTGTAAACAAGTAGACTCACGGCCGCTAAACTTGCAGTTCCTGGTGGATACTTTTGACATAGTAGTGTTAGAAACTTCATTCAAATTTTCCTATACTGATCATAAAAACAATATTGACTGCTGCTACATTTCACTTTTATATCTTAAAAAAACCAATGACTTTTTGCAGTTGCTGCGATTGATCACGCATCTCTTCTGCGGTAGCTGCCAGCTCTTCAGAACTCGCAGCACTTTGCTGAGTGACTTTATCGAGTTGTTGCATGGCACTACTGATTTGACCTACTCCAGTCGATTGCTCTTCTGATGCAGCAGCAATATCTTGGACTAAGTCGGCAGTTTGATTAATATCAGGAACCATCTGCCCCAATAAGTCGCCAGCACGCTTTGCCACCACTACACTATTACTCGTGAGCTCACCAATTTCTGAAGCCGCTGTCTGACTCCGCTCAGCTAATTTACGCACTTCAGCCGCGACCACTGCAAAACCCTTACCGTGCTCACCTGCTCTTGCCGCCTCAATCGCCGCATTCAATGCCAGCATATTAGTTTGATAGGAAATGTCTTCAATAATGGTAATTTTTTCAGCTATCTGAGTCATAGCCTCTACTGTATTACGCACTGCTTCCCCGCCTTCATTAGCCGCTTTAGCAGATTGAGTCGCAATTTTATCGGTGGTTTGAGAGCTATCGCTATTCTGGCTAATTGAGGCACTCATTTGCTCGATAGAAGCACTCGTTTCTTCCACACTGGCCGCTTGCTCAGACGATCCACTCGACAAACTTTGTGAAGTTGAAGCGACCTGTTTTGCTGCATCACTCAAGCCTGATACACTCGTTTTTACTTTGGTAATCACGCCCCGGGTATTTTTAATGAGTGTATTTAAGGAGTGACTTAGCTGCCCTATTTCATCTTTGCCTGCCTTAGGAATCTCAACAGTGGTGTCTCCTTCACTGGCCTTCATCATTAGACCGGACATGATTTTTAGCGGTGAGGCAAACTTCTTGTTTGAGAAGAATACTGCAATGACCGCAATAAACAGACTGACCAGCGACAAAATCATATAAATCATCCATCGTTGTTTGTCCATTGCAACTTTTGCCTTTTTTAAATAAATGGTTTCGACCAGTGTTTCCGCCTTATTGATGCCAACAATAAAACGATCTAACACTACTGAAATTTTATGCACCAGTTTATTCACTTGATCTGCACGTGATTGATCTTCGTAGATATAGTTATTCACCGCTGATTCGAATTTTTCTTTACGAGCAAATGCCAGCGTTCGGTCATTCGACTTTGAAAAATCCTGAAATAACCGGCTTATGTTTGAATTAAGCAGTGTTAAAAGAGTGAGAGATTTCCGATTACTGACTTTAAGCTGTTGCAACTTCATTTTATTGCTTATTTTTATCGCAGCTTTTGTCTGTGGCTGACCTTTTTTCGATGACTTTACATTCTTTGCTTTAGGCGTAGCCCCTTTTTTTGCCAGTACCTCTTTGACAATCACTTCGATACTCACAAGCCGCTTATCCAAGCCGCTGAGTGCATGATGGAATTTTTTACGTGCAGATGTGACTTCAGTAATTAAGTCTTTATCTTCTTCCAGCAACACCGATTGTAATTTCGATTGCAGAGTACTGGTTGAATTACCAATCAGAATCATTTGATCCTTAATCTGCACCACTTCATGATTTAAATTCTTATAGGTCTCGATTAATTTGTGAGAAATATCTTGGCTAGCCTGGAAAGACGTATCAGCGCCTTTTAGGCTGAAA
>UOFL01000183.1_pt1 | contig 27834 bp, 24 predicted proteins | sample 1990081 | NCBI WGS metagenome assembly UOFL01 (sample SAMEA4728526, study PRJEB27164) | hydrothermal vent metagenome | biome: marine basaltic hydrothermal vent biome; feature: marine hydrothermal vent; material: mineral | place: Pacific Ocean | collected 2011-06-14/2011-07-23 | depth 1741 m | reverse complement strand
TGTTTTCGGTTCGCAAAGCAATTTACGAAAAAAAGCGATACGCTCAATAGGAATCATGCGAGCACGAACAGAGATAGGTATGATGAATATTGTGTATAACATGAGACGGTTCTGTTTTCTTGAACGGGGCAGTGCGCATTGAAAAAAGTAAGTGTTACGAACCATGCAAAACCGTTGGGGTCGCTCAGCTTGCTGACTATTATTAACAATAAGGGAGCGAAAATAGAATAAAAAGTAGACATTAATAAGCCAACAGGGTTCGATAAGAATCACATTCCGATATTTATCAGAATGAGTTTTGGTGTACAAAAAATGTAGCCTAAAAAGTTAATTAATAGAGGTGCCCTTAAATTACTATCAGGATTATAACATACGTTTTTGATTATCAGTGCAGCTCTAGTGACTTAAAATGACTTTTTCAATCGCTGGCTGTAATATTAGGAGGCAGTTCTAAAGAGGCAGGGTTTATAGGCATGCCTCCATAGTGGGCCATTAGCCACTAGGCTGTTGATGTACAATTAATTAATCGTTTGGTGAAAGGTGATGTACTATGAAAATGAAGGAAATTCACAATATAACAATAAGTTATGATAGCTCAATCTTCCTTGGGAGTAGATTGTTTGACCATTGCATGAAAAATTTTATCATTTTAAACAATATTTAACAGGAGCTTGGCGATGATAAAAAAGGCGTTGTATTCAGGTCTGATTTTTCTTATTATTTTTGTAGTAGCCTTTTATTATTATGGGCGAAGTATTTGGGTTCCTGTCTATAAAAAGTATACCGGCCTAGCCACTTTAGTGAGTGTCTATAAAAAATACGGAATACAAGCTGAAGCTAGGTTGATCCCCTATTTCAAAAAAGCGGGAGTGACATACCCTCCTACAAAAATTAAATTGTTAGTAATGAAGTCAGAGCGTTTAATGGAGTTATGGGCTAGAAGCGAGACTGATAGTCCGTTTGTAAAAATTAGGCAATTTAAAGTTAGAGCGGCAAGTGGTCAGCCGGGCCCCAAATTAAAGGAAGGGGATAAACAGGTGCCTGAGGGAATTTATAAAATTATTGCTCTCAATCCTAATAGTAGTTTCCATCTTTCAATGATGCTAAATTATCCTAATGAATTTGATAAAAAATACGCTAAGAAAGAAGGCCGACTTTACCCCGGGTCTAATATATTTATTCACGGAAAAGCACTTTCAGTTGGCTGCTTAGCGATGGGTGATGTTGCAATAGAAGAGTTATTTGTATTAATCTATAAATCAGGTATTCAAAACATTAAAGTCATTATCGCGCCCTATGATCCACGGAAAGTACCCTTGGTGGTGGGTAAGAATACTCCCCTATGGTTAGCAGAGTTATATAAAGAAGTTGCTAGAGAATTTGCTGGACACCGTAATGATTCACTCTAAGATCTATCAAGTCAAAAAAATTGGATTGGGCTGCTTATCTGTAATGGCAAAACCGGTGTCTGGTGAGTTTGTTGAACAAGAGTTTTCTGACATTGCCGCTCAAGGTGTAGATTGTATTGTATCTTTATTAGAGTTGAGAGAGGCCAATGATATTGGGCTTAAGCTTGAACAATCATTGGCAGAAAAAAACTCAATCGAATTTATTTCCTTTCCAATACCTGACCGGGGCTTGCCTTCTTCGGTGTCTCAGTTCTCGGATTTTACGAGTAAGTTACATAATGATATTGTAAGTGGTAAGCATACAGTAATTCACTGTCGAGCTGGTATAGGTCGTACTGGGTTGGTGTCAGCAGGAGTTTTGTTACATAGTGGATTAAACGTGGCCGAAGCATTTAAGCTTGTTTCGCAAAAACGAGGCACGTTAGTCCCTGACACGCAAGAGCAGCAGGATTGGTTATTTTCACATTATAAGCGTATTATCTCTACACCAAAGTAAGGCTATTGATATAAAAATTATTTCGGAATGCAAAATTTATTGGTCTGGTTAATCTAATCATCGTGTATTACTTAAAAGATAAAAATTAACATACAAAATATACAAAAAAATACAAAGAGGAATATAAATTGAGAACAATAATATGAAAGCAAAAGCAGCCGTAGCATGGGAAGCAAAAAAACCACTATCCATTGAAGAAATAGAAGTGATGGGGCCACGCTCAGGTGAGGTTTTACTTAAAACTGTGGCATCAGGGGTTTGCCATACTGACGCTTTCACCTTGTCAGGCGATGATCCTGAAGGGTCATTCCCTTGTGTGTTAGGGCACGAAGGAGGCTGTGAAGTGGTTGAGCTAGGCGATGAAGTTAAAAGCTTGAGCGTAGGCGATCATGTTATCCCTCTGTATATTCCAGAGTGTGGCGTTTGTGATAGTTGCCGGTCGACTAAAACTAATTTGTGCCAATCGATTGCTGGTACAGTTTGGACGGGTTATATGCCAGACGGTAGTAGGCGGTTTTCTCATAAGGGTAAGGATATTTATCATTATATGGGGTGTTCGACATTTTCTGAATATACCGTTGTGCCCGAAATTGCGCTAGCAAAAATTAATAAAGCAGCGCCTTTGGATAAAGTGTGTTTACTGGGCTGTGGTGTGACTACTGGCATTGGTGCTGTACTTAATACAGCAAAAGTGGAGCCAGGTTCAACCGTAGCGGTTTTTGGTTTAGGAGGTATTGGTTTATCTTGTGTTCAAGGCGCAGTGATGGCGGGTGCAGAGCAAATTATTGCGATCGATATTAATCCTGATAAATTCAAATTTGCTAAGCAGCTAGGTGCTACGGATTTCGTTAATCCAACGGATATAAAGGGGTCGTTTGTAGAGTATATGCAAGATACTTTTAACGGGGGTCCTGACTATTCGTTTGAGTGTATTGGCAATACTCATGTGATGCGTGATGCTTTGGAATGTACTCATATGGGATGGGGAGTGTCGACAGTGATTGGTGTGGCAGGGGCAGGACAAACGATTGAGACGCGGCCATTTAATTTGGTAGTGGGTCGTACTTGGAAAGGGACAGCATTTGGCGGAGTGAAAGGACGTACGGAGTTGCCAGCTTATGTTGAGCGTTATATGAATGGGACTATAGAGCTGGATTCTTATGTCACCCACCAGATGCCATTAGAAGAAATTAATACAGCGTTTGATCTTATGCATAGTGGTGAAAGTATTCGGTCTGTCATTGTTTTTTAAAGTGTCAATTATAAACTATTAAATTAAAGCTTATGTTAAATCAAATTGAATCAATAAAAGAGTGTGGTGGTTATTTGAACCGCTATGAACATTATTCCGAAAGCTGTCAGTGTTCAATGGTATTTTCTGTGTATTTACCGCCACAAGTAGAAAAGGGCAGTGTGCCTGCTTTGTATTGGTTGTCAGGATTGACCTGTACTGACGACAATGCGCGTACTAAGGCAGGGATGCAATCTTATGCCGCGCAACTGGGCATCGCTATAATTTTTCCGGACACCAGTCCCCGAAATGTTGCGGACGCTGATCAATATGATCTTGGTCAGGGTGCCGGCTTTTATGTGAATGCCACTCAAAAGCCATGGTACCCAAACTACCACATGTATGACTATATTACGCAAGAGTTGCCAGAATTGATTGAAGCAAATTTCCCAATTGTCACGGGCTTAAAATCTATTTCAGGACACTCAATGGGAGGCCATGGGGCATTGATTTGTGCCTTAAAAAATCCTGGGGTCTACGCATCAGTGTCTGCATTTTCACCCATTTGTAATCCTGTGAAAAGTGCTTGGGGTAAGGGCTGTTTTTCAGCCTACTTAGGCGATGAACTCAGCTTATGGCAAGAGTACGATGCGACAATGTTAGTGCTGTCTGGAGCAAAAGTCGCTGATATTCTGATTGACCAAGGAACCGATGATGAATTCTATTTTGATCAACAATTGTTACCTGAAAATTTCAAACAGGCTTGCGAAAAGACTGGTCAGGCTCTAACCTTAAGGCTACAAAAGGGATACGATCATAGTTATCATTTTATCGCTACATTTATTGCTGAGCATGTTGAATATCATGCTAAGGCATTGAATTTATAGTAATAAATATTAATTTTCAGTATAGGTTTCTAATGTGTAGTATAGGTTTCTAGTGTGTATTGCTTTCTAGTATAAAGGAAAAGCGAATGAGGAATAATGTTTTATTAGGTTTACTTTTGATCATAGTCTCTATTCCTGTCTATGCAGGTATCTCTACAACATTATACACAGCAAAAATTGCTGACTGTAATGTGGTGGTGTCCCATGATTCGGTAAAAGGGGGTGCGGGGACTCTTGTCATTCGAGCTCGTTCTAAAGCAAGTACTTACTGTCATATATCACAAGCCGTAATACAGGCGGCACTTGGCACGGCACTGAAAACACTAAAGGCTAAAAAGCAGCTCTCGCCCATCACTAATGTATTTCTTGCTAATAAATTACGGTCTTATCCCTGGATCAGCAAAGTGTTGGTCGAAAAATCTATGAATAATCCACAATGGAATAAGAAGGCAGGAAAGCCTAAAAGTGGTACGGCAAATCGCTATGTCAACAAAATACTTTATACTACGGCAGTATTAATACCGTTTTCACAGTCGCTAAAACAGTATCAATACACAATAAGCGCAGTATCTTGTGAGAAGATTTTAATCAACAAAAACAACTTGCCCTATGAAGCGATGTGTTGGCTGAAAATTAAGAAAATAAGCACTCCCTAATTAAATGGTTTATAATACAGTCAATATAAGTCAAATGAGTACTAACAAAGGTTTCGTTTGATTTATTTTTAGGTAATAGGTAATAGGTAATAGGTAATAGGTATATATTGGTCATCTTATTGGTGGCGTCTGATCAGGATACAGTAGCGCAATCTGCTAAATAAAATAGCATTGTCTGTGGTAAATATTGCAACTACATCTTTGTGCCTTGTCCTAACAATATTGATCTACTCGCTTAAACGGTGGCGTTAAGCAAAGTTTCCCTAGTACGTTCCACTTATCGACACAACTCTGGATAATGAACTAAATAACCTTTATGAGTAAACCATTACGTATTGTTTTTGCGGGAACGCCAGAATTTTCTGTTCGTGCGCTCGCAGCATTAGTCGATTCCGAACATGAGGTAATCGCCGTTTTAACTCAGCCGGACCGACCTGCAGGTCGGGGTCGTCAACTGCGAGCAAGTCCTGTCAAAGAGTATGCAGGCCAGTGTGACATTCCTGTGCTACAACCTGACTCATTGAAAAATGATGTTATTCAACAACAGTTAAAGTCACTTAACGCTGATTGTATGGTGGTGGTGGCTTATGGATTAATTTTACCTGAAGTGGTGTTAACCCTACCTGTGCATGGCTGTTTGAATATTCATGCATCGTTGCTACCACGATGGCGTGGGGCGGCCCCGATACAGAGAGCAATAGTGGCTGGAGATGAGTATTCTGGTGTCACTATTATGCAAATGGATAAGGGACTGGATACAGGCGATATGTTAGGTATTCAAAGATGTAAAATAGAGGATAATGATACCGGGTCGAGTTTGCACTATAAATTAGCATTGATGGGCGCGCAACTGCTGCTGGAAGTGTTAGTGCAGATGCAAGAGGGATCTCTCAATCCTCAAGTGCAAGCTAACGCTCTTGCTTGTTATGCTGACAAATTGCAGAAGGCGGAGGCGAAAATTGATTGGAATGATAATGTCGATAACATCGAACGAAAAATCAGAGCGTTTAATGCCTGGCCAGTAGCGCACACATTGTTTCAGGGAAAACTATTACGTATTTGGAATGCATGCCCGGTCGTAAATCCAGAATATTCGTCCAGTGACAATAATAACCCTGCAGGTAAAGTTATTGAGGCAGATGCAGAAGGGATACTAGTACGTTGCGGTAAAGGAGCGTTGTTAATAACACAAGTACAATTGGCTGGAAAAAAGCGAGTAGCGGCCAAAGAGTTTATTAATAATCGAGTGCTAGTGGCTACACAGTTAGGGGAAGGCTAATAAGCTATGGCAAAATCCAAGTATAAAAAAGACACTAAAGCTGATCCACGTAAACTGGTGATTGAAGTATTATTGCAGCTTATTGAAAAAGGACAGTCGCTTAATGCGGTATTGCCATTAGCGGTTGTGAAGCTTGAATCAAAAGAGCAGGGCTTGTTACAGGAATTAGTCTATGGCGTTAGTCGATGGTGGATCCGCCTTGAAGCGATACTTGATCACTTACTCTCACGTCCTGTAAAACAAAAAGACCTTGATGTGAAGCTAATATTGTTAACGGGTATCTATCAACTACTGTATACGCGTATTCCAGATCATGCCGCAGTATCGACTTCCGTTGAGCTTGTCAATAAAGTAGGCAAGCAATGGGCAAAGGGGCTTGTTAATGGTGTATTACGTCGAGTTTTACGAGAACGTGATGCGATCGAGACAGCAGTGGATAAAAATGTTTGTATAGAGACTGCTCACCCAGATTGGTTATGTATGCGTATTCAAGCGGATTGGCAAGATAATGCCAAGCAGGTGATGAGTGCCAATAATCAACGGGCTCCGATGAGCTTGCGAGTGAATATTCTGAAGATATCGCGCAATGACTATTGCTCTTTACTAAAAGAGAAGCAGCTTAGTTTTACCCTAGTGGACTGGTCAGAAGTGGCTATTGTCTTAGATAAAGCCATTGAGACTGCAATATTACCTGGATATGAAGAAGGCTTGGTGTCTGTTCAGGATTTGGCTGCGCAATATGCTACACAGTTATTGGATGTGAAAGCGGGAATGAAGGTGCTGGATGCTTGTGCAGCACCAGGAGGAAAAACCTCTCATATTTATGAGTCTTGTCCAGATTTGCAGAGCTTACTGGCGCTGGATAATTCAGAGTTACGTTTACGCACGTTGCAAGAAAATTTAAGTAGGCTGTCGATTGATAGTGAAGCCCTGCAATGTAAAGTGGCTGATGTTGCTGATAAGGCAACTATGAGCGTTTATGATAGTTTTGATCGAATATTGCTGGATGCTCCTTGTTCTGCGACAGGTGTAATTAGGCGTCATCCTGATATCAAAATGTTACGGCGTGCCAGTGATATCGCTGATTTAGCAAAGCAGCAACAAAAAATTCTCGAAAATTTATGGGCTTTACTAGCCCCGGGTGGCATGTTGCTGTACTCTACATGTAGTATATTGCATCAGGAAAATACGGATCAAATTCGTCAATTCATTGATCGTCATGATGATGCGGAAATTGATCAAAAAGCGTTGTATCCTTGGGAATCAAATAATGATCTTATACAAACAGGATACCAAGTGATGCCTGGGCAGTTGAACATGGACGGTTTTTATTATGCACCACTTAGACGGAAAAAATCGACTTCAGTGTAGTGATAATGAAGAGGTTTTTTATTGGGTGGTGATGTGTAATTCCAGATTACACATATAATATCAAGCATAACGATTTTAGATCAATATTGGCCTAGGCTATTACGCGATGCCGCGTTTGACATTAATGAAACGAGCATATCAACCAGCAAAATTTATAGTCATACTTTACAGCTTGGCACTTCTGTCGCTGTTGAGTCCGGGACTATATGCCGAAAATTCTTCACACACCATTAATTCAAGAATAAATCTTAGCAGTGATGCTAATTGTCCGCGACACAAACCTACTAATGCACGAAAACATTTTGAAATTTGTAAAATTAGTGCGGAATATTTCAATGAAGTCCTATTAATCAATGCACGTATATTTTATGGGTTTAGCGACACTGCATTTCGTGCTTTGAAAAGTGGGGTGCCTATTACAATTCAGCTAACCGTTGAATTTTATCGTGAGCGTGATTGGTTATGGGATGAATCTATTGCAGTTCTCAGTCAGAGATTTACTATTCAATTCCACACTTTAACCAGAAAGTATGTAGTGACCAATTTAAACAGTAAAGCAAAATCAGTTTATTCAACTCGTGCTGAAGCAATGGCTTCGCTCAGCGATATTAATAGGCTTCCCGTGTTGGACAAAAAGTTTATTAAAAATACAAAATACTATTATGCGCGTGCCAGGGTACGTTTATTGATTAGCCACTTACCGTCAGCATTAAGGCTTTGGGCCTATATGTCGTCAGATTGGCGATTAAAAAGTGAGTGGTATCAATGGCCACTCTAACGCTGCGCCGTTTATTTACTGGCGTCCTCCCTGTCATAGTTCTTTTTCTACTTGTCTTAGTGTCTTTGCTTCTACTGAACAAAAGTACAAAAAAGCTCAGTGAAGTGACTAGTGATGTAGGTGGCATTGATAATATGTTTGAGCGGATGGTGATCATTTCAGTGATTGCTATCGTGGTGTTAATCGTTTTGATTGGATTTAGTGTGGTACGCCTTGTCCGGCAATATCGACAGGGGGTTCCTGGTTCGAGATTGACGGTACGTATGTTTATGATGTTTGTCGTTTTGTCAGTAGTGCCAGTAGTGTTTGTCTACTATTTTTCCTTTCAGCTTCTGAGTCGTGATATAGACCGGCCTTCTGCAGCTTATATCAAACAAGCGAGTAAAGATGCACAACGTTTAAGTCGTATTTCACTCAATTTGCGTAAAAGTGAATTGCTTAAAGAGACACATGAAATTGCTAAAGCTCTTTCAAAAATAAAAGCGCGGGCGAGCAGGAGAAATGCATTGCGCTTGAAGCTTGGTGAGTTTCAGTCTAAGCATGCAGGCAGTAATTTTATTGTTTGGCAAGGTGATAATTATCTGACGATTGCACGTGCTGGTAGAGATGAAAAAAATAGTGTTCCTAACGAACAGATGTTACATGAGCTAGGCAAAAAAAAGCCCTATGTGTCAATAGAGCCGGGCGGGGAAAAAGAGTTACATATTCGAGTAGCAGTTCCTTTTCCAGTAAGGGCGCCTCGTAGCAGTGCCAGTTTTACGCGTTCGGTTAAGAAGCGCTATTTGCAGGCTGTGTATGTGGTATCGCAAAGGCTAGGTGCATTGGGAGGTAAAATTCAGGTGGCGTTGAATGAGTACGAACGCCGTGGGTTTTACAGGGACTTAGTGAGGCGTAGTTTTTTGTTAGTCTTATCTTTAGTGTTATTACTCAGTTTGCTTTCTGCTATCTGGGCAGCGTTCTATTCCACTCGTCGCTTGGTGCAACCTATAAAAGAGTTAGCAGAAGGGACTCGTGCAGTGGCAGGTGGAAACTACGAGATTACAGTACCCACTACTACCCATGATGAGTTAGGTTTTTTAGTGCAGTCGTTTAATGAGATGACCAATAAAGTGGCAAATGCTAGTAAGGCAGCGTTATTGGGGCAGCAGCAGGTAGAAGAACAGCGCGCTTATTTACATGCGGTGTTGTCAAACTTATCCTCAGGGGTGATGACGCTTGATCAAAACAATATTCTACGAGTACATAATGCGCAAGCGAGTCAGATTTTAGGGTCTAACTTGACTCCCATTGTTGATTGCCACTTTAGCACTATGGCGGACGAATACTCTTATTTGGCGGGATTTATTGATGCCATTACACCACATTTGTCTGGCGATGAGCTTGAGTGGACTGAAGAATGTGTTATTTTTTCTAATGCAGGCAGACAGGTATTATTAGTACGAGGGACCACTCTGATCGATGATCAATATGTTCACGGTGATCACATTGTGGTGTTTGACGATATAACGGATCTATTACAAGCCCAGCGTGATGCAGCATGGGGTGAAGTCGCAAGACGTATGGCACATGAAATTAAAAACCCATTAACGCCAATACAGCTTTCTGCGGAAAGACTGCGGCATAAATATCTGAATACCATGCCAAAAGAGGACGCACAATTATTAGATAAATCGACCCATACTATTGTGCAACAGGTGCAAGCACTGAAAAAAATGGTGAACGCATTTTCTGAATATGCGAGGGCTCCTAAATTGGTGCTGGACTCGCTGGATCTTAACCAGTTAATTCGCGAAGTGGTTGATTTATATGATGGCGACGGAGAATCATTGGAATGTGTATTAACTCTGGACCCTCATGTTCCAATAGTAAAAGCAGACAGTGGAAGGTTGCGTCAACTGTTACATAATTTATTGAAGAATGCACAAGAATCAATGCAAGACCTTAAAACATCAAGCATTGAAGTCAGTACGGATTTGCTGTCAGATATGACTGTTAAATCAGTCGAGTTGGTCGTGCGGGACTATGGTAAAGGGTTTCCAGACGATGATGATGGAAAATTGTTTGAACCTTATTTTACAACCAAGCATCGAGGAACAGGATTGGGTTTGGCAATCGTCAAGCGTATAGTAGAAGAGCATGGTGGTATAGTGGTGGCTGATAATGTGGAACCTGGAGCAAGAATCAGTATTCGTATTCCGATTTCCAGTTACAATAATCAAGATATCCAGGATACTGTGGTCAAGGATGGAGTGTAACTGATGAAGGTAAGGCATTAAATAATGGCGCAATCCAAAATTATGGTGGTCGACGATGAGTTAGATATTCGGACTCTGATGCAGGAAATTTTGCAGGATGAAGGGTATTCTGTTGATATTGCTGAGGATGGTAAGAGTGCACGTGCACTACTAAAAACCATGCAGCCTGATTTGGTGTTACTTGATATTTGGATGCCCGATATTGACGGTATTAGTTTACTTAAAGAATGGGCTGTTGATGGCGATCTTCCTTTTCCTGTGATTATGATTTCAGGCCATGGCACAGTTGAAACGGCAGTTGAAGCAACCCGTATGGGTGCTTATGATTTTATCGAAAAACCATTGTCTTTGGCCAAATTGTTACTCACCGTTGAGCGTGCATTGGAAGCCAGTAAACTTAAACAAGAAAATAATTCTTTACGTCTATCAGCTGATAATATTATAGCGCCTCTGGGTAAAAGTGCTTTGATGCAACATGCTCGAGAGCAGGCGGATAAAATTGCTGCGCATGATACGTGGGTACTAATTTACGGCGAGGCAGGCAGCGGAAAACATACGTTTGCCAATTATATTCATCAATCGAGTGCACGTAAATCGGGCCCCTTTATTGAGCTAGCCGCTGGTGCTGTTACTCGTGGTAATTCAGAGTTTGAGTTATTTGGCCGAGAAAAGAATGGTGATCGCACTTTAGGGAAGCTTGAACAAGCGAATCATGGAACTTTGTTTCTTGATAAAATTGGTGAACTTGATTATGAAACCCAAACTCGATTATCCAGTGCTTTGGAATGTGGGTCATTTACCAGGGTAGGAGGAACTGAATTAGTGCTTATTGATGTCCGTGTTATTGCTTCCTCGCATCAAAATCTTGCACAAAAAGTGGCTAAGGGAGAATTTCGTGAAGATTTATTCTATCATCTCAATGTAGTTCCTTTCACTGTGCCAGCTCTACGTGATCACCGCGAGGATATCAGTGAGTTACTTGACTACTATGTTGAATACTATGTGCGAGAAGAAGGTTTAGGCTACCGACATTTTAATGTTTCTGCTCAAAATCGTTTACGTAATCATGATTGGCAAGGTAATGTGCGGGAATTGAGGAATGTGGTACAACGATTGCTAATACTCAGCAATTCATCCGATATTGATGGCGATGAAGTGAATCAACTGCTGGGTACAAATTCAATCGCACAAACGTCGCCTCAAACGGAAGGGAGAGTCAGCAATGATATTCTCAGTCTGCCATTACGGGAGGCACGCGAACAATTTGAACGAGAATATCTCCTACAGCAGCTGCAATCTTGTAGTGGTAGTGTTGGCGAGCTGGCGAAAATTGTGGGTATGGAGCGTACAAATCTGTATCGTAAGCTGAGGTCGCTTGGCATTGATGTCAAGCAGTTGTAAAATATCAAAAGTGTTAACTCTTGATGTTAATTGTAATCTTAAAATGAATATAGTGAAACTTTCATGAAAATAATTATTCTTGGAGCCGGCCAAGTAGGCTCATCTGTGGCTTGGAATTTAGCACGCGAAGAAAATGATATTACACTAGTCGATAGTGATATACGCGTTTTACAAGACTTGCAGGATCGTTTGGATTTACGGACTGTTGTGGGACATGCCTCGTCTCCAGAGGTGTTAGCCAGGGCAGGTGCAGAAGATGCCGATATGATACTAGCAGTGACCAATAGCGATGAAACCAATATGGTTGCTTGTCAGGTGGCTTATACGCTATTTCATACACCGACTAAAATTGCACGTGTGCGTGGTCTGGATTATCTTAAGCATAAAAAGCTGTTTACTCAGGAAGCGCTTCCGATTGATGTGATTATTAGTCCTGAACAATTAGTGACTAACTATGTACAGCGTTTAATTGAGCATCCTGGGGCATTACAGGTGTTGGATTTCGCGGAGGGTCGAGTTCGTTTGGTGGCTGTGAAAGCTTATTATGGTGGGCCTTTAGTGGGACATGAGTTGCGCACATTACGGGAACATATACCACAAACTGATACTCGTGTGGCAGCAATTTTTAGACGTGGATTGGCGATTGAGCCTGAAGGAAAAACAATTATTGAAGCTGATGATGAAGTTTTTTTCATTGCGGCAAAAGAGAATATTCGTACAGTGATGAGTGAGTTACGTAAACTCGATAAACCTATTAAGCGGGTAATGTTGGCTGGCGGCGGGAATATTGGTAAACGTTTAGCGCAGGCCTTAGAAAATAACTATCAGGTAAAACTGATTGATAGAAATGTGGATCGCACTCGTGAGATATCTGAACAACTGGACCGCTCAATCGTTTTGTTGGGTGATGCTGCTGATGAGGAATTGCTGATAGAAGAAAATATTGAAAACACGGACGTTTTTTGTGCAGTGACGAATGATGATGAAGCGAATATTTTATCCTCTATGTTAGCCAAACAGTTAGGGGCACGCAAAGTAATGACATTAATCAACAGACCCGCTTATGTTGATTTAGTGCAAAGTAGTATTATCGATATTGCTATCTCTCCACAACAAGCCACCATAGGTAGTTTATTGGCACATGTCCGTCGTGGAGATGTTGTGGTAGTACATTCATTGCGGCGAGGTGCTGCTGAAGCGATTGAAGCGGTGGCTCATGGAGATAATAATTCATCAAAAGTAGTCGGTAAAAAGATAGAGCAAATCAAGTTACCAAAAGGAGCAAGCATTAGTGCAATCGTCCGTGGCGACGAAGTGATCATTGCACATCATGATGTAGTGATTCAATCGGAAGATCATGTGATAATGTTTCTTGTTGATAAATCAAAGATACGCGATGTAGAAAAGCTGTTTCAGGTAGGCGTAACCTTTATATAATCCTTCAATTTGATCAGAATAAAGGCCAGTTAAAAAAATGCATTTCGGTTTAATATTTAAAATAGTGGGTGTGTTTTTAATGCTGTTTAGCGTCGTTATGTTGCCGCCAGCATTAACAGGAATGTATTTTGGCGATGGCGATGTCAAAACATTCTTTTTATCTTTTGTATGGACTTTTGGCAGCGGTCTAATTATCTGGATGATCTTTCGACGACAAAATATCATTTTGCGAACACGTGATGGCTTTATAGTCGTTGTTTTATTCTGGACTGTCCTAGGTTTGTTTGGTGCCATTCCATTTCTATTATCGGATTCACTCAGTATTTCTGTTTCAGATGCTGTGTTTGAATCTATGTCAGGCTTAACCACTACAGGTGCGACAGTGCTGACTGAGCTTGATAGTTTATCGCACTCTATCCATCTATATCGTCACTTACTACAATGGTTAGGTGGGATGGGAATTATTGTATTGGCAGTTGCTGTTTTACCAATGTTAGGTGTTGGTGGAATGCAGCTTTACCGAGCAGAAACCCCTGGTCCGGTTAAAGATTCTAAACTGACTCCTCGTATTGCAGAGACTGCAAAAGCGCTTTGGTATATTTATTTAGGTTTAACTATAATATGTGCAGTGGTGTATGACCTGGCAGGAATGTCAACTTTTGATGCTATCTGCCATAGTTTTTCAACCATAGCGATTGGTGGGTTTTCTACACATAATGACAGCATGGGCTATTTTAGTCCAACAGTACAAGCTATCTCTGTTTTTTTTATGCTTCTTGCTGGAATCAATTTTGCGCTACACTTTTTCGCATGGCGTTCACGTAGTGTGAGAGTTTATTTTAAAGATTCAGAGGTAAAGGCATATTTAACAGTTCTATTTTTTGCTTCCATAATCACAACGTTGTACTTGTATTTTCATGGCTCCCATTTTAAGAGTTTTACCTCTGCATTACATCATGGTGTATTTCAAACGATCTCAATAGGCACTACTACTGGATACACCACTAGTTCTTATTGGGACTGGCCTAGTTTTTTACCTGTGATGTTGTTATTTATAAGTTTTATCGGCGGTTGTGCTGGATCTACTGGGGGCGGCATGAAAGTTATTCGCTTTATTATACTGGTCAAGCAGGGGATGCGAGAAATATTACGCTTAATTCATCCTAATGCTTCCATCCCAATTAAAGTGGGTAATAAAGCAATGCCTAACCGTGTTCTGGAGGCAGTGTGGGGGTTCTTTGCCGCTTATGTTGCTGCATTTAGTATAATTTTATTATTATTAATGTTCACTGGCCTTGATCAAAAAACAGCTTTTTCCGCAGTGGCAGCTTGTATGAATAACCTGGGGCCAGGCTTAGGAGAAGTAGGGGCGCATTACGCTAATATTAATGACGTCGCTAAATGGATATTAGGTTTTGCTATGTTATTAGGACGACTAGAAGTATTTACCTTATTAGTCATTTTATCACCTGCATTTTGGCGTCGATAAATTAAAGTAATTCTGTTGAGGTTCGCTATGCAACAAGAGTATAAGCATGCGTTACCAGTGGCGGCAAAATGTAAGGCCTCAAGAATTAATTTTACTATACGTTCATTCACTACCCAAAAGATATAAAGGTATTTTCCTGAGTTCACCAGTTCAAGTCTATCTTCTACAATATTGATGACTATACCTTGGTCACATTTTCACTATTAATTGTTAAATCTTTGTAATGTCTTGCCGTTAAATGGGGTGTATACATTTGTTGTAGCATCAACATTGGCACATTACAAAACATTGCTTTTGTGATGGTTTCTCATCTTTTAGCAGGCAGGGTAGTAGTATGTTAACTTTTAGCAAGCAGCGTTTACTGGTAGGACTGGTGTTTTCATTTTTTCTGACTATTGGATTCTCCGCAAGTTTACTTTTAGTGAGTTTGTCTTCAAATGAATCGAGCCCTCAAATAGCGAACAAAGCAAGTACGACTAGTACAGTAGCAAAAGTGAGTGATGTGAAACAATTGAAGTATGTAGATTTACAAGTTAATAAGTAGATAGTGTTGAATACCGGTATGCGCAACTGAATGTGTATACCTGATCGGCTAGAAATTTTCCAGGGACGTCTAATGAATAAATTTTATTCAGGTACCATTAGAACCGTATTATTTTCTGTTCTTATCACCACCCTTTTTGTTGTGATCCCCACTGGTCATGCGGTAAGCAGTCTACAGAGTCACTTGCTAAGTGAACCGAAAGGTACTGTTGTCAGTAATCTCAGGCAGCTCAATGATTTATATCAGCTATCCATCGGCTTGCATGATGCAGGCTATTATAAAAATTCTATCAAGTATGCTAAGCAGGTTTACAACGAGTCTTTAACCCATAGGTCGCTATCATGGGGCTCAAAAGTGATGATTGCCAATAACCTTGCAGTGCTAACATTTCGTTTAGGTGAGTATGGTGAGGCTGCTCGACTATTGAAGCAATCGCTTGTCCATATAAAGAAACATGAAAAGAGTGTATCACTAGAAAAACAGCGGCTTCTATTAACGGTCACTAAAAATCTTCACGAATTGTATATTGCCTCAGGTAATACCCTGCTGGCTGAACGTTATTTGTTAGCGATCAGCAAAATCGAACGTAAAAAATATTCCGCAGATCACCCGATAATGGTGCATCAGCGCTTTCAGGAAATAAATCTAGAATTTCAAAAATCTAATTTTGATTATGCTAGAAAGCTATTAATTTCACATTGGCATCAATTGCCTATTGGCAAGCTTTATAACGAGGCTCGATCCGAGACTAATTTACTGAGTGCTAAAATTTACATCCAGCATGGTGAGTTTGATAAGGCTTTGATTAAGCTAAATAAGGCATTAGATTGGCAACAGCATATAGACTCAGAGCTGAATGCGAACATCTATAAACAATTATCATATGTCAGTTATAAGAAACGTCAGGGGGATAAATTTCCAGTGCAATCCTTACGCTATCATCAACAGCGTATGGATATCTTAAATCGTTTATATGGGGCGCTACATCCACGTATTGCACAGGCATTAAGCGACTATGCGAGCGTTACTGGTCATTGGACGCCTGAGGCTAAAGCGCTGGTGATTGATATATATACACAATGTTTAGGCTCAAATCATCCTCGAACAAGAAAAATAAATAGAGTATTATTGAAGCAGCGATCAAGCAATAAACAAGTTGCATTGTAAATATTTCAACGTTTCTGAAACGATTTTTTATTAATTTTCTCACCTCAATTCATGGCTTGTAATTCTCAACCCTACTGTAAACATTACCAATACGTGACTAACCAGTGTTCTGTAGTGTTCGTGGTATAAAATATTGATGTTGAATTGTTCAAAAACTAGCTCAATATAGAGAGTTCTTTTGGCAGGCTTCCATACGGCAATAAATGTATAGTATGCTTATGTGACGTAGAAAGGGAGTAAGGTGACGAACACACAAGAAAAAAAAGTAATTGCTGATCATTTGGAGTACTCTCCGCAATTTAAAAAATCCTGGTTTGCTTTTGGATATTGGGGAATATGGATTCTAATTGGATTGTTGTGGCTATTAAAGTGGGTTCCTTGGTGGGTACGCTCAATGGTCGCCTGGCCTTTTGCATGGCTGGTGTATGCTGTGAGTGCCAAGCGTCGAAAAATTGCACGAATTAATTTACAGTTATGCTTTCCAAGCATGTCATCTAAAAAAGTAACGAAAATTGTCCGCCAACATTTTTATTTAAAAGTAAGAACTGTGATCGATTATGGTGTTCTATGGTGGGCTAGCGCACAACGTATGAATCGTTTGGTTCGTATAAAAAATCCTGAATATTATCAACGAGCGCTGGCGACAGGTAAGTCTGTTATTGTGCTGACCTGTCATTCTTTTGCGGTAGAGTATGGCGGAATTCGATTGTCTGCAGACTATCAAGCAAGTTCAGTGGCAAAGCAGCTCAAAAATCCTCTACTTGACTACTTTTTGCAGCATGGGCGAAAAAGAGCGGGTGCGATTATATATGATCGTTCAGCAGGGCTAAAGCCTGTGATTAAGTCAGTCCGTAGAGGCTGTTATCTTTATTATATTCCTGATGAGGATCATGGTGGCAATCACTCAGACTTTGCTGATTTTTTTAATGTGTCCGCATCAACGCTCACCACTCTTGGGCGTCTAGCGAAATTATGTAATGCGGTAGTAGTCCCTGGCATTTGTTATTATCGGGTAGGAAAGGGGGATTATGTTATGCATTTACTGCCAATGAATGATAAGTTTTCTGAGTACAATAAATTACAAAGTGCTGAGGAAATGAATAAGATATTTGAGCAGTTAGTGTCATTGTCAGTCCCACAATATATGTGGGGCATGAAACTATTTAACCGTCGTCCTGCCGCTGAAAAAAATCCATATCATTCGTAGTATAAGTTATCGGTTTGGATAAAGAGTTAAGGCGCTGTTGATTCACTGTTGATATAACTTTGTAAGGCAAATATAAATCCAGCGACTAAAGTTCCCCAGTGATAATAAAAGCCTTTTTGCCAATAGTTTAACGCTGTTTCGCGTTGACCTTGTTCGTAGTAATCCAAGCCATTCTTAATATAAGGAAGAATCAAAGCAAAAGTACTATAGATGTTAAAACTTTTGAGTTCGACCGTAGAATCACAAGGATTATTAAGATCAAATCGTTTTAAGGGAAAGTCGGCTAAGCGAACTTTCATTGATTGGATATGGTCTTCACAAACTGTAGGGGCATTAATATCATCTTTCATATCGTCGGAAACAGGTAGTAGCATTGCTTCGCTGTGGATGTTGGACAGTAATTTTAGGGCAGTATTGACTCCATGAACGGGATCCATCGGTGGTCCCTCAAGCCAGGCGCATAAATGTCTTGCCGAATCGATAAATACATTGAGTCCCAATAAATTATCACTCATGACCTTCCTCTTTGATTGCTAGTGTCCATGTCGGCATAGAAATTACTGCCGTCAGGTTGGTACTTAAATCGTTTGTACGTCCATTGATATTGTTCAGGGATTTCTCTTACGCTGGTTTCAATCAAGTTATTGATAATCATCGCAATGCGATCTTGGTCTGCGATTAATATTTGTTCTGGAGCTTGTTTGATAATAACTTTATAGCCGCGTCCTTTAGTGAGACGAACTCCATAGACCAAAAGAACTTGTGGTTTTGTTTGTGTAATCAGTCGTCCCGCAAGCGACATGGTATTAGTCGGTATGCCGAAAAAGGGCGCGTAGATTCCTTTTCCCTCGCCTGGATCCTGATCAGGCAATAAGCCAACTAGTTGCTGTGATTGTAATGCCTTATATAACGATCGAACACCTGAGTTACTAGTAGGGACCAAAGTTCCACCACTTCGTTGACGTGCCGCTAGCATAATACGGTCGAGCATTTTAATTCTTTGAGGTCTATACAAAGAGGTTAAGTGAGTTTTTGAGCAAATGGCGAGATTTACAATTTCCCAGCAGCCTAAGTGTGGACAAAGAATTATAGCCGCTTTTTTTGAGGGTTCAATAGTATTATTTAATAATTCCTCACCTTCAAAATGAGTGTGTTTTAGTAATTTTTTATTGGACCAATACCACATGGCACCCATTTCAGTGAGCGTTTTCCCTGTTTCTTTGAGCGTCTTTTTAAGAAGTTGCTGATGTTCAGAGGAGCAGTGATCCGTAAAACAGTGCTGAATATTAAACAGTGTAATACGTTTTGTTTTATTTGGTAGATAATAAAATAATAGGCCTAAGCCTGAGCCAATAGCATGAGCTGCACGTAGGGGTAAAAATGAACAAAATCTAGCAATAACACTGACCATTAGCCCAGCAATTTGAAAGCTCTTTTTTTCCTTATTTTTAGCCAATATCATCTCCTAAAAACCATTTTTTATGATTTTTTGTATTAATCAGCTTAAAGATTATAATTTTGATAAAGTAATCCATAGAATATAGTCTTGGCCCTATTTTAATCTATTTGAATGGTTAATTTGAGGTGTAAAGCCGTTTAACCTCTATTAATCCGTAATTATTGTATTTTTATAGTAATATTGAGGTCTGATTTGAGGGGCTCGAAAGTTTCTGCTATTTCTTCTAACTGTAACTCATCACTAAAGCCTTGTTTGCTTAGTGTTATATTTTCGCCTGGATCTACATCATCTGTTGTTAAATTTATAAAATCATGTAATTGAGAATCCATTAAATGTGACGGAACAACTGTTTGCAGAGATTTAAGAATATTAGTAGTGCGTCCAGGGTAATCAAGCTCCCATTGCGCAAGCATTTTTTTAAGTAACTGACGTTGTGCGTTGACTTGGGTGCCACATAAATTACAAGGAATAATCGGGAATTGCATGGCACGGGCAAAACGGGCAATATCCTTTTCGGCACAATAAGCTAGGGGGCGGATAACAATATGTTTCCCATCATCTGTTTTAAGTTTAGCAGGCATGGCTTTGAGTCGAGCACCAAAAAACATATTTAAAAACATTGTTTCAACAATATCTTCACGATGATGGCCAAGCGCTATTTTAGTGGCACCTAGTTCTGTAGCTGTACGATAAATGATGCCGCGCCGTAAACGAGAACAAAGAGAACAAGTGGTTTTACCCTCTGGTATTTTTTCTTTGACAATAGAGTAAGTGTCTTCGGTGACTATTTTATAGTCAACGCCCAACTTTTCAAAATAAGCAGGCAGTATTTCATCAGGAAACCCAGGTTGTTTTTGATCAAGATTCATCGCCACTAAATCAAAATGAATGGGCGCACGGGCTTGTAATGCCAGTAGTATATTGAGCAAACTATAGGAGTCTTTGCCCCCACTAATACACACCATAATACGATCGCCATCTTCAATCATATTGAAATCACAAATGGCTTTTCCTGTCTCACGAATCAGGCGTTTTTGTAGTTTATTACTGTTATTGGATAGTTTCACAAGTCAATTCTGTCAATATTAAACGGTTGTTAATGGATAGGGGTGATGTTTTCTCTCCAATGCAGTATAAAGGTTGATGATTAACAAATAAACCAACGGGCGATAAATTTATTAAAACCTTACATTAACTAGGTCTAATGACTTGAAGTTTACTGAGATCAACCCCATTTATTAAATAGTATTATTTGAAATGGAGAGTGCAATGCTAGATTTAGAAGGAAGTACGATATTTGTAATCGTTATTGTATTGTTAGCGATAATGATTATTAAGATGGGCGTTAAAATAGTAGAACAAGGAAATGAATTTACTATTGAGCGGCTTGGTAAATATACAAAAACCTTGAATCCTGGGTTTCATATTATTATTCCCTTTATTGAGTCTGTGGGCCATAAAGTGAATATGATGGAAACAGTATTAAATGTTCCTTCGCAAGAAGTGATTACACGTGATAATGCAATGGTCACTGTTGACGGGGTGGTGTTTTATCAAGTATTGGATGCTGCGCAAGCCTCTTATGAAGTTAATAACTTAACCTATGCCATACTAAATTTAACGATGACGAATATTAGAACCGTTATGGGTTCAATGGATCTTGATGAACTGCTGTCCAAACGAGATAAGATTAATGCGCAGTTACTTGGGGTTGTTGATGAAGCCACTACTCCTTGGGGAGTGAAAGTCACTCGAATTGAAATCAAGGATATTAGTCCACCACGAGATCTAGTCGATTCTATGGCACGTCAAATGAAGGCAGAACGAGATAAGCGTGCAACGATTTTAGAGGCCGAAGGCCAAAAAGCTGCAGAAATTTTACACGCAGATGGTGAAAAGCAAGCGGCAATTCTAGAAGCTGAAGGGCGTAAAGAATCAGCCTTCAGAGATGCGGAAGCTCGTGAACGCCAAGCAGAAGCAGAAGCTAAGGCAACAAAAATGGTGTCACAAGCAATAGGAGAAGGTGACGTTCAAGCGATTAACTATTTTGTCGCTACCAAATATGTTGAAGCACTAAAAGAAATTGCTACAGCGCCTAATCAAAAGTTGATTTTGATGCCACTAGAAGCTTCCAGCGTAATAGGCTCAATCGCGGGTATTGCTGAAGTGGCTAAGGAAGCTTTTTCCAAGGATAAAGAGTAAGGAAATGAGTCAATATTGATGGACTACTGGACGAAATTTTCCTGAATAGGCTATTGGCAAGGTTAACGTAGTGTAGTCACTGGCGTTTAATGAGTACACTATAACCATCATGACTTAACTATAGTCTTGCTGGGTAATGCCATTAATCGCCAGCAATTGTGGAGAAATAAAATATGAATTATTGGCATTGGTTTGCATTGGCAGGAATTTTATTGGCGCTAGAAATGGTCGTGCCAGGAGCATTTTTTTTGTGGGTGGGTATCGCTGCAGCATTCACTGCAGTGTTGTTGCTTATTTTTAGTAGCATGATTATAGAAGTGCAGGTGAGTGTGTTTGCCGTTCTATCAGTAGCGAGTTTGGTCATATGGTGGAAATGGTATCGGAATCCTATTGCGACTGATCAACCCAATCTTAATCGTCGTGGCGCACAGTATGTGGGACGAACATTTACGTTGACTGAACCTGTCGTCAATAATTTTGGTAAGATTCGAGTGGATGATTCTTATTGGAAAATACAGGGAGATGATTGTGTCGTAGGTTCGTCTGTTAAGGTAGTAGGAGTTGATGGGGTGGTTTTACAGGTGGAGACTATTAAGCGCTCATAATTTAGTACTTAGTTTGAATTTGTTATTGCTTGTGAGAGATTAACCGTTATCAAGACAATGCATATATTAAAATTCAGATTATAGTGATTTTTGTTTCACATTAAATTAACATTTATGTGGAACTAGAGTTGCTTGATATTTTAACTAGCTCTAACTCTTATGTTTGTGAGTGTGATCCAATCTTGTTTTTGTTTTTGTTCTTGTTCTTGTTCTTGTTTTTGTTTTTGTTCTTGTTCTTGTTCTCTCATACTCGTTACGCTGACTAAACTTATATTATATGCCTATTAATATATTTTACTCATATGCATACAACGTGAGGTCTGAATAGCAGCCAATGAAAACTGTCTTCCACTAAAAGAAAGCTGAATGCGAGTGATTGACTGCGCGGTGAGCAATAACTTGCTTTATATTGCCAATTTTTACCAATAATAACTATAAGAATCAATATTTATCAGTAGCTTGCCAAGCTGTCTGAATATATTTCCCCCATTATTTGGTGTAGAATTCGCACTCTTATATAAGTTAGCGAAGGCTGTAGTGTGATGAGTCAATCCAGATCTGAATTATTCAAACAGTGTATGCAAGAACGAATTTTGTTACTTGACGGCGCAATGGGCACAATGATTCAGGGCTATAAACTGACGGAAGAAGATTACCGGGGTGAAAGATTCGCTAATCACGGCTGTGATGTGCAGGGCAATAATGACATGTTAGTCATTTCACGCCCTGAAGTGATTAAAGAAATTCATGCCGCTTATTATGAAGCCGGTTCAGATATTGTTGAAACCAATACTTTTAGTTCTAACAGCGTCTCCATGGCTGATTATGATATGCAAGAGTTTGTGTATGAATTAAATTTTGAAGCAGCAAAAATAGCGCGTGAAGTTGCAGATGAATTTACTGAAAAAACCTCTGTGCCACGTTTTGTGGCGGGAGTGTTAGGGCCGACTAATCGAACCGCAGCGATGTCACAAGATGTTAATAGTCCCGGTGCGCGCACAGTCACTTTTGATGAACTAGTAGAAACCTATACAGTGGCCACTGATGGGCTAGTGAAAGGTGGCGCTGACGTATTATTGATTGAAACCATCTTTGATACTCTCAACGCGAAAGCAGCAGTATTTGCTGTTAAAAAATACTTTGAAGATAATAACGTTGAATACCCCATCATGATCTCAGGAACGATCACTGACGCTTCACAGCGAACTCTTATTGGCCAAACCGCAGAAGCATTCTGGAACTCACTACGCCATGCAGAGCCGATTAGTATAGGTTTTAACTGTGCCCTGGGTCCTGATGAAATGCGTCAGTATGTGGAAGAACTCGCAAATATTGCGGATACCCATGTCAGTACTCATCCCAATGCTGGCTTGCCAAATGCTTTTGGTGAATATGATTTAGAAGCAGATGAAATGGCAGAGCATATAAGAGAATGGGCAGAAAGTGGTTTTTTAAATATTGTTGGGGGCTGTTGTGGTACGGCACCAGAGCATATCAAGGCGATGTCAAAGGTGATCAAGCACTGTAAACCACGACCTAGCCCTGAGCATGATTATACTTTACGGTTGAGTGGCCAAGAGCCTCTCAATCTTAACGATGATTCCCTTTTTATGAATATTGGGGAACGGACCAATGTGACAGGTTCAGCAAGATTTAAACGCCTTATTTTAGAAGGGGATTTTGATGAAGCTTTGCATGTCGCACGTCAGCAAGTAGAAAATGGTGCCCAAGTAATCGATATTAATATGGATGAAGGCATGCTTGATGGTAAGCAGGCAATGGTAGAATTTTTGCACTTATGTGTCGCGGAACCTGATATTGCCCGTGTTCCGTTTATGATTGACTCTTCCAAGTGGGATATTATCGAAGCAGGTCTTAAGTGTATCCCTGGTAAAGGCATAGTGAACTCTATAAGTCTTAAAGAAGGCAAAGAAAAATTCATACGCGAAGCGAAGTTAGTGCGTCGTTATGGTGCTGCTGTGATAGTCATGGCCTTTGATGAAGAGGGGCAAGCAGATAGCTTAGAACGTCGTATTGAAATTTGTAGTAAGGCTTATAAAATTTTAGTAGAAGAAGTTGATTTTCCAGCGGAAGATATAATATTTGATCCGAATATTTTTGCTATCGCAACGGGCATCGAAGAACATAATAATTATGGCGTTGATTTTATCCAAGGAACTGAGTGGATCAAGAAAAACTTACCTCATGCTCGTGTTTCGGGCGGTGTGTCGAATGTATCATTTTCCTTTCGCGGTAATAACGTCGTACGTGAAGCTATTCATGCTGTGTTTTTGTATTACACCGTAAAAGTGGGCATGGATATGGGGATTGTCAATGCCGGACAGTTAGCCGTCTATGACGATATTCCTGAAAAATTACGCAATGCTGTTGAAGATGTAGTGCTGAATAAAAATGCGGATGCAACTGAAGCATTGCTCGATGTAGCAGAAGATTATGTGGGTGAAGCATTAAAAACAAACAATAAAGAAGATTTAAGTTGGCGTGAATGGCCAGTGAGCAAGCGTATCGAACATGCGTTAGTCAAAGGCCTGGACACATACATTGTGGAAGATGCCGAGGTAGCGCGGCTTGAATTTCCTGAACCGGTTGAAGTGATTGAAGGTCCGTTAATGGATGGCATGAACGTGGTCGGTGATTTATTTGGCGCGGGAAAAATGTTTTTACCACAAGTGGTTAAAAGTGCGCGGGTGATGAAGAAGGCGGTGGCCTACTTAGTGCCATTTATCGAAGATGGAAAAGACGGTAAAACAAGCAGTAATGGTAAAATATTAATGGCCACCGTTAAAGGTGATGTACATGATATTGGTAAAAATATTGTCGGCGTTGTTTTACAGTGTAACAATTTTGAGGTGATTGATTTAGGGGTCATGGTGCCTGCCAAAGACATATTGGATGCGGCAAAAAAAGAAGCAGTAGATATCATTGGTTTAAGCGGATTGATCACTCCTTCACTGGATGAAATGGTGCATATCGGCAAAGAAATGCAGCGTTTGGCATTGGATATTCCCTTATTAATTGGAGGTGCTACTACGTCAAAAGCCCATACAGCAGTAAAAGTAGAGCCTGGATATCAAAATGGAACTACGGTTTGGGTTAAAGATGCCTCGCGTGCTGTGGGGGTGGCGCAAACATTAATTGGTAATGGGGCAGCTAAATATGGTGAAGAGCTACGTCGCGAATATGAAGATGTACGCAAGCGCTATAGTAATAAACAAAAGAAAATTAAGTGGTTAAGTATTGAAGCCGCGGATCTTAATGCGACAAAAATTGACTGGAATGGATTTGAGCCAAAAGTGCCTGAGCATCCAGGGATTACTGTATTGGAAGATTATTCCTTAAAAGACATTCGAGAATATATTGATTGGACACCCTTTTTTCATACTTGGGAAGTGCGTGGAAGTTATCCCAAAATTTTTGATGATCCAGATAAAGGTGAAGTAGCGAAGGAGTTATTTGAAAAAGCAAATGAAATGTTGGATCAAATAATCAATGAGAAGTGGCTTAGAGCAAAGGCTGTGTTTGGTTTTTTCCCTGTCAAACGAGTGGGGCCAAACAGTGTGCAAGTTTATACCGATAGTGATTATAAGCAGCCGAGAATGCGTCTCGAATTTTTACGCCAGCAAGTGCAAAAGCCAGAGGGTAAACCTAACCGCTCCTTGAGTGATTTTATTGCACCTGAAGATGCTGGGATAGAGGATTATATGGGGGCGTTCGCAGTGACAACAGGTTTGGGCATTGACGAGCATCTTGAGCGCTTTGATAGTGCACACGAATTAGATAATTCTATAATGTTAAAAGCACTGGCCGACCGATTAGCAGAAGCTTTTGCTGAGTGCTTGCATGAGCAAGTACGTAAAAAGTGGTGGGCTTATGGCAAGCAAGAAAGTTTAAGTAATGATGACTTGATCCGTGAGCGCTATCTGGGCGTTCGTCCTGCACCTGGCTATCCTGCTTGTCCCGATCATACTGAAAAATCAAAACTTTGGGAATTGCTGGACGCTGAAAAAAATGCCGGAATTACTTTAACTGAGAGTTATGCGATGTGGCCAGCAGCGGCTGTTAGCGGTTGGTATTTCGCACACCCTCAAGCCTCGTATTTTGCAGTGGGTTCGATCAACCGTGATCAAGTGATGCAGTATGCTGAAAATAAAGGGCAAACACTGAGTGAGGCAGAGCGTTGGTTGTCGCCTAATTTAGGCTATGATCCTGATGACTAGATGTTTAGAGAATTCAACTTTTACAATATAATTAAGTTTAGTATCGAGTGCGAGTCTTGCAACAGGAATAGAAATGTCTGATAAAAATAAATCTCCTCATTCACCATTGGTTCGTTATTTAAGAGTCACTGATCATGATGCGCTTGAATTAGTCTTTGTCGAGATTCCTGACTTGGCGCCATCTGAAGTTCTCTTTATTGAAAAAATACTCAATGATTGGACAGAGGAGCAAGCCATTGCGAATCTTCTGTTCTATCCCAGCTTAATCCCGAAATCCATTCGATTCGATATCATTTGCAAAGCGCTAACATCGGATAATGCCCCCTATTATGTGTTAGCAGCGACAGTCGGATTGCAGTTATTGAAGGCGAGTGATTGGACCGCAGAACAACGTGATAAAATTGGTGAGCGTCTAATTTTAATTGCCAGCCAAAATGTGGAGATTATTGCTGCTCGTGCTTCCATTACAGTGTGGGAGTATCTTGATGGCTTGGGTGATGTGCAGTTATTGGGGGTGTACCCAGTGGCGACTAGTACCGCTAATCGAAATATTATGGCTTATGTTCTTACGCGGTATGCGGATTATAGTAAAAAAGAATTTAAACAAGCTTTGAAAAAAATGGCTATCAAGTGGCATATTCGCCGAAAATTTGTAAAGCGATTTAAGCGTTGTCTGCGGGGTAAGCGTAGTGGCAAGGCGGTCTTTATGCAGGCACCAGAGTATATAGATATTCCAAGTTTAACTGATGTTGATCAACGAGTTTTTGTGCAAGCTTCACAAGAATAGTAGAGAGTATTTTTATTTCACCGTAGTTAATGTCAGGAAATTAATCAGCAATATGTCATTTATTCGATTTATATTATTCATATTATTATCGTTATTATTGGTATATCTTCCAGTGTTCAATCTATTAGGATACCCACTATTATGGCTAGAAGCTTATCTACATGAAGTCAGTCATGGTCTAGCGGCAGTATTGAGTGGTGGGCGTGTGGTGAGTATTACTATTGCGTATAACGGTGATGGATTATGCAGTTATATTGCTAGCCGGCCTAGTATAGTTTTGTTTTTTGGTTATGCTGGCGCGACTATTTGGGGTGGGCTTATTTACTCTGGAGCGTCAAGTTCAGTGCGTGTTGCACATCGAATAGCATTAGGGATGGTGTTGCTATTAATGGTGACAGGTATACTTTGGATGAAACCAGAGTTTGAAAGTTGGATTATTTTACTGACTATGATTTCCCTTATTTTTTTCCCTCTGTGGTTTGTACGTTATCAAACTGTTCAGTATTTTGTACAATTTGTTGGGATATTTATTATGGCCAACAATATTCAATCAGTCATGAAATTATTTACTATTATAGATCGGGGTGATCACAAAAAATTAGCAGCGCTGACTGACGTTTCAACCACTGTATGGATATGGAGTTGGTTAATATTTTGTATTACAGTGTTACTTATTTTCGCGATCCGATCAATTAAGGTTTATAAATAATCTCATCGTTTTATAAAGTCTTGTTAATGATTACTCAGTTCTGCTAATAGTCCCCTCAATGTTTTAAAATAATATCAATAAGATGTAAGTGTTAGTTTATTAGTGGTTTCTACATAAATTCGTTGTACAAATTTAATAATAGATTCCTCTTAAGCTTGGTAATCGTATAAGCAAATAATCGCTGGTGATTAATTTCAGAACAGTCATTGTAGTAGAGTAATTTAGGG
>UOFL01000257.1_pt1 | contig 28871 bp, 28 predicted proteins | sample 1990081 | NCBI WGS metagenome assembly UOFL01 (sample SAMEA4728526, study PRJEB27164) | hydrothermal vent metagenome | biome: marine basaltic hydrothermal vent biome; feature: marine hydrothermal vent; material: mineral | place: Pacific Ocean | collected 2011-06-14/2011-07-23 | depth 1741 m | reverse complement strand
AGTTTGTTAGTATTGCCTATTGCAGGCATCAATAGACTTAATATAATAGTAACTACTCTAAATTGCCTACTAACGTGATTCCACTTCATCATGCCAAAACTATTTCATAATTATCAAGAGTTTAAACCAGTTAATTATGCCTAGGTATCGTTTAAAGATGTAAATTTCATAGAGTTAGAGTTTTCAGAAACCTACTTGAGCAACAAATAGTTAAAAAAGTTACTTAGCAGAATACACTGACGATTTAATGAATTCAATCATTCACTTAGAATGAGGATATAACTAAATCAAAATGATTTCTTCCAAATCATAACTGGCGACATTCTGTTTAGTGGTAGTTAACGATGGTCTGTTAAACAGCAATTTCTATTGACTCTTCTCAAACTTTCTAGCACTTCAATTGAACGATTTTTCCCCGTTTTTTGCCGTTCACTGTTTTTTCGGCTTATTTAAACTAGCTTTAACTGCGTTAATCTCTTTCTGTAAATTTCTTCCCATCGTCTGAGTGGAAGAATAGTCATCCCTTTTACCTATTTCAAGTACTTCGGGAGATCCAGGTGCCCTACCAGTGATAGGTTTAAAGTCTGGTGCATTTAAAGTTTGATTAACACTAATTTTTACATTCGAACGAGATGCAGAATTATTATCAACATCCGTACTGTTATTATCAGAACTAAACACTCGTCGCTCTACTTCTTGACGAGATTTACCCTCCATAACTTTAGAACTCTCTGGTCCTCCTTGTTGTCCAGACTTTGGTGCTATTGGTTTTGCTGGTCTTACTTTATATGCTTGTCCTGGTTGAGGATTTGGCTCCGGGTCTATCGGAATTTTTAGAAGCTTGGGATCACGAGCTGTCACGCCATGATGCAACTTATAATCAATATTTTGATCTTCACGATTATATTTTTCACTAGATTTTTCATTATCACGTTTAATCTTTGCATCCATTTTTTCATTTTCAACACGGGCACCGTTTCTCAACTCTTCGCCTGTAATTTCTTTCTTCTCTACTATCTCCCTTGTAGATTCACCCATTTCATATACCCGGTTTGATTTTTCTTTCCCATCTAGCTTACTCTTCAACCCTGACTCGTGTGCATGATCTTTAACTATTTTTTCACCTTTTTTGCCAACATTTGCATGAGTAACAGTATTCAATTTTCTATCGACTTCTGGGCCCACTTCTGAGCCTGAACCTCCCTCAGCGCTCACTGGACTATTGCTATTTGATTTATACTCTTTAGCGACCTTGTCATAGTCGAAATCATGTTTCACTAATAAATTTTTCAACATTTCAGTTTTAGCTTTTGGCAATTCCGGGCCAAGATAAATACCCCTTTGAGCCATATTATCGTAAACTTCCTTGGTACGATCATGTGTCGCTTCAGCTCCTTGTGATTTTGCCTTGGTATAACTATCTGTTACGCTATTTAATTTAGAAATACTTTTTACATGTGATTTAGAGGCTTGTCGTATATTTGCTAACGCAGCACGTGTATCATCAGCACTCTCTTCAGATATCGCCCAGCCTTTTTTGAATTCACCCTTATCTGTATAACCAGTACTAATGCGCCACTCTTTACCTACATTATTTTTAATACCACGACTGATTGCGCGCTGTATATTTTTTTGTTTTGTATTTTGTGTTCCCTTATCCCATTGAATATTGGCACCTGCTTCGACTCCTAGTGCGGCTCTTAAAACTACCCCCCTTAATGACCTTAAACCTTTACCACTTTTCCCACCAACGCCTAACATCATAGTAATTTTCCGAGAAGTAGTTTCAGCATCTGTCTGGCTCATTGTATTTGATAATATCTTGGTCATATCTTTTACATTCTGAGAATAACGAGAGCGTGTTGAATTTTTGTCAATTCCGGTATTTCGACCAAAATCTCTCGAGCTACGATGCGAATTACCAAAAGCATTGGTAGAAGTAAATGCGCTATTTACTGAATCAATATATCGACTTTCTGCCTCATTTTTTTGTTGAGTAGCTTGTTTCACATCTAAGGTATGCTGGCGAGTGAGCCCTGTTTTCTGTGAAAATGATATCGTTCTGTTAGGAATAAGATCATTTGTCTTCACTTGGCCACCACTTTGAAAACTACTCACTTGTCCATTAGCTTGATGTAATGTGCCTTGCATTGAGTCATTAATAGGTGATGTTTTATTTTGAAACATACTGGTGTTATAAGCGCCTAACTCCCCTAATTTTATATTTCCTGAAGCAGCGCCAGGAGCCGCTTGACTGGCTGCACCGCCTGCAGCCCCAACTACTGCACTGGCGACCTGACTTGCTGCAAACTTTCCACCTGATACTAACATCCAGGCAATCACTGGGATCGACATAGATAAATAACCCGCGATTGAAGCTGTATCTGATGCCACACTCAATATACCAGTATTAGTAGCAATAGAAGGTCCTGTACCTGTCGCATTGCCAATATTCGATACCGCAGTCATTCGATCTTCAGCATACAATTCCATAAATAAATTTAGAATCGCATACAAGGGTGCCCACATTTGAATCCAGAGCAAGGTGGTAATATAAGTCATGAACACGCTACCACCGACTGGCAATAACATCATCAATAAGACAAATGGAAAAGTCGCATAAATCACTGCCTCAAGAATATTTTTCGTTAGAGGTAAAATTTTTGCAGCCATTCGGCCTGCAGTATCCTGATTAACTTTTAACGTTGCTTCAGCCTGGATCTGGGCGAAATCTGTGACAGATGCAGTGGCGTTAGCTCCAGTAGCGGTATTACGAATCGCCCGTTTGGTCACGTTAATCATTAGATTTTGACGAACAATATTAGCTCCTTCTGAGGAGTATTTCATCAGATAAGAATACGCAGCGGGAGTATCTGCCAACATACGAGACACCGCATTCACTAAGTTTAAATGGGGATATAAACGCTGACCATACACTTCATTCGAATTTTTTATTTCTTTTTTCCACGCATTACTAAGTGTTGCGTAAGCTATTTGACATGAAACGAAATTTTGTTCGATCGGGCTAACAGTAGCGTATAACAATCCGCGTACAGGAGAAGGGCTATTGGATCCGACAAACTCCCAAATATTTTTAGAGGTGGTTAATTGCTGCCAAGTATATTTTCGAAGTAAAATATCATAGAACACACATTGCTTCATAAATTCTTGCATGTTGCTCGAAAAGGTTTCGTCTGTAATCACCCACTGACTTGCCGCTTCAATAATATAAGAATTAAATAACATTCCATTTTCGGTATACTTCGCACTACGGGGTAAAGCAAAACTTGATTCGGTTGTACGCGTAATAGAGTCACCTATTTTACTTGTCATGTGTGCGAAAAACCCTAATCCCCAAGGAACATTTGCTACCACTCGTCCGCTATAGTCTCCCACCACCCTGTCCACGATAACTACATTAACCTTAGGGACAAACATAACACCGTAGACAATAATATAAACTAACAAGAAAGTAAGACTAGTAGTGCCTCCTTTAAAAATCCCTTGAGCAATAACCCAAAATAATGCACTGATGCCCGCAATTTTTATCAGTGTGATATAATTGCTGCCACTCATCATGGTTACTACTGCATTAAAGACATACCATAATGTCTCTCCTCCTCCGTACGTATATATTTCATATGCCATTGCGTTACCTTAACGTTTTCACAAAACGAACGCTCTGTGCCATACCGGGTGACATGGTACTAATCAACATTTTTTCAATTACTTGCACTTCTTTTACTAGTTGAATGTTATATAACACCCGCGAACGACGCTTGCTAATGACCTTTGCAAGTTCATTGTGCATTCTTGCAATATTTTTTCGAAAGGCAGCCACAGTCACCGCCGAACTAGGATAACTGGCAGCCGCTTCGCCAATTTGTTTCAATATTCCTTTAATGTAGGCTTCAACGTAATCAAGCGCGATAAATTCCGAATAGTTATAAACTGCAGCTTGGGCTTGCAAAGGGCTATAGGCTCTATACACCGTCATCATTTTCAGCACAGGAATGCTCGTCGCTGCCAACAATTGTTTCTCACTAAGACTTAAGGCGCTATCCGATATTACTTTGTCGAGAATTTTCAATAATTTCGTACGAATTTTATATTGAATGCTTTCCACCTCAGTGATCGTGGTTGCTTGACTACGTACAAATAAACAAGGGGCAACAGCGTCGATTTTTGGATTGGGTACACATTCCAAGAGAGTGACTTTCTTCCCACTCTTTTCTGTCCCTACCAATAATGCATTAATCATTATTTCATTCACTTTGCCAGTAACGGGAATAGTCACTTTTTGTTTACCCACCCTTTTGGCATCCGCCAAATATTGATCACTGGAACAAATATTTGAAAGATTAGTACACACTGGACGAATAATAATAGTGCCGGTTAAGGTCATCAAAAATTCACCTAATTTCGGATCTTTTTTTGCGTCTAATAGTGTTTGTATGACTTTCCAGCCAACATTAATTGCAGTTTGGTAATCTTCATTTTCAGGCTTACCCTTCACTGCTGCCTTGACTGCACCAGTATTGGCGTTATTACGACGACAAGCATCCAACCCCGCCCCAAAATCTTTAAATACATTATTCCAACTACCGAATGCGGCACACTTGTATTTCGCTGCCTCGTCTTTTTTATTCACCATACTACTTACGGCCCACTTAGCGGTATTGCAGCCATCGATATTGGCTTGATTTAAACTATTGGCCCAACGTTGTAAAGTTTGCATTCCATCTTTACAATCTTGACAAATTTTCCCAATCGCTAGAAAGAAGGCGTACGATATAGTATTGGCACCGATATTTTTAGCAGCGGCCACAAGTTGATCAGAATTAATCATGCTGAATGAACCAAGATACGCATCAATCCCTCCACAGCCTGCTTTAAAACTTGGAGGCGAAATACTTAATAGTCGCGTTTTCCGATTGGCTGTTCGTAAGTAGAGTGAGCCACCTGTGTAATAACCTGCCGATTGTCCTTTGTAGACACCAGGACGCGTGACATTGTATTGTCCAACCATTTGATTGTAACTTTTTTCCAAATCAGTACTTAAACCAGCCCCCAACGAAGGCCCGCTTACTAAGAGAGTCATTACTGTTATAAATACCTGTAATTGATATCGCATTTTTACCTCAGTAACATTCGTTAAATAGTCTTCAATTTCGACTGCTATACGAAATTTTTATTGTTGCTCTAATCTACCTATTTAAAACTCACACTGGATTAATGTATTATTCAATACGCTGGATTATTGATACTGTTTGGCTACTTGATATATTCGCCAGTTAAAATTCTTGTCCAGGACGTGTTTTCGTCAGTATATAAACCCTATTTTGTAATTCTGCATAACTAATTAAACCCAGCGTCACCGCCACTTTTTTTCCTGTTTTTAAATGAACGAGATAGACCGCTGGTACACGGGTAACATTCAACATTCTTGCCACTCGTGTATCTACTTTTGGATTAGGATAGTCAGGCAATACGCCACCATCCAACGAAATAGGCAACACCTTAAGCCCATGATTTTTCTGATACAGCTTCAACGATGGCGCAAATCGGTGACAATAGGGGCAGGATCCTTTAAAGAAAAAATAGATTCCGTATTCCTTACCGATCGCTTTTGATACATCAACCACTTGTTTAAGGCGATTATCTTTATACGTGTGTAATGCAGCATTAGTAGTAGGGCGTTTCAACGAATAATTAAGTTGTGGAGTTTGCCACACCACACGACGCCATTGATCAGCAAATATTGAGGCCTTAGCCATGGCTTCTTTTTGCAGATATAAGTAGACTCTAATATTTTGTCGCGTAGGCCGCATAATTGCACGAGCCTTAGCGGACTCTAAACGCCTTTGAAATTCCTTCAATTCTCTCTCTGCGGATAGATTTTTTAGTTTTTTTAGCGTAGTCACTTTTGGCTTTTTTTTGGACAAGGATTTTTTTAGTGACGGCTCTTTTTTTACCTCTTTTTGTTTTTTTTCGGGCATTGGATCAAGATACCAAAAATAGCCCTCTTGCCGATTATTAAAAAAATTGTCGGTATTGCGACTATCCAATACACCTGACTGAGAATATAAACTAGCGCAAAACCCTAAACTCGAAATCACTACAAAAATTGATATATTATATTTCATGGTGCTGTGGGACCTCCGCGCTGATAATATTGGTTAATAGATTTTTTCACTCGATCTGTTGTAGTGCCTTCGTTAGGCACTGCCGTTTTGGCAACAATATCTTCATAGAATTCCGTGAAATCAATTTTGGCAAAATCCAAATTTTGAAACTGTACAACAGTAAATGCCGTACAATTTGCTGCTGGTGGCGTGCCCCATGAAATATTGAGCTGTGGTCGCCCTTGTTCATGGATGATTCGTCCTATTTTTGATGAAAAACAACAAAACGAAGTTTTATAACGAACACAAATCCCTAACACTCGTTGATCACAATAACGCCCCACTGAATGGCATAATCCTACTTCACGCGCCTTCCCTAATTCCTGCTCGTCTTCGTTGCATTGGGTCAACCCAATATCAATACCCCAGCCTTTATCCTTGCAACAGTCGATAATGCTGGCAACAACCTTTTTACAACGTAACTCCTTTCCTTTAAAGATTTGATCAGTATTGACATCGAAGTCTTTACCCGCTTTATCAATCGCTGCCAAGGCTGATGCCACACGACCAAAATCATCATTTGGCTTAGCATTATTGTCATCACAACTGCCATCAAGACAATATGCTTGCTTCCCACACACCCAACGAGTTCCCGCACAAGAGTCCACAGAACAGCGATAAGTTTGTTTAAATATAGAACAAATTTTTGACCCGGAAAAAGAACTACTACACACTGATTTGAGTTGTTCGCAGCCTTTATCACGCAAAGCCTGGCAATCATTTTTAGTCGGACCGGCAATACAACGATAAGTCTCAGTATAATTCCAACAGTCACGTGTTACTTCCAGCCCATTAATACTTTTAGTGGAGGGCCCATCAGTGCAGACCGAACTGATCTTGTCGCATGTTTTACCCACAGTCGCATCCAAGCTGACACATTGATTGTCCCAAACATCAGAAGGAGTATATTCAATTCCAGGTTTCTTGAATGAGACTGCTAAAATGAAGCGCCCATCGCGCACCCAAGGACTAGGATCTTGGCCATTTCGACATTTGGGTGGCGATCCAAAGGAGAGATTCCTTTCATTCACCGGGTTGCTGGGGCATGTTGTTCTACCATGACCCCAACGATACATAATATGATAAAAGGTAAAGCGGCAAGTCTTCTTTGCATCACAGCCTCCACCAATGAGATAAAGCCCTGTAGGGTTAACACCTTTATGATTAGAGTATCTAGTGCCAGCCGGGCCGCCAGAATAATAGATTGCCCCCGCTAAATTACGGGCACTATCATACAGTTGTCTCCCTACTACTGTCGTAGTGGTTGCCAGTGTAAATTCTTTCCAATAATTCGAACCAAAATAGCGATAATTGCTCACTCCATCATATAGATAACTTCCTTGAAAATTAATAGAAGTTGCTCCTCTGACTCTCAATTGATTTGGCGTTGTATGATCACAAAACACCTGGATTGCCATGCCCATATTTGTTTGTTGTACTGGCATCCACGTACCCTGTAGACAGGTCTCTTTTTTCTGGACACTCACATTCAATATTTTTTGACAGGATTTGTCTTCAGTTCTTAGAGCTTCATCACAACTCTGAGTCACGTAACTACTGGTGCAGCCGACTGGCACCTCTTTACATTCTTTAAAGGCAGAATTTAGCTTACCGGTGATTGCAGTAGGATTATTTCCGATCTCGTTGGATCTCTTAATGGTAGGATCAGCTTTTGGATCAATGACAAACACAGGTCGAGTCCCATACGACTTACGAATAGTTCTTGCTCCTGGATTAGTGGTTGCCGCTTTATTTGCCTCACTGCCTAGTTGTGCAGGGTTGTTATAAAGAGTAGTTTGTGGAATGTCTGTTCCTTTGTAGAAAGGAACGAGGGACAAGTTACTATTATCAGATTTAACCCTCTTATTATTAAGACTCTTTCCAAATTTTTTTCCATCTTGGTAGGACTCTGCTGGACCAGCAACAGTCAACGACGGCGCCATAAGTAGCACTATAATGTAGACTCTCCAAACGACTGATAAATTAATATCAATGATCATTATTGGCGACCTGCCAAAGCTGCTTCATACGTTATCAACAACGAGTGATCATTTTCAAGCGCCAAAGTCTCAATAGCCTTCCTTAAGGTAATATCACCATAGACTACGTCGTATTTGGGTACAGAGGCTTCACACGATTTCTTTGTCCGGCAAGCCACTAAGACATTTTCTCCTTTTATAAAAACGAAAGCGGGGACTCGTTTAATTGAGAATTTTTGAAACATCACTGGGTTAATAAGAACAGTGGTCTTTTTGGCTCGACGATCTTTAGTGCCCAATATTTGACTCATTTTGCGAGCAGTGTCTGTAAAATTATTGTTAATGAGCCCCCGAATTAATAAGGGCGCTCCAATACGGTTGGCATCACGATAGAGATTTCGGATACTCGCTTCCGGCATACTATAAGAGACAAAAATATAGAGTTTGGGTTTCGTTTTTCGATCTTCACGCCTAAGAATATAGGCTTTTTTCAATAGCTCACCTAAATTCATCTGTTGTAAACGTCGAGGCTGAACTCCATTAAATGAATGGCCTTTATTGTGTTTATATTTTACTGTCCGAATACTTTTCTGCATTAGTTTGATCTTATTTTTAAATTTTTGGGAATTCATTAAGGATTCAGCTTGCTTAAACACTTGCTGAGTATATCGTTGGACTTCTCGGGAGTGGCTTGGAAGCAATTTAAGTGATCTATTAAAGGCCGCATTATCAAGCTTCATTTTGTTGTGTATGCTTACTTTATCTGGCCTATTGACTATAGTGTGTGTGTCAATTTTACTTTCCGCCAACAAGCTGGATGTTAGCGAAACACCCAACACAATGAATATCACCCTAGACTTTAATATGACAAACAACAATTTCGTTTCCTCCAAATTAAATAGGCGAAATCCTGCCCCGTATTGGGAAAATGATGCCCTGGACTCCAAAGAGTTGAATCTGCACCGTAGGGATTACAACAAAATGTCCCCGAACCAGTTTGAGCTTTCGGATACACTTGTTGGGTACGATATTGAGATTTCTTCAAAATCAATGACGTTTGGGCAAAACACATGGCGGAAGCCCCTGAAGTCACCTTGGTTAAGCCAAGGCGAGCAAGTTTTGCGGTTAATTTTTGGGTGGCCAACAAACTCGCATGTATCACTCCTCGCAAATCGATTAAGTGACCTACTATCGGATAGATTGTTCCTTGGCAACCTGCACACCAAAACATTTTATCAATCGGTACCTTACGGGTGGCCTGAACGCAGTCGCCGGCGCAAGCGGCTACAGCAATGGGGTTGGCAAAAATAGCCGATTCGGGATTCAGAATAAAGGCTGTTTCGGAATCTCGCCACATTGGGTCAAGTTCAGTAATGTAGGCAATATCAAACCCATCGGTTGATTTACAACCTGTATTCGTAATCAGCTCCAAAATATAGAGAATAGGGTATTTGTACCAATGCGCTTGATAAAATGCATTATTTTTTCCTTCAGCATTAGTGTTAATTGAGAATGCAGCACCTCCACTGGTAGCCGGTATACCGGTGTCAATCTTCAACCCCCCGAGTGTGGGGAAACAATATGGTGTACGCACAATTTCACTAATGCGCGCAGGCTCCCAAAATCCGATTGTGAGTCCTACGCGAAACCAAGGCACAACAGGAATTGGACATACACATATCGGACTGGGCGGATTCTCAATGTCACGCATTCCATCCATACTAAAAATTGGTACTGCACCGAGTGAAATCGGAAAAAGACACTTCCAACAGATATCAGTGATGGGGTTAACCCAACGTCCTTGACATAATCCAGATGAATGAACAGTACTCGCTCCTACGATTGATCCTATAAAAATAGCCAATGACAAATATATTCGTTTCATCTATTTATGCCTCGAACCTTGACGAGTTTTCTTACTGCAATAGATTGTACAAGCACTTCATCAATGCGTAGTTTTTTACCCTCTTGATAGACACGTGCAGGGACTTGGGTAATGCCGAAGCGCTGTGTTAACTTGCCTTTTTGATCAAAATAAAGACGGATTTTGTGTTTCTTCATAAGATCAATGACAGGTCCGGATACCAAAATAATCTTGACTAATAACTTTGATTTTTTCATTAGTTTTAATGCCCATGTCATTTGAGCAGGTTTATCGCCTTTTACAAATACTAAAATGGAATTCATCGATATCGAATCTAACGGATTAATTCGTGTCCCTTTTGCCTGAATGAGACGCCCTTGAGGGTCGCGAATATCATGACTTACTGTAATAGAGGGATCAAAATAAAAAGTTTTACTACGTACAGCAGTGATAATCCCCTTCACAGACACAGGTTGCATAATGCTAGCAATCGCTCGCTTTTTCATTTTATTTTGTAGCGCTTCGAGTTTTCCATTTTGCTTCATCTGCTGCAATTTTTGTTGGATATACTGCAGGAAATCTTGCTCGGAAATCGAATAAGTACGTCCCGACGAACCTAGATCCTTTGCTGATAAAAAATTGCAAAAAATGGCGATAGATATTCCCATCACACTGGCAATCCATCGTGTGCACATACATTTATTAATTTTTGTTAAGTATCTCAAAATAACTCTACCGCAGTTCCAACGACTTTCAACTTGTGAATCCAGCCAACTCGGCCATAGCGTGAATCAAAACTTCGTGAATGTGGTGTGTACACAAAATAATAACCTTCGGGTATCAGCCCAACAGGACCTTTTGTCATCGCCTGACCACTTGTCGCCTGGGCATGCCATCGCCCTACCTGTCGACCGTTGATAAAATAGACATTGTCTTTTTGAGTCACCATATCGCCTGCTAACCCTCCTACAATTTTTATAAACATCATATTCTTTTTATAGAAAGGGTTTTCAGAGATTTTAAACGCAATCAACTCTCCTTTTTTTGGGTAATATTTTTTATTCACCCAATAAACATGGCCCGGCAAGCTCTCTGTTAAATTAATGCTTATACTGTAGTGGTAGCTGGCCCATGAAAAGAACAGACCTGCTACCAATATTGTTAGCAGTCCTCGTAGTGTCCAACACTTTAAGCGCCTTCTTGTTTCATACCGCATTGTATTATTTCTCTAAGTTATGTATCACTGACATTAATTAGCGTTCACTGAATGTAAATTTAATCCTGGTGTTTTTCCTGGTAAGTCCTAGAGCACGCCGAACAACATTCGTGACATCCGCAGTTTGGCCTGCCAATACTGCTTGTTTCGGTACAATAATGACATCGTTTTGATCAGCGATTTTTTTCAGAGCCCACTCCAAATCAAGATTAATTTTTTTTACCAACGATTCTCTATATTCCTTAGATTTTTTTCCCGAAGTCGAGTTTGCCGTCTGAACAATTTTCTCTTTAACCAGGCTGATAATATCAACAGTGACAATCCGTCTAGGAGGATTTATCCATCGAGCATTAACCGCCACTATCGAGATGGTTAGTACACTGACCCAAACAAACAGTGAGATAGTACTTAATAGAGTATTCTTCAATATAAATTCCTCAACGTAGACTAATGACCTTCACGTTCTGCTGCCAAGACTTCAATGGCTTCACCTAGACTAACTCCTGACTCCGATTGAATCTCTTTGAGTCTGGCAGAATCCACTGCGTTAGTTGAATACATATAATGGGCAAAAGGATCTGTAATCAAACGTTGTACAGAATAAGCCCCATCATTTTCGATCATCATTTCAGAATACTGACCGCCGACTGTACGCAAACTTTTTATCATTGTTTTTTTGTATGCATCTAGATCAAGTTGTTTGTCACGATGAAGTTGCTCGATGGTGGTGTCTTTTTGTTTTAACCAGATATACCAACCCGAGTTTTGAATAAGTGCTCGAGTAGTCGAACTTTTATAGTAGTCTGTTATTCCCTGTACAATCGTCATAAAACAACCATTATATTTTCGAGCAACACGGTAACCATTTTCTATAAATTTGGCCGCCGCTGAATTATCCCCGTCCATTAACTGCCAGGCTTCATCTATTAAACATACTTTTTGAACTTCTTTACTAGTTTGGTACATCACATTAGTAGCGATATACATAATAATGAGTAACATCACGCGTTGCAGATCACCTTTTCCACTCAGTCCCTCCATTTCCAAGACTACTAGTGGATTTGAAAAATCGAGATTAGCTTCGCCTTCAAAATACCGTGCATAAACGCCGTGTTTGGTATAGGGGTATAACATGTCACCAACATCTTGCGCACGATTGTCACCCATTGCTTTTAATGTCACCGCAATATCAGTAATGGTGGCGCGGTTACCACGTGCATGCCACACATTTTCGATAGCTTTTTCAATGGCTGAATTTTCCCAGTCCCACTCGTCTTTGCGGTTGGGAGCGGCCATTACTGCGATCAATGGCTTTAACACCGTCACCGCTTCAGCGTAATCTTTTAAATCAGTAAAGGGATTAACGCAAATATTCAATTCGTCTATAAACTCAATATAGGTTCCATCTTTTAATTCACAGTAATTTTTATATGACCCACCTTTGTCAATAATAATAGCTCGGCCACCAAGCCCCAATGTGTTATTAATAAACTCTGAGGCGAAAAAAGATTTACCATTACCCGATTCAGCCGCACAAGCAATATTAAAATTACCCGCAGCTGTATTAAAATTATCAAAAAAACTTATCTGCCCTTTACGTCCAAACAGTAACATTTTGGGCGAAGGTGTACCGGTCCATTCACCAAACAGTGGTAGCATATTGGCAATATTATTGGTCAGCTGGCGACGTACTCGACCAAGCTTTTGTAGATCATGAAACATCGCCTTGTCCAACATCATAGGTAGAGCCGATAAGAAAGCAGGAACTTGTACAAAAGAATCTCGTTGCAGACCCCAGTTATGTGATTTAAAAATTGCTTTCGTAGACTCTTCCGCGACATTCCCTTGGCCTGGCTCAGCAAACAGAACCATCTGATGATAGGTCCACAATAACGTTTCACCATTGCTGGTCTGCCTTAATACTGTTTGCCAATCATCATTCTGAACTTGTAGATTAGGAATAAACCGAGCCATTGGACTCTCTGCCTTTGCTTTCGCTCTCGCAGAGGTATATTCAACATTTGTTCGCATTGCTTCTTGATCGGGATAGTACAATCCATAGGTAAAAAGAAAAGGACAAGGAATACGCAGATAATCATTTTGATTGTCACCAATCAACTCCGACATATTCCACAAAGCCCAATTTGACGGGTAATTTTTAACACTTAAGCAACGTACATCAATTGTCCGTTGTGGCTTTTCATTCTCACCCGTTAACTCGCCAATCGCTAATCCTGAACGGCCAGCCATTAAACAAGTTTCAGGAGAATCAATTTGCTGAGAAAGTGTCATGCCCCTATCCCAGAAAACAGGGTCGCGTTTTAACTCCCGCTTTTGGTTGATGATGTCATCCATCAAATCAACAAACGTATTTGCATCTACAATGGTAGGTTGTGCTCCGACTGAAGTTAAAATCCCAACAGCCGCATCACGGATGTTAATAATTTCACGAATCTTCAATTCTGTGGGTTCGACACTAAAGGTAAAACTCATCAGCACTCTAAAGTTTCGAACAATGTACTTAACATTTGGGAAAAGACTTTTCCTTGCGCCTTTTATGAAGTGCTCTACTCGACGACGACCAAGCCTACGATAGGTATTGGAACCACGCTGACGTGCACCTGTTTGTTTATTGTAGGATTCATCCTCACCAATAATACGTTGATCCGCCCATTGTCGAAGCTGGGGTAAAATGTTAGGGGAACCAAATGTCATGAACTGAATTGCTGTTCCTGTCGGCATGTTATAATTTACTAATTCATTCATGACCTTTTCAGTCTGCTCACTAGCCCCCATTAGCGGAGGGCATTCAAGTAAAAATCCAACGCTACTTTCATTATGAAAAAGATGGTTTTCTTCATCATACGACTCAAATGGAAGAAGCGATGCAATGCGGTGGTGGTGTAAATAGTCATTCATTTCTTGTTGATAAGGCAATTCGTTTTCATCACCAAGATAATCATTTGCAGGCACCCCTGCATCTGGATGACTAAAAAACTCAGCTATTATTGTCTTCAATTTAGTTAGCATTTTTTTAACACCACAACCTTTTTTAAGTGATGGGTACCACTATTCGAGTACATCCAGTAAATTAAGAAATTAATGCTTCTTAGAGTGAATAGAAGAGGTGTAAACAGCAGGAACTTCTATCGGAGCCCCTTTACCTGGCTGGTTAAGCCAACGTCCTTTACTCACTACTTTATAGACATACGATTGAGAGTGATAAACCCCATTTTTATCCGCCCAAGGACCGATCCAAATTCGCATTACTTTCGGTGCTACATAGGTAGGTGAAGACACATTAACCATCATTGCGTGTACTGGCTTATACCCTTCGGGGCTAGGTTTAGATATGGGTGATTTTATTTTTGATGGCTGCTTGATATTTAGCTCTCCACGGGTGACTTTATCGTACACACCTCGTACGCTGATGCAACCAAGACCTAACGATGCTTTACACGCATATTTGGGCGCACTACCACAAGCAATCACTAGACTTGTCACAATGCTAAGTATTGTTATTTTTAGCACATGGCTATTGTTCATTGTTAATCCTCCTTACTGTGTCAACGGTTTTTTCGACTTCGCCATTAGTAGTAATAGCTGCGCTACAGGTCGATAACCTACAAGCACATCGCCATTAAAAGTAACCACAGTCGGGGTACCACGAATATTATGATGCTTTGCGAATGTGATAGAGTCATCCAGAGCTTTACTCATATCACATTTTTGAGAGGGAATTTTTTTGAATTTGCATAGTATCGATTGGCTTTTAGCATAAGCGCCAGGGTGCAATGACTGTATCGGATACATGATTTGGTACACATCAAAACGATTTGATTTTGTGAGTTCTTGTTTCATTTTTTTACAATAGGGACAATCCGGATCATGAAACACAGCTATCTTCTGACCTAAGGGATTGCCATAGCGTACTGCTGCAGAGAGTGGAAGTGTTTTCCAATCAATTTTTCTATTTTTATATAATGCTTGACGCCTACTGCGTTTGGGCAAATATTTATCTTTTGATATTTGGGTTAAATCTCGATTATATTTTAGATCCCAAACATGTCCTACTAACAAAAAACGACCAATAGAATCCGTATAGAGTATACTTTTTCCGGCTTTAAATTCGAACACCCCTTTAATCGAGGTATACCGTATCCATTCTATTTTGGTATTTGGTAACGCCTTTCGAATCCGACCGGCAATTTTTTTATCAACTAATTTGCCAGCAAGAGTAGTTATTACTCCAGCAGTTTTTATTGTTTTGGTAGCTGCCACTGCTGATTTAGAATGAATGATTAAGACTATCGATACGCCGATCACCAGGGAGGCCATTAACGCCCAAATAGCACCCATATGATAACGAAAACGCTGCACCGTCACGGCATTATTAGACTTTAGGTATCCATCGGCCACTATCGTTCGTTCAATATCTTTCCCGGGTTTAACATCATTTTTTTCAAACGACATTTTATTGCCTCCGCTGGCTGTAAGAAGTATTATTATTGCTATTACTATTACTATTACTGGTTCTATAAAATTTTCCGCTCCGAGGTGGAGGAGTACGTTGTGGTATAGGCTTTCCGGCAGCACGTGAAACTCTTGTATGTTTATTTTTGTTTAGCCAAACACCTTTTTGTAGAATAATGGTCACTTTGCGTCCAGCGCCTATCTCAATGACAGGATAAACTCGTTCAGCCTGCTTGAGGTAGTAATTGGCAACCCTGTCCAACGCTTTGCCCACACCGCCAGATAAGCCTTGTTTTAACGAGTTTCTTCCATCGACTGTTGTTACAGACCCAAGAGGCGAGTTGAGGGTTGTGGTATACCGGTTGGTTAAAGCGCCCCCAAGACCAGCAATTGTCCCCGCCCAAATAGACTTCGCAATCATTCTTCCCTGCTTAGAAACCACTTTTCCGCGCAACCCTGTTTTACCATCTTCACCTGATATATATGCTTTAAGCGCGACTTCGATCACTTCACCATTGTGTTTTACACAAGATAAAAATAAGGTACGTAAATATGCTCTTTCACTTGCAAGGTCACCATATCCCTCAACAGTCACGCGACACTTCTTAATATCTTTACGCCAATCATTTGGCAGCATCCCATAATCAGTGATTTGTATAAGAGCAGGGACAGGGTTACCAGATGTTTGTACTCCTGAAGGAGCATCAAGCCCACTCAGTAAAATACCTTCGATAAAAGTTCCTGCGGGCATATAATTTTTAACTGTTTTTTTTGCTAGGTTTTTCTGAATGACTTTTGTGACTGGAAGATCAATTGTATCTTCCACAATTTCTAATGATTGGAAATTGATAGCCCGAGTACTATTATAGTTTTGCGTCGATTTCATATCTGCACTAACCGCAGCCTGTCTCTTCGAGAGAGTTGATTTATTATTAGGAGAAAAATTAATCGGTGGTTTAAGCACCGAAAATGTATTCTTTTTTGTAATAGCTCTAGCGGCTCTCTTTTGCACTTGCAACAATTGGAGATTTTTAGTTTTTAATTCTTTACGCAATGCATCAAGTTGGTCTCTGCCTGCTTTGGCTTTTTGTTTAAGAGTCAAGATTGACTTCTGCATCTCAGACAGCACCTGTTCGCTTTTGGCGCGCCAAGTTTCTTCATTGGTCATTGTCCGCAGTGGTGTTTTAATTTCGGATCCCCTTACAATATTGCTACTCACTGAAGTCTTACTAGTCATCATTAATACCAGCATGACAAGTAATAACACTCCCCCTCCAATCAAGTAAAGAGACCGCCATTGTTTTTTCTCTGTGGACTTCGAGCTATTATAAGAGGCCATTATTTGGTCCTCACTATATGTACATAGGTAAAAGCATTGGGTGCTAATCGGTGATCATCAATTGCAACCCCTTTTATCTTCTGTTGTCTATTTAGAACATTTCTTACAAACTCCTGTTCATGTAGGACCATCATTTTAGAGTCAATATTTTTGATTTTGTAAGTTTCACCAATAAATCGAGGACCCGTCACTCTTCGCACTAACATAAGGTCTGTCTCTTTCCATATTACTACTGAAACGGCCAAACGTGCAGAGAGATAACCAGCGGGCGTTTTATGGTTATAGAGAGATGCAATCAACTTTGCCACTGTCTTAGGGTAACTCGCATCACGCTCCCAACTCACCGCTTTTTCTATGGAAAGTTGATTTGGAATGAATTCATGTGATTGTGACGGGATCGATTTTGGACGAGCAATGATCGTATAGACATTACCTGCTTCATCTTGCAAAAAGAAATTGATAGGGCGCGTGGAAATTTTACTAAACGGTGCAATATAGAGCTCGCCTTTTTTCTCATCTTTCTTCCAGACCAGCTGGTTTTTTACTGCGCGAATATTAGTGATACGAAGACCTTTTACATATAGGCGATTTAAGCTCGATTGTGAAATATCAAGAATTATCGTCTGACCCTCTTTAGAATGATGGCTATTAACTCTTGCCTGAACACTATTACTCAAGACGAAATACAATAGAAATAATGTAATTTTTAATCTATTATTGACCATCACTTACTTGCTCCCACGAATGGCTTTTCGGCTTTTTTAAGTTCGGAAAATTTTGAAATCCATAGACGACCGTTACGTATTTTGAAATTGATCCGATAACGGGTTTGTATATCACTTACCAGTTTTTTCCCGTAGAAGATTTTTCGAATACCGGTCACTACCACTCTATTTTTCGATTTTGGATCTATGTCAACTGACTGCTCGTAGAATGTTTGCGAAATCGATTCTTTTTTAATTTTCATTGCCTCAAGGCTTAGTTGGTTTTTCAGCTCGCCAAATATTTCAGGGTCAGTATATTTGAGGAATTTTTCATTTTGGCGCTCAACATTTTTCGGATGCACATTGACGGTAATCGCGACAAACTGACTCGCCATATCACGAATATACTCATTACTTGCATGTTGTCCACCAATCGCATAACTCTTACCATCATTGATATTAGTTAAAATAGTTTGTTGTTTACCTAATACTAGTACCAGTGCCAATAACATGAGTAAGTTAGTCATCATCAGTGATCCAGCCCAATTTCTATTACGCCGTGCCTCTCTTCTTGCTGCTTCGATTCTAGCAGTCGCTCTTTTGATATCCATTAATATCCTCGCCTAAAGTCAATATCATGCCGAACATCGACTACCGCCACTCCCGAATATAGCTTGGCGGTAAAGTCCGTAACTTATAAATGAATGATGAAGGCAAATACCAAAATGCTGCATGTCGTACAAAACCCCTACCCGCTTTTGCTTTAGCTTTTCGAAGAACGATTACTGCAACAATTCCGAATAGTATACCCGTCACTAAAAAACTTAAAAATATTCCCATTCCGATCGGCAGCAACATAACAATAAACTCATCGACCTCCAAAAAATAGAACATTGCTGGGTCATCAATATGTTGAGGGATCTGATAGCGAAGTTGCTCGTCTTCCATCATAGTTTTTCCATTATTTTAAAAAGACTCACCAAGTTCATCATAAATACTCAACCTTATCGTCCACAGTATGTAACTGATTAAATGGTGCCCGAAGCAATTCCATCAATGATAGCTGGACCGTACGCAACAAATATTGCAAACACAATCCCCGCGATTGCAGGAACAGCACTCGAACGTGCAACGCCCACACCTAAGCCGACTATAAAAGCAAAGATCGCAAGTGTCCGTCCAAGAAACCCTTCGGACAAACCTTTTAGATACGCATATAGACCACCAAATTCCGCATTGCCCCCAGTGCCTGCAAACAGTTCGCCTACAATCAGAAACAGACTTAAAAAAATCATGAAATTTAACAGAAACCAATTTTTCTTTAGTTCAATATTTTGAAATTTTGACATACATATTTCTCCGTAAACTAAGTAATATTAAGGTGGCTTCCAGCCAGATAATCACATTACTGTTCCTTGCAATGCACATATTCACCATATTGCTCAGTTCCAACTACCGACTGATTTGTCTCTTCGACCTGTCACTAACTTGCCAGGATTTTTTATGTTTGCATGTCGTAGGAGTAATTGACGATTAAAATAGATCTCTGCACGTCTGTAATAGTCATTAATTCCCCTCACGTCATTCGCTGAGCCAAAACAACATTGACCATAGGCACCCACCTTGAGTTTGCTAATATTGATCCCCTGTGACTTAAAATAGTTCGCAATGGAAATCGCACGCTTTGATGCAAGTAGTTTATTTTGGCTAACACCGAGGCGCTTCGAGTTGTCGATATAGCCAGCAATGAAAACTTGTTTAATTTTTTGAATACGGGATAACAATGATTTTAACTTCCTTGTCTCTTGACGAGACAAACGTGATTGACCTGATTTAAATCGGATACCCACGATATTCCTTGAGACTAAGCGTGGGATTTTGGAGAGCACTTGTTTACGGCTTCGCTTTGTGAGTCTGGGCTTTATCACAAATTTTCTATTTTTGGTGCGGGGTTTCACGCGAGTCAACGATAGATGACTATGTTTGACAGTATCCAATCCTAACGGACGCTTGCTCTGTTTTCGGAGTCCTTTGTGTAATCTACGCTTAATACGACTAACATTCATATTCGATTTCAATACTCGGGTTGATCCCAGCAGAACAGGAGGTTTTAAGTTGTTTAAGCTTTTTAACCGTGCTTTTTTGTCTTGCTGCGAATCTCCTCGCTTTCGTAGTAAAGTTTTTCGAGTCACTTTATTAGTACAGCCTTCAATGTCACACACTCTATAAGTACCCGCTGAGACTACATTAATATTAGGACCAGAAGTATTGTTGTTGACATATACGCTAAGATTACGAGAAGGTGCGGTTCCATGAAAGCGAGTGTTGCTGCACGCTGTTAAGCTAACGATAATGATCATAGCAACACTACCTAGCATGATAGTTTCTACAGCCACTTTATTACTCAATTTATTTTCACTCAATTTTCTATTGCTATCTGTGTGCATTTCTCAGTCCTTATAACAGTTAGTAGTACCACAACTATTCTCGATGGCGATTAATATAACGGTAAACTTTGACCGAGTAATTGATGTAACGCGCTAGCTTTCTTGCTTTCGTCCTCGCCGTATAAGCACCAGCATGGTACGCACCAATAGCTTGCCAGTTAAAGCCAAATCGAATGATTTCTTGTTTAAGAATCCATGCACCAACCATAATATTGACACAAGGTTGTTGTATAACTTTTTCGCTGATACCAAAGTGCTTAATATAAGGTAACCATCGTGTATTCACCTGCATAAGACCGTAATCTGTTGACCCGTTTGTATTTTTTCGTATTGCTTTCGGATTATGACGACTCTCAACATGGGCGACAGCTTTTAATACGATGACGGGGATATCATATCGGCTGGCTGCAAATTGCCAGCAAGCATCATAAGCGATCGCAGCAGACTGACTACTTAATCCAATTAATATTGTGACTGCTCTTAAAATCATGAACTCAGGATATCTTGAAGTTTGTTCCTGTACAGTTCACGTTCTTATGAAAGTTAATGGACAAAGCGATACTAGAAGTGGCTTGGATTCAGAATAGGAATAAAAAAGGCATAGGCATTATGAGAGTGAAAAACGTATTGCTAGTTCACAATAGTTTATTGAATATACCTTTTGGTCAACTAGCCGACCAAAATTAACTTACTCAAAGGAACGTATTAAAAAAATTAGACGTTTCATATAGAAACTTTTGATTTAACAATAGCAACCTTTACGTTAAGATATGTCAAGTCAGCACTTTTCATACCGCTATTTTATCTCATTGTGACACTACTCAGCAGAAACAATTGACTCTGAGACTATAAAAATAGGCTTATCAAAAAACAGTGGTTAATTTTTACGAACAACTAGTTAATCACTACAATGTTAAAATAGCAGTACATCGTAATAAACTGAGTACCAGCATCAAACATCGATATTTTCGAAAATTAGTGACATAATCAATATCGAGCATAATTATACCGAAAAAACATATAAAAAAGAGACTCAATAAACGTATGCCAAAGACACACATACGGATAACGCCTATATCAAATAGGCACAACTTTATGCAACTTGGATGTAATTGTTTTCCTTGAGTCCAGCTTGTAGTACGATAAACGTTATCGCTTTATCAAAACCGTTTTGCAGTAACGAATACAGTATCAATAATAAATAGAGACATTATTTTAAGGGACTTAAACAATGGATGATCTTAAACCTTTACCGCTCACCAGCAAGCGACAAAAACTACAATCCAAACTAGCTTGCATACAAACACGCCCATTGATAATACTGGCGGTCTACACTCTGATTATTTCCTTTTTCGCTGGCCCTATTATCCTTTATATAGTGGCCACTATCTCAGTACTTTACATTATATTAATACTGATTCATAAGCGCGAAAATCAAACCCTTAGTGCCGAGATCAGCCATACACAATATCAAACACTTAAAGAAATTAGTCAACAATACCCCTCTATCAGCAAAACAATAAGTCACACTCTAAAAACACAAAGAACTATTAGCCAAGAGCAATATCTTCTTGTCATGGAATTAGTGCAACAAGAAGAGACCAACCTACTAAAATCGTCTCTTGAAAACGACTCATAACCCTTAAATTGGCAAATGAAGGTTTCGCTTAGAGCCCACTGAATGATATAATTTTTCTCCTAATTGAATTGCCCTAATAAGCAATCAGCCTGATTTTCCACATTTCTCTTTGACCAATACTTGGGGCTACCATGCTGACCATCATAAAACGTTTTATACTACCACTACTATTACTTGTATCATTTTCTGCAATAGCGGCTGTTCCTGAAGGATTGAACTCAATTCTGCAAAAATTCAAAAGTAGTCTTAACGGATTAAGTATTTATGTTAGCCGAGTCGATCAGCGCACACCTTGGATCACATACAAAAGCGATGTATCACGTAACCCCGCCTCAATCATGAAATTACTGACCTCAGCGGCCGCACTAGATACTTTGGGTCCTGCCTACACATGGAAAACAGAGTTCTATGTTAATCAACTTCCCAAAAAAGGCTACCTAAACGGACCAATTTATATAAAAGGCTATGGCGACCCATATATTACTGTTGAACGGCTTTGGGCAATGATCCAGGAACTTAGGCATGCTGGGATAAAACATATTCACGGAGGCATCGTATTAGACTCTCAATATTTTAAGCGACGTCGAAATAGTACCCAATCATTTGACGGGCAAGGCAGTCGTTCATATAACGTGCAGCCTTATGCGCTATTAGTCAATTTTCAAAGTTTACGGTTACGCTTTACCCCTGACACCGAAAATCAATCAGTGGAAGTACAAAGCTACCCTAAAGTATCCACTATTAAAATTGATAATAAAATACGCTTAACGAATAAGCGTTGTGGCATATGGAAGCATAAAATTAAAATTAGAAGTGTCGTTAGAGCAAATCAAGAAACTTTGATACTGAGCGGGCGCTATTCTAAAAAATGCAAGACCAAGACCATGTACCGCGCTACGCAAAACCCTGCTAATTACACCGCTGGCTTATTTATGAGTTTATGGCGTCAACAAGGTGGAACGATAAAAAATTCGATTAAAAGCAGGCGACTCCCTCGAAACCTAAAGTTAATCCACTCGGCTCCATCACTCACTTTGGCCGACATTATTCGCCGAATTAATAAGTATAGTAACAACATCATGACACGGCATTTATTATTAACACTTATCGCTGAGTTGAACGCTGTGCCTGCAAGCGAGACGAAAGGTGAACAGATCATTCGACGGTGGCTAAAAAAACAAAAAATTAGTACTAACGGGTTTCGTTTAGAAAATGGCGCCGGATTATCACGTAAAACACGTGTAAGTGCAGCTCAATTAGGACAAGCTCTAAAAGTCGCATATCAGAAAGCTTACATGCCTGAACTAATGTCCTCTTTGCCAATTTCAGGAGTCGATGGGACAATGGCTCGCCGGCGTTTAACCAAAACATCTCATGGACAAATGCATCTCAAAACAGGCTTATTAGCCAATGTTCGATCAGTGGCAGGATACTATTTAAACCCAAAAGGTCATCGCTATGTGGTGGTGATTATGCATAATCACTCAATGGCACACAGTAGACGAGGAAAGCGATTGCATAATTACATCCTAGACTGGATTTTCTTAAATAGTCATTGATCGTTCATCAGCAACATATTTTTATTCAAGATAATACCAATATAATATTAGCGATACATACAGGAAAAAAGCAATGAAGATGTACATACTGATAAAAGAAAATATTCCTGAGGGATTTGCAATATTGGCAGCTGCTCACGCATCCTTAGCAGGATATTTAAAATTCAAGGAAGAACCCGAGGTAAAAGAATGGTTACTTGGACGCTTCTATAAAGTGGTATGCAAAGTCAATACAAAAGAGTTCGAAAAAGCAAAAGGTTTTGAGGGCAATGTGGTGTTAACAGAGTCTGCTTTGGACAACGAGGAAGTCGCTATTGTTTTCAAACCAAGAGACGAATGGCCTAAGCCATTTAAATTTTATAAACTATATCGCTAATACTGGCTTTACACCATGATGTGCCGTAGGTCTTGATATTTCACGGCAATCACTCTCATGTATCATGAATAGCAACATCTCGGTAAGCTTCTGATCAGCATTAGAAACCTTTACTATAAACGGATTAGTATATTAGAAAATAGTGCCAAGTTTGAATTCAGCTCAAGTTTTGATACACGTTGACAGCCCCCTGCGTCAGGGAGCTAGACTGTCAAAATATAAGGAAGAGTTTACTGTCAAACTTAAAGATTAGTGACACTTACTCGTCTGATAATAGGTAGAACCAATTCTTGGAACTCAGTAAATAATATCAACACTTAGGCTGGTCCGAGCCCTTTTTCTCGCGTCATCCTGAACGATGGTGCGGAAAGACAAGAAACTAGGAGCGTATTGACATAGTCCATCTGAACCCGGTGAACCCGAGATTAAACAAGGTGACTTGGCGAAGATCGCGTAAACAACTTAGGCAACAACTGCATTGACATTTGCCGCTATTTTGATTTTAGTAATTAAATTTTTGTAAATAAATAGAGTTAATAAATTGATCAATAAACCTATTATAAAAGCATCAGTTTGGATGCTAATCACATTGATGGCATTTTCCGTGCTGGCGGTGTCTGTTAAAGAATCAGCAACCTATTTAGGGACTGCAGAGATTTTATTCTTTCGTAGTCTCATTGGACTAATAATAATTTCTATTGTCATTTTTTTTACTGGCCTAAAACAAATAAAGACTAACAATATTAAGAAACATGTATTGCGAAACGGGACACATTTTTTAGGCCAATATGGTTGGTTCTACGGAATAGCATATATTCCACTGGCTGAGGTGTTCGCACTGGAATTTACCGTTCCCATTTGGACTGCTATAGCTGCAGCAATTTTACTTAATGAAACAGTCACAAAAACAAGATTCCTTTCTATTATTTTAGGCCTTATCGGTGTTTTAGTCATTTTGAGGCCAAGCTCCAACATTATTCATCATGCAGCAATTGTTGTTCTCGTTGGAGCCATCGCCTATGGTTTATCGCATACATTAACACGCTCTATCGTGAAACACGATTCTCCATTATCTATCATTTTTTATATGTGCCTAATGCAACTTCCTATTGGATTTTTGTTATCACTGAACTCATGGGTAAGCCCTACTTTGACAACATTTTTGTGGTTATTGTTAGTAGCAATTACTGCATTGATTGCTCATTATGCTTTGTCAAAAGCCCTCACATACGCAGACGCAACTGTGGTAATACCAATGGATTTCCTTCGCTTACCAGTCATTATGGTAGTAGGATTATATTTTTATCAGGAGAGTTTTGAATGGTTATTACTACTAGGTGGACTCATTATGTTGCTAGGAAATTATTTAAATTTGAGGAAGGAGTATAAAAACTCAGATACTTAAATAAAAAATGAGACATATTGACCAACTATAGCACCTATATTACGAGGGAGCCCGTTGCTCTATTTTACTAAGTTTGAATTCAGCTCGAGTTTTGATACACGTGGACAGGGGTAGACTCTCAGAATGTAAGGGTGACTTTACTGTCAAACTTAAAGATTAGTGACACTTATCCGTCTGATAATATGTAGAACCAATTCTTGGAATCCAGTAAAGAATATTAATACCTTGCCTGGTCCGAGCCTTTTTTCAAATAAGAGCCCTTTTTCAAATGATTGAAGCAGAGATTGTACTCGCAGTATTTGGAGCGTCATTATGAAGTTTACTAATTTTAGAGAAGCCCAGCCATATTTTTGGCTGGCGATTGCATCCGCCGTGCCCTAAACAACCCATTCTTGAAAGCCTCTCATCACCAGGTTTATTAGCCCATGTGACTGTCTCGAAATATCAAGATGCCTTACCGCTTTATTGTTTCATCGCCAAGAAAATAATACTGCAACGCAAATGTTTTAGCTCGCATAGTATTTAGGTCTAAAGGTGATATAGAAGTTGCCTGATGGTAACAAGGTACTTAGTTACAAACCCAAATTGATTTTCTACTTATGGAATCTTTATAAATCAAGCGGGCTTCAACTAACTGTGATTTATCAACAAAAGATCTAATTGGGCAGTCTTTATCGTTGATTGGACAACTAAAGTCGCAGCGAATCAATCTATTTATTATCGCCGCTCTAGCAACCGGATGATTGATACACACATTAAATGCTCTAACAGTGGACTCTGGTTTTAAAACTATTTCTTTTGTTCCAAAAAAGTATCCAAAATCGGCCAAAGTCCACTCTTGCTCATAGGCATCTTTGTTTTCATCATATTCTTGCAAAAAACTGTCATCCAGTTCGATAGGGAGTTTATGCCAGCTAAGCTCTCCTGTTTCATCTTTGCCATATACAAAGGCCACATCATCATACCGATGATCAAGTAAAACACCAATATCTTCCTGATTCGATTGCTCGAGACTCTCCCACCAATCGATAAGTTGTTTTTTGTGTTTTGCTGAACAGTTCTGTAGATATTCTTCGGGAATTGCTTGTCGTGTCATGTGTGCTTGCTCTTCAATTTTAGGTAAGCGCTCTACATCATTTCTAGCGAACTACTCGGTAGAAATACATTAAAATCATCTTCAGTCGTACAGTTAGGCATTCGAATTAATATATCAGTCAAATATTCGAGCAGACTAATGTTATAACTTTTACGCGCTTCTACGAATAAATGATAAACCGTAGTAGCGCCTCTTCAGTGTTCAGATCCGACAAACATGTTACTTTTACGACCCAAGATAATCTGATACATTCGCAATTCAGAATAATTATTATCCATCTTTAGGTACCCTTGTTCAAGGTGACTATTGAAGGTACTCCACCGAATTAGTATATATTTGTAATTGTCTGACGATCTGCAAGGGCAGCTCAAAAGTAAGTCAGTAATTATTGATAGATGGTGAAAATTGATCACCTACTTCAAGTTGACGCCATATTCCAGTAATTTCACGTTGATCGATTTCGGTTACCTCTGTGTTGCTTCATTACACATAAATAGTAACGGGCATTAGGTTTTGCTCAGCGATGATTCAAAGTGACAGGTTTTTGCGGAAGCAAAACCAGTGCTACTTTAAGCGATACGCTGGAGCTATTTGTTATGTGATTTAATACAAACGATGCGTTTATATTTACTAGTCAATTGATAATTTTCCATAACAACTAAAGTGTCTATTTTAAATCTGATGTCAGAAAGGAATATAACTAAAGACGATAATTTCATCTGTACAACATACCTGTACTCACTTTACTGAAATTAACTAGCCCAAAATAATGCCTGGAGTACACTATATCTTTTGTCTTCTTGTTTGGAGCACGCCTGTCAAGGTAGCTTAAACCTAGTTTATGCAAATAAAACTTATTATCATTTTTTGAATAACGGAAAGTGATATACTCAACAATCAAATTCCAGCCGCCACAATTTGACTGCTCAACGGTAAAGTAGAGACCCTTTTTGGCTATTCCGAGAAATCCGTCTGAGGGACAACTTTTAGTTTCATCTGACCCTCTAATAATTTTAGTATTCCTGACTAACTCATTGCCATTTTTACTATATATAATTATTGTTTTGTGTTTGACAACGATTTTATGTCCGGTCGCCAAGATAAACGATTGAGACTTACTTCCCAAAGCCGTCTCTCTAGCAATAGCTGGAGCAGACAGGAGGGAACAAAGAATATAGGTTAACGCCAATCTTTTCATACTACCCTCTATATAATTCATCAACTCAAGTAAAAACCCGTTATTTGTTTCGAGGATAACAAGCAAAATGAAAGCTCACCTCTTGCTTAAGCTTGAAACGATACGAATAATATTTTCCATCAACCGTTTGATCCTGTGTCAGCATAACCGGTAAGGACTCGTATCTCACCTTTCGACGATACAATAAAACCAGCGGCACCACAAAAATATTTTTGACGTAAAGTAAACTTAAGACACTTTATACGGTATTCGAATAGCCATTCTTCCGCCACACAACCTTTAAATTTAAAATTCATGCGATAGCCTAGGCAATCAATAGGCACCTGTACTACACACACGGAAAATGGGGGCAGGTCTTGCAATCCAGCATAGTCAAACTGCACTTCGTTAAGTTATGCTGGATTGCAAGACCTGACCCTATTTTTCTATTTTCAATGTTACGCTAGTACTTGATGAACATACCATTAGGGCAACTTCTGCTTGTATAATTGGAACAGCCTTTAAAATTATGAGCACTATTCCATGTTTTACAACACACAATTCCAACACCTCTACTATTGGTTAAACTACGGGCAGGAGCTCCACGTGGTACATGTCGTTGTTGCTTAAATACTCGCAAGTTCGCAGATTGTTTTTTTACCTCCTTCGATTTGGTGCTGGTATCCGCCCAACTATTTATACTAATAAACATAAACAGTAATCCTGATAAAACTAGTTTCAGAAAATTTTTATTCATTTCAGTCACCTTTAAGATTAGTCATTCTAAAATAGCCCAAATACAAAAGAGCCTCAAAACAGCAAATTACTCTACACTAGCAATAGTCGCAATCAATACCGAAAAGGTTCAAATAGAAATTCAATCTTGTAAGTGCTTTATTAAGTCGACTCATATCACTCGATTTGTTAACAATCTATATTTGGAACATGTATTTTCGGCTTTCAGATTTTGGTTTTCGATGGGAGGGAACTAGCGAACAAAAAATGCCTAGTCTTAGGAGGATAGTTAGCAATTTGTAAAATTTATTTGCCTATAATTTTTCAATAGAGTAATGATACAAAAGAAATTCTATAAATTGAAGATGGCAAGTAGGCGCTAACAAAAATTTATCAGCTACTTACCTGCCTCACTCTGGACTATTTAAGTAATAATCACAGCATCATTTAACTCATTTCTTGAATTTATAAAATGCAGTATTAAGATATTCTGTAACATTGGCAAGCTCAGCTTCGCTAAATTTTGCCTTAGCAGCAGAGTTACAGGCATTTACGCGACTGGTTAATCCAGCCAAACTTTTCATTTTACGATCCTTTCTAGTGTAGATAGCCGTATGATCTTTAGGAAACTTAGCACTGTGACAGGACGTACATTTACTGTCATGTTTCAGTTTTCC
>UOFL01000062.1_pt1 | contig 29428 bp, 20 predicted proteins | sample 1990081 | NCBI WGS metagenome assembly UOFL01 (sample SAMEA4728526, study PRJEB27164) | hydrothermal vent metagenome | biome: marine basaltic hydrothermal vent biome; feature: marine hydrothermal vent; material: mineral | place: Pacific Ocean | collected 2011-06-14/2011-07-23 | depth 1741 m | reverse complement strand
TAAAATTATCAGTTATGCCCATGAATTGTCGCTCAAGATCGATATTCTTATCTACTCTAACGCGGAAATTGATGTTGAAAATGCCAGACCAAATTCGTTCATCAGTGCAATTATAAAATCGGGAAATACAGTGTATAAGAGCTTGCTATGTTCGTGAATAAGCGCTAGATTATGAATGTCGGAGTGACTTAAAGAGTGTAGTATTGAGGTTAAGTAGCGTAAGTGGATTAAGCAGCAATCAGAAAAGAGCATCGACGATAATAGTGAAAGTGCCTGTTCGGTGTATCTGTGCGGGCTTTTTCTTTTTCTGAAGTAAATAAATTCTAGATTCCTATCTAAAAACTCCCTATTCCTTTTTCAACGCAAATAGCTTGTGTATTTGTATAGGTACCATTAACGAGTATCTTCGTGACACTCGTCCCCAATAGCTGAGCTTGCTTTATGGTACCAAAAATATTTTGGTTTAATCATTTCTGCCTGGCGGTACGATTAAATCTTTCGTAAGCGATCGACGAACCACGTTATTGCTTAGTGAAGCTTAATCTGATCCTGCGTGACAGCACCGGGTAATAGTGCTTCTATTTCTTCAACTGTTTCCGCTTTAGGTAATTCTGTAAAAAGATATCGAAGGTAAGCATACGGTTCTAGTCCATTCGTCTTGACTGTTTCGATCAGGGAGTAAAGATTGGCAGAGGCTTTTACGCCCTTGACTGAATGACTAAAGAGCCAGTTCTTGCGTCCGATCACAAAAGGCCTGATCGCATTCTCTGCCAAGTTGTTGTCGATTTCAAGTCGGCCGTCACTAAGGTAAGCGATTAACTTAGCCCGCTAGTCATTTAAATAATTTAAGGCTTTACCTGTCGCACTGCTCGGCGGAACCTGCGTTAAGTTTTTATCCAGCCAGGTGCGCAGTTTTTCAATGTACGGCTTGGCCTGTGTTTGCTGCAGCGCGTAGCGCTGCTCAGAGATTAATGTACACGCCTATTTTTCTGCGCGATATAACTTCTGGATTAAGCTTAAACCTTGTTGGGCGATGCTGGTTTTCTTCTTCTTTTTCCCCTGAGCCTTTAATGCTTCAGTAAATTTTCTTCGTGCGTGCGCCATGCACCCACAATGGATAAGTTGATTACTTTTAACCACGGCATTATATCCGTCGTAACCGTCAGTTTGAAGGTAACCTTTAAACCCTTCTAACAGGCGAGTAGGTACACTTGAGCCTCGTCCGGGATCATAATCAAATAGAACCACGGGGTGGTCTGGTGGACCACCCCGTTGCACCCAAAGATAAGATTTTGATTGTGCGGTTTTATCTTGTTCACTTAGCACCTGCACGGTGGTTTCGTCCATCTGGAGGATCTCATGACTCAACAACTGATCCCGCAGAAGATTGATGACTGGCTGGATTAGCGCACCGGTTTTTATCATCCGGTTCGCCAATGTGGCGCGTGGAATGGCTACGCCGATGCGTTGCAGTATTTTTTCTTGTCGATACAGCGGTAACGCATCCTGATATTTTGAGACCGTCACATGCGCTAACAAACCCGGTGATGCGAGGCTTTTAGGAATCGGTTGCTTAGGTAACGGCGCTATCTTGATACAATGTCCGCAACTGCAAAAGTACTGTTTTCGGATGTGGCGGATCACTTGTATTTTCGCCGGAATAATATCAAGTTGCTCTGATACCACTTCATTCATTTCATTTAAGGCATTGCCATCATGCGGGCAAACTCGTTCTGCCTCCGGAATTTCATGAACCACTTCAACTCGAGGTAATGTTTTAGGTAAAGGTTTTCGACCTGATTTTTTTCGGGTGTGCGCTGGAATATCTATTTCAACATCGGAATCACTCTCTACCAGATTCGATTCAAAAAAAGAAGTTCGGATTCCGCTTCATCAAATAAGCGCACCTGATCAGGCGAAATCTTCTCACTGCTCGCAGCAAAACGGCGAGCCAGTGCAAGATTAAGCTGTTCTTGAAGGCTTAAGACTTGTGTTTTGTATTGCAGGTTTTCGACTGACAATTTTTGATTTTGAGCGGCTTGATCAAGCAGTAACGCTTTAAGCGATTCGACGTCATCCGGTAATGTATTGGGCAGTTTTTGCATGTCTGCCAGTATAACAAAAATAACTATTTAAGCGTTATAATACCGTAGAATATTTCAATTCATCATGTGCTTGCATGCGCATCACATCGTAGCCGTCGAGTAGCCAATTCAGCTGCTGGCCAGTGAACGTGATAGTGTCATTCATCCCTTTACGCGGCCATTTAAACTTTTGTTTTTCAAGGCGCTTTTGCCATAGACAAAAGCCATTACGCTCCCAATATAAAATACGTATCATATTCCTCTTTCGGTTACAAAAAATAAACAGCTTCTCTGAAAAAGGATCAAGATCCAATGCATCCTCGACTAACACTGTCAGGCCGTTAATGCCTTTTCTAAAGTCCACAATATCTCGACACAAAAACACCTCCGGCAAATCGTTCGAAGGATGCATCATTAAAGTTGCATCGCTTTGTTCAATAAATGACTCAGCTGATCCTCAAGAAAATCTGTGACCACCACAGTCACTCCGTTGGGTAAAATAATGCGACATTCGTGCGGACTCTTTGCCAGGCCTATAATTTTAGCTTTAACAAAGCGTCCCGCGCTATCGCGCGGGACCAGGCCTTTAGCGACGAGGACCTTTTTCCAGGCATAAAGGTTCTGCGCGACCAATCCTTTGGCGTCAGCATAAGCCCTCATGCTTTTTCCAGAGGCTTCGCACGCTTTGATTATCGCGAGCCATTTAGATTGAAGTTTTGTTAAAGTGGGTTTGGTTGAATGCGACATGATTGTTCCTTCTGATTAATGATAAAGTCATAGCCTGAAGGGTTTACACTAGCCTGAATAGTACGTCGTTCTTTTTGCGCTTACGATAAAACCTCCTGCATCTATACACTAAGTTATTGATTGATCGTCCTTACTAAGATGTTGTTGGCATTCATAATGCGAAGATTAATAAATTAAGTACATGAGTTTATAACTACGTAAACTACTAATTCTCCTGTGTAAAAATAGAAATTTCTGTCTATAAATAATTCCAGACTTGGTCATATTCAACGTGGGCTAGTAGTTTAAGCTACTACGCTTGGGCCTTTTTGATTTGTTGGACTTGACTTTAGATGACTATGAACTAGACGTCGATGACACACAATAATAAGTCCGGCAAAACTATTTATCCAAATATAAAAACGCATGAATCCATGCATAACTGTGCACAACCGTGTTAACGAAAATATCGCTAAGTCCGGCAAAACTCCGGCAAGGATTTTTAAAGGGAATTGCTAAGGCTATCGGATGAGGTGTAACTATTTGATAGCCTGAGACTAAATTGGTGCGCCCGGCACGATTCGAACGTGCGACCGCTCGGTTCGTAGCCGAGTACTCTATCCAGCTGAGCTACGGGCGCGTTTGCAGCTTAGGTGTACTTATTTGGAAGCGGAATTCTGACAGAGTTAGCGGAAAAATGCAAACTCTGAGGGATACTTTCTTATGTTTCTATCAATTTAGATGTCAGTGTTTGTCGTTAACTTATTATGTGCTTAATTATTGTGTATTTATTCATTCAGATGCTAGGTTTGTTATTGAGCCATCACTATGCTTAATTATTGTATTTTTATCGATTGAGGTGTTTAGATCTACAATGAAAGTGGCGATGTGTTCAATTAATGAGTTATGTTGATTATAGGATATTTGGGCTTACATAAAATTTGTGATGCACAGTTATCGATCTTACCTATTAGATTCATTGGTTTTTCGGGCTTAGAATAGAGTGCAGAAGAGAATAATGAGGTGGATATGTACTCATTTCTTGTGTTGTTGTTAATTTACTCAGTCACAGTACGAGCTAATTTGAGTAACATTTGGCGCTTTTCTTCGCTAGCATTAGAATAAAGAGTCATCAGTTCGCGTAAATCATCCGGAAATGAGTTGCAGATGGGGTCGTTCTCAATGTGTTGTTCGTCCATCCATCCTGGACTGAGTTTGAGGGATTTTTCGAGTTTTTTGCTTAATCTTTCTTCGATTTGTTTGAAGGGATCATTAAGATATTCTTCAACCTTGTGTTTTGAGAGTCCGGCTTCTTTATAAAGCGCTCCTAGTTTTTTTTGTTTACGAATCTCTTCTATTTTAAATACCAAATTTTGGTGCCGAACGGCTTGAATGTCTCGCCCATTGTCCCTGATGGGGCCTGTGCCGAACATTATCCAGCAGGCGGAGCATTGTGTGGCTTCAGCAACAAGCTCTACAATTTCGGGAGGGACGAGTGAGATACCTGCTTCGTAATTAGTGAATCGAGAGCGCTTTTTGTGCCATTGTTTGGGGAGTTGCTGGAGGAGTTGATCGATATTGTTAAAGTCAGCCATCTGGCGTGATTGTTGTAAGCGGTTGCCAACAGCGATTGCCCAAGGGTTTTTAGCTTTCGTGGTTAGTTTAACAACTGTTTCTGTTTCAGTGCTAGGTTTAGTTTTTGGTATTCTGGCTATTTTTTTCATAATGTAAATTATAGCATACATTTTAAAACAAGAATCTTGTTTTAATGCTTGCAATCTTGTTAGGCTTGTTTATACTGGCGCCTTAATTGAGAAGCATTTTTATTTGTGTCTTTGAGAAGGACTACTTTGAGTAGATGTTTTAAACAGGATTCTTAAAGGTATCAAACAGAAGTAAGGTAAATGCAAGTAAGGTAAATGCAAGTAAGGTAAATGCAAGTAAGGTAAATGCAAGTAAGGTAAATGCAAGTAAGGTAAATGCAAGTAAGGTAAATGCAAGTAAAGTAAGAGTAAATTGGACCTTGAAATTTATTTAACCCATTTTTATTTTACGTTCGTTTAAGTTGGCAAGTAATATTTTAGAGTCGTCATTACTTGTAAATTTAATTCACGCTAATGTTAATTCATTAGCCTTTGGAAATAGACCAATGAGCACACAAGGTAGACAAGAAAATTTCAGCCTTTCCGCATTGTGCGGCGTCGAAGCTTATCGCCTCGATTTTGATTGCTCTGAATGGGATTTATGTGATGGAAGTTTGTTTCATTGTTCGGAATCGGCGACAGCTAAACCTGCTTTTACGTGGTCACTTAAACCAATTAAGTCCAGCCATTATTTGATTTGACCTTCTCAAAGTAGAGGGTTTAGGCCTTCTACGGAAATCGACTCATTCTCGATAACCCCGTTAGGCTTTAAGTTTAACGGGGTTTTTTATTGTGCCCGATTTAAGTTAAAAATAAAATTTGTAGCAAGTAGCAAGTAGCAAGTAGCAAGTAGCAAGTAGCAAGTAGCAAGTAGCAAGTAGCAAGTAGCAAGTAGCAAGTAGCAAGTAGCAAGCAAGCAGTAAAAAATACTCGATCGCTAGCTCAATGGGCAGAGCATCCGGTTTTTACCCGGAAGGTTACAGGTTCGATGCCTGTGCGGTCGACCAATTTAGAGAATTTCTGATTAGTATTGTGGTTAGGTTATCCTAACAGTCGCAGCAAAGTATAGTGGTCACAAATTAAAGTAATAGAATAGTACAAAAGCATCAAGGTATGGTATTGGTTAGAGTGCATTAGTAAGTGGTTAGTTGGTTAGTTGGTTAGTTGGTTAGTTGGTTAGTTGGTTAGTTGGTTAGTTGGTTAGTCGGTTAGTCGGTAAGTCGGTAAGTGGTTAGTTGGTTAGTTGGTTAGTCGGTAAGTCGGTGAGTAGGTAAGCCGGTGAGTAGGTAAGCCGGTGAGTAGGTAAGTAAATATTAGAGTAATCAGCAAAACTGAATTAAGAATCAAAAATCAAGCATCAAGAAAAAGAAAGCAAAGGCAGGATAAGAACATGAATTTAATCTTACGAATTACAGCAGGCGGTATTCCTCAAAACTGGGTTCATTGGAAGGATGCCGCCCTTGATTATGCGAAAGGGCACGTAGTTTGGACGCATGGTGAAGATACAATGCGTGTGTATGGTGGAATAAACCGTGTGACTGATGAGCGTTCTTACCTAGATATTCATCCCATTATCGCCGTAAAAGGGGAGGTGTCTAGTAAGGTCTATGATCATACTCCGCCTCTGACTAATCGTGAATTGTTTAGTCGTGATCGTCAAACTTGTATGTATTGCTTAGCAGCGTTCAATGACAGGGAGTTAACTCGTGATCACGTAGTTCCGATTTCACGAGGAGGTAAGGATGTTTGGACGAATGTTGTCACTTCTTGTCGGACTTGTAACAATCGCAAGGCAGCGAAGTTGCTAAGTGAAATTAATATGCGTTTGAAAGCGGTACCTTATGCACCAAACCATGCGGAATGGTTAATTCTAAGGAATAGAAATATTTTGTCAGATCAAATGGAGTTTTTGAGAGCGCAATGTCCAAAGGCGCGACGTCAATTGATTTAGGGATAGTCTGGCGAATTGTTATGTAACCATAATTGTGATTGTGATTGTGATTGTGATTGTGATTGTGATTGTGATTGTGATTGTGATTGTGATTGTGATTGTGATTGTGATTGTGATTGTGATTGTGATTGTGATTGTGATTGTGATTGTGATTGTGATTGTCTATGGATCTAGACCTGGTGTTGAATTTGGTACTAGGTTTAGAACTAGTTTTGGTCTTGAATTTAGTGTTGAATTTGGTACTAGGTTTGGATCTAGTTCTGGTCTTGAATTTGATGTTGAGTTTGAGTTTGGATCTAGATCTGGTTTTGAATTTAGTACAATATTTGGATCTAGATCTAGTTCTGAATTTAGTGTTGGGTTTGGATCTAGACAAGAGAATTGGTCAATAGTCCGAGAGGGGCTGGTAAGTGATAGAGTGATCGATCAGGATCATCCAACCTGGTGGGTTGCTCTATTTGAAGGGCAGAGTTGAAATAAAAAAGGTGATTTTAAGAGGCAAAAATTAAGAGACAAAAATTAAGAGACAAAAATTAGGAGGCACTAATACCTTTATAGGGTTAAACACTTGCTAGTGTTAGTAATAATGAACTTCTAATGATTAATTTGTAATGATTAATTTGTAATGATTAATTTCTAATGGTGAATTTGTAATAACGAATTTGTAATGATGTGTTAAATAGACAGATCATTCATAAACACCAGTGACATAAATGTTTAGCGGTTCAGGTTCTGTATGCCTGACCTATGCACCGACGCTGAGATTGCAACGTGTATATAAAACTTTATGTTCTGATGTACTTCCAGGATATAGCTCATTCGGTAGAGCACTTGACATGAACTCAAGCTGTAGCAGGTTCGATTCCCGCTATCCTAAACAGGCATTCAACCTGTCGCGTTTAATACGCTTTGGACTGATAATCCAAGAAAAAACGATGGGAAACCATCACGGGAAATGTTCCCGTAGTTTGAAAGCGAGCAATAGCTTCTACAGTATTGTCTGGTTTGATAATTACAGCACTTATATTGCTTGCGTCGGCATAATGTGTTGTTGCCATCTTTATTGTGTTGGCATGATGAAGGGCGGCTAAAATGATTATGAGCGAGTAAGATATTATTTACGAGCAAGTAACCACGGAAGTTGCAATAATTTGTGCTAACTGATAAGGCCCGCGATAACAATATGTGTTGATCCGCAGTATAAGTGTGGAGCATTAACCACTAATTTATACCACTGAGTCTATACGGCTGGGTGTTAGTGCAATGCCGCAGCATGTTAACTTTGTAGCTTTGTAACTTTGTAACTTGTTAATCCTATCATACGTTACTGATTCGAGCGTATGATGTCGGGCTGTTGAGTCAATAGCCTCGTAAACAATAGAATCAAATTAATAGGTGAGTAAGATGTTTCGAATAAAAAGAGCTGTAATTGCACAACATGAACGCGCTTTATTATTAAAGGATCGTAGTATTGTTAAAGTACTAGAGCCTGGTGTTCATCAGGTATTTGATCCTTTTAATCGTGTAGAGATTCAGGTTTATGACTTGACTGTGCCTGAGTTCCAGCATCCCTATATGGAGTTGTTACTTAAGAGCAACCAAGGGTTGATTGCAAAACACTTTCAGTTGATTGAATTAGGCGACTACGAAGTTGGCCTAGTGTATAAAAATGGCAAGTTAAAAGCCGTATTAGCACCAGGGTCACGTCAACTCTATTGGCAGGGATTGGTCGATGTCAAGGTAGAAGTGCTAGATATTACTCAGGATTATACAGTCGCTAGTGATAAGGCTAACTTGATTGCCCATACGCGTGACAATGAATTAGTGCGCGACCTTGCATACAGTGTTGCCATCGGTGAGATTGCTGATAATACGGTTGGCCATCTAGTGGTTGACGGAAAATTTGTGAAGAGTCTTTCACCGGGATTACATGTGTACTGGAAGTTTAACCGTAATATCAAGATAGAGAAAACTGAATTACGGTTGCAAGCAGTGGAAGTACAAGGTCAAGAAATACTCACCAAAGACAAGGTGAGTTTGCGCGTGAATTTGTCAGCACAATACAAAGTGCTTGATCCTACAGCAGTGCGTAATAAGCTGGTGAGTATGGATGATTATGTTTATCGTGAATTGCAATTCGCACTACGTCAGGCAGTGGGTGAGCGTACGCTTGATGTTATGTTGAGTGACAAAGAGAGTCTTGATAAAGTTATTTTAGACAAGGTTAAGGTCAAAACTATTGAGTTCGGTGTTGAGATTCAAGGAGTAGGAGTCAAAGACATTATTCTGCCAGGTGATATGAAGGAAATTTTGAATCAAGTCGTGCAAGCAGAAAAGGTTGCTCAAGCGAATGTGATCAAACGTCGTGAAGAAACTTCAGCGACTCGTTCTTTGTTGAATACTGCAAAATTGATGGACGATAACCCAACGTTGTTGCGTTTGAAAGAACTGGAAGTTCTGGAAAAAATAACAGAAAAGGTTGATAAGTTGACTGTATTCGGTGGCCTGGATGGTATCTTAAAAGATACTGTACAAATCAAAGTGAATGCAGACTAACAGGGAAGTGCCTAGTACCCGTTGCAAGGGAAAGCTAAAAGGGAATTAGCGGGTACTATTTTGAATATTGAGTGATATAGCGAGTCTAATAAAAAAGAGGTTATTCAAGTGAGTGAATTAATTAAATTTTCGTCAATTGGCCAGTTTCGAAATATCGTTAAGGATATTTGCGAATACGAAGGACCTAGATTGCCGACATTGGTTTTCCATGGGACAGTAAAAGTTCATGGTACTAATGCGTCTATTGTGATTAATTCTGATGAGACTCAATATGCGCAGTCGAGAAATAATGTTTTATCGACTAGCACTGATAATTCTGGATTTTCTGCATGGCATCAGCAAAAACAAGCATTGTTTGCAGAGTATGCAGCGAAAATAAAAGTGCATGAAAACCTTTCGGAGCAAGAGACTATTATTGTGTATGGTGAGTGGGCAGGAAAGGGAATTCAATCAGGGGTTGCTGTGTCTGAGCTTGATAAGTTCTTTTACATTTTTGGTGTCAAAGTTTTCAATGGCGAAGATCATTATTGGGTAAAAGATGTGCCTTCGTTTGTTAATGCAACAGATATTTGTGACGCTAATTCCATTTGGAAAAAAAGTATTGAAATCGATTTTAATGATCCAGGGAAAATACAGAATGATTTGATTGCTCTTACCAACCTAATTGAAGCGGAATGTCCTGTTGGCAAGCGCTTTGGCGTGTCGGGTGTTGGCGAAGGCATTGTCTGGGAGTTTATAGATTCACGTGGTAAGAAAATTTCATTCAAGGTGAAAGGAGCGAAACACAGTATTTCTAAAGTAAAGAAGCTTGCTTCTATTGACCCTGAACGAATTGAATCTATCAGTAAGTTTGTAGAATATGCTGTCACCGAAAACCGGTTGAATCAAGGCTTTAGTGAAATATGTCACAATGAAGCCGATCGTGCTTTGTTGGGTCCTTTTATTAGATGGGTCAGTAACGATATACTTAAGGAAGAAAATGACACTCTAGTGGCAAATGGACTTACGATGCGTGATGTTGGATCGGCCTTAAGCAAGAAAGCCAGGAACTGGTTTTTCGACAAGGAATTTATTTGAGCTATAAACGATTAGTTTTGTAGTGTTGTTTTATGGGGATTAGTGTAATAGCCGCCCATAACAGCGTGTAAATTGATACTGTTATTTTGTATTCTAAATAGCTAGTGCATTTAAACTCATAAAGTTGAATCATAATAATCGGCAATAAAAAGGCAATCGAGACAATGATTGAACAATAATAGTAATTATTATGTGAATATTTTTTCTTGTAAAATAAAGTTAGGACTATAGCGCCATAAACTAGTATACCAATAATGGCGCTTATTAAAACAAGTTGGACCCAAAGACAGGCTAAGCCAGCGAGCATAAACATTGTTCCTTCAATAGCTAATTTTTAGATAATTAATTTTGGCGCTTATTATAGTGTAGTCCAATATGTCTATACTTGGTTTTGCTTTGTCAGTTTCAGGATGTCCCTATCCACTTTTACTGTGTCGGCATTGAGCAGTATCATTGTTACTTGAGTAATTGTCCAGAGGGTGAAATCGCTTGTTTTATCTTATCTGGGTTTTGGCGATAATTGTCAGGATTCTTAGTTTTATCTTTAGCGCGTTTATCGAGATCATTGATCATTTTAGTTAATTTTCTGTCTTCCTCTCCATCAAGAAAATCTCTTAGCATTGCATTGCCCTCTCTAATTTTCTCTGCACCAGTTTTATTATTACTAGGGGTTTCCCCATTATTATCCATATTCATATGTTCAAGTACTTCATTAAATTCTTGTTTAGTTTCTACAAATTGCAATATTTTTAATGCAGCAGACTCTCTATTTTCATTGAGACCAGTGACGCTCCATGAAGAGGGGGAGAATAGGTCGCGCACGGTCTCGTCACACATCATGTAAAGTAGTCGTCCTCGAACTTCAGGTGTCGCAAATTTAATAAAGAAGTTATTATCAGAATTATCATCTAATAGTGTAGTTGCAATAGCATTTGCTTTTTCGAGTAGTTTACTTTTCTCGTTCCACCATGATGCAATCTCGGCAGTTTGTTCCACAATCATTTTACCCAGTTCATACCCTGCTAGAATCGCATCACCAGTAGCCTTCACTAAAATCAGGCCCGCAAATAGATAAATATTCATCTGTTTAAATGTTTCTGGAGTCATGATTTCTAGCCAACCAAAATCATGTTTTCGTAGTTGAGTGTAAACAAATATTAGAAAGTGTCCTATATTTAACGGCGAAACTGCAAATTGGAAGCTTCCTTTTGCACCAAAACCCCAGGTGGCACCGGCTTTTACCTTAATATTAAACATTCCATTGCTATAACCAATCGCAAATTCTCCTGTGGCTCCTGCTCCTACACTGCCTTCTATGCCACCCCCTATACGGGCTAGATCGACAAACTTTGATTCTGCTTCAACACTTTTCCATAATAATTTTGCCATGCCATTAGCACCAGCGCGGGCTCCAGCAAATACTTCAAGTTGTCCCTCTGTTTGTGCCTTGATGCCCTTAGGACCATTAACTCTTTTTTGACCTTCTAATTCTATAGATTCCCCTTTTTTTCTGTCAATCGAGTGACTTCCTCCACCATTAATTTCTAAACTCTTCGGATTAAGAGATCCTGCTTTATAGGTGTTTGTGATTTTTGTACTATCTTCACTACTATTGCTTACTTTGTATTGGCCATCAAGCTGATCTTTAAAATCACCCCGGTTTTTTTCTGTGCCTTTGATAGATAAAGAAGAAGTATCAATGCCCACCTCGAGATCAATTCCTGCTATAGCATTTGCACCAACATATGCGTAGCAATCAAGGTTTAGCGTAATTAACAAATGGCCGAGAGGTACTTCTTTTTCAATAGTGTCGCCTGGTTTGTACACCCAAAATTCTACTCGTCGGTTCTTCCATTCTTTCTTGCCTGATTGGATTAGAGGATCATCTTTTCCTAACCATTTTATGGGTTTTTCCATAAAGATAGTATGGTCGAGGTTTAATTTGGTCTCTACTTCTTGTTGACTGTCATAAGTTCGAATATCTTTTTTTGCTTCGTCAATTTGTTGTTCCTGAAGCATGTAGTCGTGAAAAATCTTAAGCCGAAATTCTCTTCCACCTTCACCTTCTGCGTCTATATTAACAGGCTTAAGACCGTTATGGCTCTTATAGGCCTTGATTGCGTCTTTTATAGCTTTATCTCTATAATCACTTTTTATATTACCCACTTGGTAATTTACCTTTTTCTTACCGTCACGTATTCTGTCTGGGTTTGGTAGCCCGGATAATATGTATTTAATAGTATGTAAATTCCATTTTTCATTAGGATTGTTATATAATTTTTCCCATTCAAGCGGGTCACGGGTGATATAGGCAAAAATTGACATAGCTCGTCGTTGGCTTAGAGTCATATTATATTTTTTAGAGCCCATTTCGTCAGTGTGTGCAATTATTCTTATTTTGCTACCTTTATGCTCTTTGAGTAAGCCCTGTAATTGAAATAAAGAAGCTATTTCGCTACGTATTAAAAATGAGTTGTCATAATCAAAATTGGCATCATTAATAGTTTCAGTTTTTACCATATTAGAACCGTCTTCTGTCCGTTTATTACGCTTATCGTCAGAAACGTCAAGTCCTTCGTTTTCTTTTCCTTTTTTTATTTTTTTTATACTAAGCTTCCAACCATCTTTATTTGGAATATCCAATCTGATATCGGCCTTCGCATCAAATAATGAAAAGTCAGCACGTCCTTGTCCTTTTATACTCATACGTCCTTTATCGGGTTCGAATTTCGCGTCAAGGCTAGCACCCGCATAATAGCGCATCAATTTAACCCCTGAGTTGACAGTATATTCAAAGTAATCTGTTTTACCTTTTTGATCTTTGAAGGTCAGTGATTTCTCTATATCTTTTAGCCAAATATCAAATCCCTCAAAATATTTTTCATAGCGAGTGTAGAATTTTTCAGAAGTAAAGTAAGTCGCTAAGCCTTTGACTGACACCTGACCAGATTGGCTGAAGTTACAGCTAGCACTTGCAGAATAGCCGTTGATATACTTCACTAATCTTTTTCTAAGGTCTTCCTGGATTTCCTTAAATGACTTATTTTTCGCTACTTGATCTATAGTTGCAATTACTCTGGTACGAATGTCGGTATCTTTACGTTTTTGCTTGATTTCTTTTTTGACATTATCGACACCATTATTATTATCTGCCTTACTGGTAACAGCATCACTGTCACTAATATCGGGAACATAATTAGGGTCAAGATCTTGAGCAGGTAGGTTTGGCTTTAGTAAATCAATTGCCTCTAGTTTTTTGGTGCCCTTAATAGGGAATTGCAACATTCCCTGTGCTAATCGTCCTGTATCTTTAGTGATATGAGTTAAGGCTTTGGTAGGAACATAGCGTATTCTTCCGTTATTGAGATCAATGAACTCTGTCAGTTCAATGGCAGGACCCTGCAGCATTAGTTCTGCATCTTTTTTGGCTTTCTCCCACTTTTCATCAAATTCTTCTTTGGTTTTAGCCATTGCCAATTTAAACGCTTGAGTAGTGAGAGTGGAATTACCTCCGGGCATATTTTTTCGATTGAATTTTTCAATTAACTCTTTTTGTTGTGTTGTCAAGATTAGTTGCAGGTCTTGTTTCGTAGGGGCTGTGCCAGGTTCTGGTTTTTTGACAAATCCTCGACTACGCAAAAAATCGAGTAAGACTTCTTTTGCCGTGTCTACTCTTTTTGGATCGTTGGTTTTTTGAGCCTCATGTAATTGCTTTACTTGGCTATCTAGTACTCGAGCTATATTTCGTAGTCGTTTATATTCTTGAGTATGAATAGCGGCAAGAGCCGGTTTCCCTTCAAAGCTGGCTGCTGATGAATTTGCTGTTTGACCAGTACCAGTACCAGTTCCAGTTCCAGTATCAGAGTTCTCAGCGGTGGTTTCCGTGCCTTCCACCTTGGGGATATATATTAAATATTTAAAATCAAATTCTTCTTTTTTTGATTTTAATTTGGCTACTAGCTTTTTGGTCTCAGCGCCTAACTGGACGGTGCAAGCATTTTTTTTTCCGTCACTTTCAGGAACACCCTTTAAAAAATTACCCTTTGCGGTTGGTTTTTTTGCTTTTTTCTGTTCATCAGCCATCAATTATTCTCCTTCAGGATATTCGAGCTTAATAGGTCCCACCACTACGTCGTTGAAAAATGCAATTCCATTTTCAACATAACCATATTTTTCGACGTTATCTGCGCTGGTGAGTTTTATTTCTGTCCCATCCATTGTGGGCTTACCCTCATCATCCTGGCATTGTATTTCCACATCTCGTATTAACCATAAATCGTCAGAGTCTCCTGCGTCTTCGGCTCCTGGAGCGGTGACCGTAAAAAAATATTCAAGCGGTCCTGTATCCATGTCCACTTGATCTTGTTGTAAGTCTTGTTCGGCTTGTTCCGCTGGGCGAAACCACGAGATTTCTTGATGGCCTGTGCCGTCATCCAGTTCAAGCGTTAAGGTGTCGACTAAATCGTTTTTACCTTTAGCGTCTGCTTCAAATATGTTAATGGTAATTTCTTCACCGCCTTTAAAATTTTTGGCGTGAAAAGTAGCCAATACAGGTTCTTCCACTTGGGCCAGTGTTTTACTCCATGCCAAGTGTTCAATCACTGGTGCAGCCAAATCGACCAAGTCGGGGTAGGCTGAGGGGGCTAAGTGTGGTTGTGGTGCAGGGGATGGCCCTGGAGGAGGTGCGGTAATAGTATAATTGACGTTACCGTTTAGAGTAACACCTTGGTCACCTGCAATTTGAATATCTTGGCCAAAAAGTTTTATATTGCCAGTCTTGGTGACGCAAAATCCGCCCCCACTTTGGTGAAAAGTAATGTCACCTCCTGCTTGTCCTTCAATGCGTATTTCTTTGGCTACCTGAATATGCAGTTCATCATTTTTAATATGAATCCTGAATCCGCCACCCCCATCAACAGTGATATTCATGTCTTCATCTTCAACCAGAATCACTTGATTTTGTGTCGCTTCCATTTCAATATTTTTTTCAGCAGTATAGAGCAAGTTGTATCCTGCGGTGTGAATAGTGTCTGTGGGTGTTTGATGATGAATTTCGCCTTTATTGGTTGTAGTAACACTTTTGTTTTCGACGACTTGCATGCGGTTATTGCCGCTGCGTTCTTCGTGTGTATCATCACTTTTTTCATGCAGTGTTTGCTTGGCGAATAGGTGCATGGAACCGTGTTCGGTGGCAAGTCGTAGATGGTGTTCGGCTGTTTTTGCGTCAAACTGAAGTATGTTATAAGAGTCGCAAGTTCGTAGCTGAATGACTTGCTTGTCCATTTTGTCATCCATCATAAGTTCATTATCGGCCTGAGATCTCCATCGATTTTGGCTGTGATTGTTATTAGTCACCACATTGCTGCGATTAGCGTCAAATTGTGAGCCGACTATCATGGGGCGGTCAGGATCACCATTGAGACAACTTAATAACACTTCATCGCCATCTTGTAATGGAAAGTGCATACCAGTGGGAATGGATTGTGGAATCTCGCCGTCTTCGCCTGGTTGAAATGCTTGCATGGGTCCACCTAAAGGTTGTAACTTTCGCAGTGGAGGAGTGACCGCTTGGGTATGAGGTCGGTCACCCATATCAAGCAGTTTGCGCAAACTGTATCGCCCTTGATTATCAAGTGAGGCATAAGGACCATCCGACTCTATTCTGGCTGAGAAGGTTAGGGGGATTTCTGGTCGTGGGGGCAATTCTGGTCGATAGTGAATCTCGCGTTTGATGCACATGATGTCACAATGATAATCCGGAGTGTTACTTGTTTTTTTATGTTGCTGATCATGGCCTGCGCGGGTTTCTGTTAAATTGTGTGCGTGTCTGTGATCCAGGTGATGTACCACCTGAGTGATGAGGTAATCTGCCGTTAGACGACCTTCAAACTTGGCAGCATCAATACTGGCTAAGCGGCCTGCGGCAATGTCAGCGACATCACCACTAGCAGAGATATGATGAGAACGTACGAGTGCACGTTCAGTGGCATATTTAGCTTGTTTGTCAACGTTGTCGAGGCTGAGTGTGCCTTGTCCATAAACATATTGATGGGCAACACTTTGCAGTTTTCCTTGAGTGTCGCTTTGACGCGACTTAAATAAAGTGGTCTCTGGTGTTTGGTCATTGTAATCATGAAAAGACCATTGATTACTGACCAGTGATTGTTGTTCCTGAATTTTATAGAGGCTAGTGTAAGCTTTGCCGTCTGACGCCTGTGACATACCAGTGGACGGCGAATAACGGATCATTTTTCGATCAAGATAAGGGCAGTATGATGTTGCGTTTAAAAAGTGGATCACTTCAAATGTCGCTTCTTCGCGAGTTTCACAATCGAAATAGTAAAAAATTCCGTCACGTGCTAATACGCGCTGGATAAAATCAAAGTCAGATTGCTCTACTTGTAAAGTGTAAGGATGTATTGGTGGTTGGTCTTGTAAATGAAATTGAAGTTGTTCAGATTTATAACCATGTCTTTGCAACGTTTCTTTAACAATGTCAATGGCTGTGCGCCCTAGCAGGATGCGTTGATCTGAGTGTTGTTGCAAGAGTGTCAAACGTGGTATTACTGTAATTTTGATCAGTTTCTTTTTAATGTTCTCTATACGAGTGCCGGTTTCTTCAATTTGTTGTACCAGTCCCGATAAGCGTCGCTGATGGTTATCCGCTGCGGTGAATTTTATAATGACTTGCGAACCAGGAAAATGCTTTACTTTGAAAGCATAAGGAACGAGAAATTCAATATTGAATTCGTAAGGGGCTGAAATGGATTCAGTGCCGTTTAAAAAAGTAGCAGGGTATGATGTGCCTGCAAGTTGAATATCGATATGTGCGTTATTATCTGTAGGCATTCGTTTTTAACACTCTGATTATAGTAACATGCGGTTTAATTAACGTTATAGTGCACAAAGAGCATGCGTATTGAGGGCATGTTAGGGGTAAACGTAATTAGGACTTAAATGGTTTAATTATAAAAATATTTCCATAAAGCTATGTTGGTATTAATAACTGATGAAAATGTAGAACCATCAACAGTCTGTCATTACCCAATGAATTCACAGCTCTGATTTTATTATGCCTGTAATCTTATCACGACTGCGATCCAATCATGACAACGATTTGTGAGCGCTGAAAATCTGCCGCTAGTGGTTTATGGGTGAATTAGGTTGATTTTTTAGTCATGGTATTAGCGGAGACATTGATCACTTTGATAGAGTGTCTTGGTCCACAAGTCATCAATTATATAAATTATTTTTTGATTGTCTTTAGAATATTTTATAAAGAATTGAGCTTATTTGTAAAGTAAAGGGTTTGCTTGTTATAAACCTTAGTGTGGCTTCATTTATTATAAAGTACCACTTAACATAATCATGTGAGTGAGCTAATTTTAAGCAGTTCACTCACTAGTATAGGTTTTTAGTGTAATATGATTTAAAAATAGACGCGAAGTAATATATAAGAAGGCGTTGTAGAAAATATAACGTTAAAAGTGTGACCTATGTCACAAAAAAACTTTGAACCGATTAAGACCAGAATAAAATACACCTCGTTTGTATTGCCGAGGGATTGGTAAATTACATTAATTGAATGGCAAATCTAAGTCATCGACTTATCAATCGAATAATTTCAGACTACTGGCTGCAGGAAGAATAGAACAATGGATGGAAAGCTTGATTATCATCATGACTCACTTCAAGACCCTGAGAAAAAGCGAGGTCAAAGTGATTCCTTACGTTCACAGAAGAAATCAACCAAGGCAGGTGTATTGGCGTTGATTCGAGGGCTGTCAAACCAGGTCGTGGTTCAATTGCGTCTTGCCGCTGAGTTCGGTATCCCACATTCACAAATATTTACAGAAGATTACAGAGGCTTAAGCCGACGCGAAATTGAGAAGCTAATTATCAAACATTTGCGTACTGGTGAAGAGGGCTTAAAAAAGATTAATCAGTTGGGCACTGATTTATTAGCACATCAAATTGCAGTTATTTCGGGCCTTGACGGAATTGTCCGCCAAACTTTAGAGACTCTTGACCCTAAAGAAATCAAAAAAATAAAAGGGGTGAGCAACTCAAAAAGCAAAGCATGGCTCGCCTATAGCAAAGTGTTTACAGAATTTAATGAGAATGCTATTCAACGTCATCAGCAAATCGTTATCCCTGGTTTTGTTTCTGCGTATGTGAATGCCAGACATAATCAGGAAAGACACCCCATAAAGATTGATGACCTTGATGAGAGTGAAGAGCATTCCTGACCTTTAGTAAAGATCAGTCAAGCAACTCAAGCAAAATGAACCCTAAAAAAGCGAATGCTTTATTGATACCCGATTTATAATGATCATTTTGCTGAGTAATAGATAAGACACTAGTTTTGCGGCAACAATATTAAACTTATAGGAGTTTAGATAACATGAAGATTTTTCGTTTATTCACGGGCATTTTAATGCTGACCTCGGTATTTTTAGGAGGCTGTAGCAGTACTGGTGGTGGGAGTTTAAAAGTGAATCTCTTTGCCAGCTCAAATGCTAGTCTGGATGAAATGGGACGTCCATTATCAGTCATTGTTCGAGTCTATCAACTGTCAGAAGCGCGTGCATTTGCCACAAGTAGTTTTGTGGATTTATGGAAGAACGATATAAAAATCTTAGGACGTGAAATGTTGAGCAGACAAGAAATATTTATCGTGCCTAATTCTACTCGCGATATTCAAATCAGAAAAGATGTAAATGCGCGTTATATAGCGGTAGTTGCATTGTTTAGAAATCCTGTGTCAGGAAGGTGGAGAGCTTATCGTCCTGTGAGTAATGGCTATCTTAAGAAAAGATTTAATCAGGGTATTCAGATTACTTTACGCAACAATGAACTAATAATGAACTAGGAACCTGATTAGTCTGTGTTTGAACAGTAATTGCGTCGTTCGTTCTTAAGCAGGGATTCCTAATAATAAATTGATAATAGAGATTGGTGAATTGATATGAAAGGAATACGAAAAGTGGTATGGGCTGAGGGATTATTTCTCGGTCAGCAACACTTCCAGCAATGGGATAATTACATGGAAAATTATGTTAATTATCAACACAAGTTTTCTCATGCCTTGGCTTGGGGGATTGCATCGCTTGATTTTCACCAAGAAACATTGGAAAACGGCACTTTAAAGTTAAAGCAATGTGAAGTGATATTTCCTGATCATCAAGTCGTAGTGTATGACTCTTCAATTGATTTGCCTGTGATATGTGATTTGGATCTGTCTGAAGAGCCTGTGATAGATGTCTATTTATGTATTGCTGCTAATCGGCATACTGAGGGCATTAGCGGTTATAACGAGAATGGCCAGGTCAGTGCATGGCGAGCAGATTATCGTCAGGTCGCTGATGTGTATGACCCTTCACGTGAATGTGAAATGGTGGTGGCATCGCCTAACTTACTTTTGTTACCCAATGATGATGCAAAAGATAACTACGTGTTAATAAAAGTCGCAGAAGTTTATCGTGAAGGTGAGGGCAAATACCGTCTTAACGAAGAATATGTACCTCCTGTTGTGCAGGTGAAAGCCTCTTCGTTTTTACAGCAGGGTTTAAATCGAATACTGGAATTGCTCACTGCAAAAGTACGTATTTTGCGTGAAAGACGTTCTCAGTCGGGTGCTGGTTTAGTAGAGTTTGGTCACAGTGATCTAGGGCATTTTATGTTGCTAGAGCTTTTTAGCCGTACTATTCCATTGTTACGCCAATTTCGAAGTAACGATGAAGTGCACCCAGAACAGCTGTATAAAGAGTTAGGGCAGCTTGCAGGTTCTTTATGTGCCTTTAGTTTTGAAGGCGATATTGATGATATTCCTGAGTATATTCATACTCAACTTAGTTATATTTTTAAAAATATCGAGGTGATGATTCGTCAGTTAATCAATTCTGTTATGCCAGCAAGAATGCCTGACATCAAGCTTACACGTGAACACGATAGTTTGTATTCCGCTGATAGTATCGATTCTGAACTGATTAATAGCTCAGCATTATATCTTGCAGCCAGCTTTGAATCCGCAGATCCTGGATGGATTAACGAGTTTGGAATACAGGTCAAGGCCGGTGCACGCACTGAAATTGAACTGATTGTGCAAACAGCGTTACCAGGCGTGCGCTTGACGCATACCCAAAGACCGCCTAATCGTATGCCAGTGAAAGCAGGATTTGAATATTATAAACTAGAGGCCACTGGGCATTTTTGGGATAGTGTGGCAGAAGACAGGTCAATTGCGATATTTTTGCCGCGTATTTTTCATGGTGCCACTCTTGAAATTGTTGCATTACAGGAATAAAAAATGAAGCCTTCTGATACACGTATTAATCCCGCGATGGAGTCATGCACTAATCTATTTAACATTGCTTTGTTGTTTAGCAAGGACGGTAGGGGTAAAAACCTGGATCAAAGTTATGGTGATAAAGTCTTGCGAGCGTTCAGTGAAATGGAGCGTTTGGCTTATGATCGCCATATTAATACTGATACCATTAAGGATATTAAGTATGCCATGGTGGCATTTATTGATGAGGTGATTCTTAGCTCTAAATGGCCACATCGTAGCGAATGGATGGTAGAGCCTTTACAGTTACGATATTTTGGTGAGCACTTGGCGGGAGAAGGCTTTTTTGATCGCCTTAAGCAATTGCGTCAATCAGGAGAACGAAATGCGGATGTGTTGGAGCTTTATTATATTTGCTTGCAGCTAGGTTTTGAAGGCATGTATAAGCTGAATGGCTATGAGCAACTGATGTCCTTACAAATTGATTTGCGTAGTCAATTAGAAAATTATCGTGGTGCAGCCAATTTTAAGTTGTCACCGCATGCAACGCCTACGCATGGAATTATTCATCAGATTCGACGGCAGGTTCCTGCATGGGTGATTGGCATGGTAACCGCTGCTATTGTGATCTCAATTTATGTGACTTACTCAACAATAATAGACAAGGTGACTGATTCCACGGTGGTCTCTATTAATGAGCATAACGTCAATATTGTGAAAAAACTAAAACGGCACTAAACAGCCATACACTGAATACACAGGAAATTATTTAATGTCTATTTTGTTTGGATATATTCAACGATTTGTTCTTTCTCGTGGGGGAAGTGCCCTCATTGGAATAGTGGCTGCCTGTACATTAGTGTGGTTTATGGGGCCAAGGCTTGGGCTTGCAACGAAAGAGTCCCGCTATATCGTGATTGGGATTATTGCTGCTCTTGCTCTAGTTTATTTTATTATCAAACGTATTATCACCCATCGTAAAGCGGGTGAATTCGCCGCAGATTTGCAGGCCACTGATGATAAAGCAGCACAGCGTGAAGCTGAGCTGGATGACATGAAAGAAAAGATGGGGGAAGTGATTTCCTCATTAAAGTCGTCAGAACTGGGAATTAAAAATAAGGGCGATACCGCGCTTTATGCCTTGCCGTGGTATATGGTGATTGGACCGCCTGCTGCAGGCAAAAGTACGATGTTACGTAATTCAGGCTTGCATTTTCCTTATAATCGTCAAGAAGATCTAGACGTTAAAGGTTTTGGGGGTACGCGTAACTGTGACTGGTGGTTTAGTGACGACGCGGTCTTATTAGATACTGCAGGGCGATATACGACTGAGACAGATGATAACGAAGAATGGATTTCCTTTCTTAATTTGTTAAAGAAGCATCGTACTCATACTCCTATTAATGGTGTCGTGGTCGCATTGAGTATTGTTGATATCTTAACTCAAGATGGTTTGGCGATGGAAACTCACGTCAATATCGTGCGTGAGCGAATTGAAGAACTGATTAAACATTTAGGCATTACATTTCCTGTTTATATTGTGTTTACTAAATGTGATTTATTGCATGGATTTACGTCTTTTTATCAAGACGGTACAGCCGCCGAACAAGAGCAGGTATGGGGAGCTTACCTTCTTGATAAAAATGCGGAGCAAAAAGATTTAGCTAAAACAGTGAGTGCCCGCTTACAGGAGTTATACGCACGACTTTGTAATATTCGTACGATGAAGTTATCGCTAGAAAGAAATTTTGACAAAAAGGCAGAAATTTTTGACTTCCCTGAACAGTTTAAGCATGCCGCTAACCGTTTGGATGAATTTATTAATTTATTATTTAAAGACAATCCTTATCAAGATACGCCTAAGTTTTATGGTTTCTATTTTACGTCTGGCGCTCAAGAAGGTACCTCTATTGAACGTATTGTGGGGGATTTGCATCAATCATTTGGTTTTGTGGAAGAGGCACCACAGCATGATCCCGATTTAGAGGAAGAGCCTCCAAAAAGTTATTTTATTAATAAACTTTTTAAAGATGTTATTTTTAAAAGCCAACATGATATTGATAAAAGTAAAAGTCAGTCCAAAACTGGAAACTGGTTAAAGAGAGTCTGGGTGACTGCATCCATTCTTATTATCGCTGCTAGCGGAGCATTGTTAAGTGCGTCTTTAGCCACTAATAGTTGGCTTCTAAAAAAGGGTAGTGATGCTGCTGGTAAGTTAGATGGAGATTTGCATTCATCAAAACTGAATGCGAATAAGGTTTATTTTGGTTTGAAAAAAGTGTATCAGCAATATACTGATATAACGCTCTATGAGCAGTCTTTACCGTTACATTTACGTCTGGGTATTTATCGCGCGGACAAACAAAAATTACCGCTCAAGAAGATACTATTTGATTCAATGGAAGTGTCTCTAGCCGGACGTTTGTTGCGCGTACTTGAAAAGAGAATGATTAATCATACCTCGAATTGGGGCGACTATTCAGAAACGAAAAAAACAAAATATAGAGAGGAGCTGTATCAATATTTACGGACCTATTTAATGTTAGTGTTTACGGACTGGATTGATATTGATCAGGCAGCACCCGTAATTACTAAAATCTGGATTGGTGAAATTAATCGGCCTATTCGCGATGAGACTGAGCATTTACGTGAACGCGATGAAAATGAAATCGGCAGTATTGTTAAGTTATATCTGACTAGTCTAAAAACACATGAATTTCCGCGACAGGTAAAATTAAACGCAAAACGGCATGTCGTGGCTGATGCACGTAATAAGCTTAAGCTTACCCCTACTGCACATCGTTTATATGCTCGTATTAAGGGTCTTGCTCAGTTTAAGTATAAAAATCTGGATCTCAATAAACTACTAGAGAATAACAAGGAAGGAGTGCTGGTCAGTACAGTGAGTTTACCGGGGATGTTTACTGCGCAAGCCTGGAAAGAATTTGTCCACCAACAAATTCAGAAAATTGTTATTTTAGCGTATAAAGGAGATTGGGTACTGGATGCTACTTTATCGAGTCAACTGTTGAAAGTGAAAAAAGCAGTGCAAAAGCAGCCTGAAGTGGATGACCGTAAAACGGCCGTTCTGCGTCGTAAAATTCGTAGGCTTTACTTTAATGAGTATGCGGCTCATTGGGTGAGTCTCATTAAGTCTCTTAAGATTAATTCTTTTACGTCGATGGATGATGCGACTCGTAAAATTGCTGCATTGATTGATGATGAAGGTCCCTTAAATGAACTGGGCGTAGTATTAACGCGTAATATAGAGTTGATCGATTATGATCATAAGCCAGCACTTATTAAAGTAGCGAAGGCCAAGCCCGAATTACCTAAACTGAAGCTTGATGCAGTAAAGCCCAAAAAGAAGGATAAAAAGAGTGCGACTGATTTGCCTCGAGTGGAGGAAATGGACAGAACGTTACAGGGACTACGCAAAGCGGTTGCTGCCGAAAAAGGGAAACCATCCAAGCTCATTGCAAAATACATTAAGGTGCTGAGTGCGATAAAGGATGATTTGGAAAAATTGGCTGAATCGGCTGATACGGGGCGTGATTCAAAGAAATACGCTGCGAGTATTTTAGGCGGCACCTCTAATAGCAGCGCTTTATATAAGGGCTGGGTGGGGATTAAATCCAGCTTGTCTCGTGAGTCGTTTAATGCACGTGAATCGTTAAAGTATCTTATGCTCGATCCTATTAAAAGTTCCTGGACAGTTATTTTAATCGAGGCCAAAAAAGGTCTCGAGTCAGAATGGCAAGAAAAAGTAGAGTCTGTTTATAAATCGACTATTCTCAATCGTTTTCCATTCGCTCGGACTAAAGTTGATTCGTCGATTAAAGACGTGGAAGAATTTTTTAGGCCGAAAACGGGCGTGTATTGGAGTTTTATCGAACAGGAATTAAAGCCCTTTTTGAAGAAAAATGGCCGGCAATGGTCGTCAGCACACTGGCTTGGGCATGGCATAGGCGTATCGCAAGCATTGTTTAATAATATTCGTGCGGCTGATTATGTTACTCGATCATTGTTTTCCAGAAATAACAAACGTATTGGCATGACATTTTATCTCAACCCTGTTCCAAAATCTGGCATACAACAGAGTGCAATATTTTTTAACGGACAAGAATATAAATACGGTAATCAACCTCCTGAGTGGAGAAAGTTTGAGTGGCCGGGTGATGCCAATAGTCCAGGCGCCCGTTTGTTAGCAGTGGCTGACAATAATCGTAATTATCGTAATGGCGGATTTCGTTTTGAAGTTCGACGTGATGGGGTTTGGGGATTTTTTCACTTATTAACAGATGCGAGTGTATCGGGGCAACGAGGGGGGCATTACAGAGCTTCCTGGAGAGTGTCGAACGCGGATAATCAATTCATTAGTTGGAGAATTCGTGCGGCATCACGTAATAATATGTTTAATATGAGTAAGTTTCGCAGTTTTCGGATGCCTGGCTTTTTGTTTCAATCCGGTAAAGCGAATAAAGGTAGTAATCAAATTTATACTGGTACGCCTAAGCAAAAACCCCGTGCAAAGAATGGCTCAGTGTCTAATTATGATGAGCCTATTAGAGGCGGCCGACCTCCCAGCAGAGTGCCAGATCGCAGAGTGCCAAGTCGCAGAGTGCCAAACGGCAGAGTTCGTTTAGACAGTCTTGGGCAGCCGCTTGATACTAATAGCAAAAATTTTCGATGGCTGGATAGTAATGACACTAGACAACGGCAAGGTTCAAGTAATCGTCGTCAATCGTCTAATCGTCGTCAATCGTCGAGTCGTAGTAATTCATCTAGTCGCCGGCAAGATAAGTGGATAACGCCACCTGATCAGCAAGGTCGTTCAAGACAAGGTCGTTACTATGATCGTGGGTATTCTGACCCAAGGACCAGATACCCTAGGCAAGCGCCTCCTAATTCGAGATACTTGAATCAAAATAATTTAAATCGACCTCGGGTAAGGTTGCCCAGAAAACCTAGAGTACAAATATTGAATGGTCAAAATTTGGGTGATAGAGTGATTCAATGGTAATCACGGGTAATCTTACAATGAATATAGTAGCTGATCAAAGGCTTATCAAATGAAGGATGTTTTAAGTGCATTGTTTTCTTCACGACAAGAGACAAAAAAGAATAGTGTGAATGAGGCAAGCAATAATACTGAACCAGAACCGCAGCCGATAGTGGATGATGTGGTGGGGTGTATTGGCAAGCTTCCTTTGTATGCAGATTTTTTGCGTCATAATTTACATAACGCTGAAGCGATTGCTTTGGATAAGTGGATGCAGAGTGGTTTTCAGCATTTGTCACAAAAACGACGTACCACTTTTAAGGAAGTGTTTAATCGATTTCCTAGGCTTGAGTTTATGTTGTTTGGCGACGATAACTTGAGGCCTATTAGTGGTGTGATGGTGGCAGGTAAGGATCAATCTGGGCGCGAATATCCCTTTACGATTTTTAAAGTGATGGGGGCGGCGATACACACCAGTCAAATTCCTTTGTTGCCAAGTATGTTAAGTGTTTTTCACCACTTGGCTATCGACCTCTGTCATGAAAAGTGGGTGAACGAAGAAAAAAACGTGCTATTTAAGCGTATTGATGCACTGCCTATCAATGAGTTTCATGCAGGTGAGGATTATTTGCGCCGACAGTCAAGGAGTCAGCTTGAAGTGCTTTCAAGCCAATGGTTGTGGGATACTATTTTGCCGGTCTCTAGTTTAGAGCGGCGTATGGAGTTTATTAAAATTTTTAACCATAAACTGCGGTCAATCCTTGCTTTGCCAATGGCCAGTCGTCAGTGGGGAATTGAAATTAATATTTTTAATTCTGAAAAAAGAGACATGGTACAACAGTTTTTTGTCACCTTAATTGTGATGTTGCTTGGTCATAAACTTTGGAATGGCCAATCATGGCTGTCAGATTCTAATGGAGCAGAAAGCCGTTTAACGCTGTTTTTTCGACCTATTGCTGCTGAAGATTTTTTAACCCTGGTCGATTTTGAAGCGGGACGTAATAACTTGATGGTGATTAATGATCTGCTAGATGAAGCTGATTTAGCGGTGACTGCTGAAAATTATGTGCCTAGGCAGTCCAGTAGTTTGGCGGGGTTACTGAAAGATTGGGTGTTGCTTTATGAAAAAAAAGCGAATGATATTTAATAAAGCTAACAGACAACAATAAAAGTGAAATGACCATTAAAAATATGAAAATAGGTTTGATAAAATGAGTACAACATCAACTGAATTGGATGCTTCTATCGCAGGACAAGGCGATGCGATTTTGACGACTGATGTAAGCGGTGAGTCGTCACAAGCTACTGGTAGGGTATTTAGTAGTCCTTGGGTGAGTGAGCTTTGTATGCCTATCGAGGGTGAACCGGCTAGTGACCCACGTTACGGCGATAATTATGTTGATATCAAAACTGAGATTGATAAACTATCAGGCAGTGATTATCCGCGTATCTTTAAGCTATCCAAAAAGATATTGCAAGAAGAAGCAAAAGATTTACGGGTGGCAGGTTATTTACTGCTATCTTCAACCCATAAATTTGGTCTGGAAGGGCTAATTAATGGGCTTGAAATATATAAAGATCTACTAGAGCGTTATTGGGATAACTGTTTTCCCAAAGCAGATATAGCAAGAGCCAGTGCAATTTCTTGGCTTAATAACAATAAAATTAGTTTTTTCTTGCAGCGTGATCAAGATGATCTTAGTCAAGAAACACTTGACTCTCTCAAAGAATTGCTTGGAAGTTTTAACGCATTGATTGATCAGCGAGTAGGGGATCAGGCGCAATCTTTCACTGTGCTCAACCAGTGGATTGAAACTGCCCAACTGCGAGTGAATGAATATAGTCAACAGCAGGAGCAGGAAAGGGTCCGTATAGAGCAGCTTGAGCAAGAGCGTCTGGCGCATGAAAAGCAGCTAGCATTGCTTGAGGAGTTACAAACTGATGAGAAAGAGCGTGGTGAACAGGTCTGTGACATGGTGCAGCGTTTGTATGCTGTTGAGGCTCATAAAGATATAGCCATTGAGGAATTATGTTCGCATTTACACAATAATAATCAGATGGTGCAGGCGGTAATGCATGCACGGGCTCAAAAGTGGTCGTTTGTCAAAATTTCACCTGAAATGGCTGCGGAAGTGACAGATATTACATTCCCCGAAGGGCTAGAGTTTGAAAATATTTTAACCCTTGATGACCCCGCTGAACGTTTAAAGGCATGTGAAGAATTGTTTGTATTACCAGGAGCGGAATTTTGTTTCAAATTACAAATGATAGCCACACAATCAGCAAAGGATATGTACGACAAAGTGTTACTTAAAACACTAAAGCAGCAGGTTGGTGATTTATTAGACAAGTTTCCTGAGCTTATGGATAAAGCTTATGCCGATGGCACTGCGTTTGCGGATGAAGAGTGTAAAGACTGGTTACAGGATATAGTGAGTTCACGGTCGGAAATTAGTCCTCTGGCAGCGATCGCTAATCAATCAGGTAAGGCTGAAGAATTGGATCTGGCATTGCAAGAGGCTAAAGAAATAGTAGTTAACGAAGATTTAAATGCTGGAATTAAATATATTTCAAATTTAGCAGTAACAGGCGAACTAGGGCGAGTGAAGCAAAAATTGAACATGGCCTTGTTATGTTCGGAACAGGGGCGGTCGGATCTTGCACTGCCTGTTTTGGATGAGTTGTTTGCTTCAGCCACCCGCAACAAACTGCATATATGGCAACCCGAATTAGCAATGGTTCTTTGGCAAGCGCTGTATTCAGTATTGCTTGCTGAGAAAGAAAAATCGAATGATTTTTTTAAAGAGAAGATAGAGCATAAATTAAAAGAAATTTCAGAAATGATGTGCACTGCGGACCTGAGTATGGCCTCGCAACTTTTAAATCAGTAGATTTTACTAATAATATAGTTTAGGAGACAGACGAATGGCTAACAGTTTTCAAAAAGAAATTCCAAAGGCAAGGGTTAATATTACGCTTGATCTGGAAACCTATGGTGCGAAGAAAAAGATGGAACTTCCGCTAAAGATGCTAGTGCTTGGGGATTATAGTAATGGTCAAACCGAAGGTCCGGTTAAAGAGCGAGACAAAATTAATATCAACAAAGAAAATTTTGAATCTGTATTAAATGACATGAGTCCCGCATTAAAACTCAGTGTGCCGAATAAAATTGCGAATGATGATTCTGACATTGCCGTTAATTTGACTTTTGATTCCAGTAAATCATTTAATCCTGATAAGGTGGCTGAGCAAATCCCTGAATTACAAAGTATGATGGCGATGCGTAATTTATTGAAAGATTTGAAATCCAATTTACTGGACAATACAAAATTCCGTAAAGAGCTTGAAAATATTGTAAAAAATCAGCCAGAATTGGAAAATTTACAAAAACAGCTGGAACAAATTATTCCTTCAGACAGCGATAACGCAACTGATTAGACTCAATAAATAATTAAAGTGCCAGGTCAATAGACTATAGGAGAAACATCATGGCAATTGCAGAACACCCACAAGCTGCAGAGGGCAGCACCACAGAAGTACAGGATAATAATGTGTATGAGCGACTATGCGATCTAGTTGAAATTGATCCGGTCACTGAGCACATTGAAATTGAAGATTTCACGACACTACAAGGAATGGCAGACAAATCCTCTAGTGAGCGTGTGACTGCAGCTCTGCAAGTGTTTCTGGATCTTGCTTCTGCTCAGACAAGTCAAATTACTAAAATTGACAAGGCACTACTGGATTCATTTATTGGCAAAATCGATCATCAAATTTCTGAACAGTTGGATGAAATTTTACATCATGCAGAGTATCAAAAAATTGAGTCATCTTGGCGTAGTTTGAAGTATCTGGTGGATCGTTGTGATTTTCGAGCCAATATCGTGGTCGAAGTTTTAGATGTTTCAAAAGAAGATTTGCAACTAGATTTTGAAGAAGCGCCTGACACGACTCAGTGTGGCTTATACAAACATGTTTATGTTGATGATTATGATACACCAGGGGGCGAACCTGTCTCAGTGATGATTACCAACTATGAATTTGGTCGCGAAGCCCCTGATATTGGGTTGTTAACTGATTTATCTCGTATTGCCGCAGCAG
>UOFL01000229.1_pt1 | contig 30883 bp, 20 predicted proteins | sample 1990081 | NCBI WGS metagenome assembly UOFL01 (sample SAMEA4728526, study PRJEB27164) | hydrothermal vent metagenome | biome: marine basaltic hydrothermal vent biome; feature: marine hydrothermal vent; material: mineral | place: Pacific Ocean | collected 2011-06-14/2011-07-23 | depth 1741 m | reverse complement strand
TACTGTCACTCCTGTCATTATCTCTACTGTCACTTTTATCGTTATCATCGTTTTTAGTGTTAACATCACGGCCACGGGCTAACTGCTGATGAGCACGTGAAAAATGTCCAGCACATAAGGCTCCAATAATTGACAGTTCTCCTGCCAAGCAAACAGTGGCACAGACTTCCGCAAAAGCCATTGCTTTGCCTTGCCCTGCCAGTTGCATGATATCTAAACAGGCTTTTTGAGAAGGAAGCCCCGTTCCTCCTCCAACAGTCCCTACAATTAAGTTAGGCATAGTCACCGATGCATACAAACTATTATCCTCCAATAGCTCAAAGCGAGTAACGCCGACTGATGATTCTGATACACAAGCCGCGTCTTGCCCACAAGCAATATAGAGTGCCGCTAATCCATTGGCATAATGTCCCTGTACTCCAATAGTACCACTCAGCACTCCGCCCATTGCTGACATGCGCCAGTAATCAGTCATACGTTTTGGTGTAGTGTGTAACATTCTTTTCACTAGACTTTCAGATAAAACGACTTCTGTTGTTACTTTTTTTCCGCGCACCGATAAAAAGGAAAGAGCACTGGCTTTTTTATCGCCTGATAAGTTTGCCTCTAAAAATGAATATTCTGGCTTAACAGGTGATTGCGCTAAGATATAAGTGTAAACCTCATTAGTGGCAATGGTCACCATATTCTGGCCTGCAGCATCACCAGTAGTATAGGTAAAACCAACATAGACATGGTTGCCTTCAAGGGTGACACGAATATCAGTCAAAGAGCCATGTGCCGTTGTTTTTGCTGCAATCTCTTTAAAAGTTTCAAACTGAGGGCTTAGCCAAGCGATAAATTCACCCGCATCAACAATACTTTTAAAAGCAAACCCAGGTGCGCGACTTACGCCCTGACTTAACACCATCGAAGTCGCTCCACCTGCTCGACTAATCAATTGTGCCCCTCTATTGTAAGAGGCGACTAATGCGGCTTCTGTAGTTGCTAACGGAATATAATAATCACCTTGCGCATGCAAGCCGTTGACACGTAAGGGTCCGGCAATACCTACTGGCATTTTTAAAGTACCAATAAAATTTTCGATATTACGTTCATAACAATCCATTTCTTGCCGGGTTCTATCGTCTAACAATGCTGGATTAGGCACAGACTCTGCATCAATGACTTCCCATCGTTGTATAACTGATTCAGCGTTAACATGTGGGTTACGTGGGACTCGTTTTGCCTGCGTCAAATCGCTATTTTTTTTAGGCAATAAACGCTCCCGGAGCTTCTCCCGATTATCAGTAGCCCCTAATTTATTCAAATATTCATTTGCCTGATTATGATCAATTGCCATTTCTATATCCTATCTACCCTGAAACTCTCTGTATTGACATATAGCATGAGGAACTTTTGGTCGCTTGATGGTTCCGATTTTACGGGCCCGAAAACGTCATACACATTAAAAAACTATGCGAACGCATCGCTGATACTGTGTAATATTCCTCTTGCAGTTGATATTGCATTTGATAGTCATAGAGTTCGGCCTTAAGTACCTAAATTAAGTATAAAATGTCAGTCTTTATCTTTTAACTTTATGCCATATTACCTAACAATTCCATAAATAGTGTAGCATGAGCAGTTTTCTTTAGGCGTAAGTTTAATCACGAATTGATCACGTTTGTTATACTTGTATAGATTACGCTGCTTTGCACTTAATTGATCTAGTCAAATAGGACTATCCACACACTAACACAAGCCTCCAAAACCCTCAGAAATTATCTAGCAATTTAACGCAAGCCAGAATGGTGCGCTTAATGCCGTCACTAACACCCTTCAATTACAATGCTACCAAAATTAAAGTAACACTATTTAGCAGTAATTGATTATCTACACTTGTCAGCAACCCCTGAATGGGTAACAATAAAACTATGTTTCGTGCCCTCTCTATATTATTTATTTTCATGCTAGTTTTTGTAAGCTTGTCTTTCATTATCGCCGTGTTTGCTCGTGGCCTATCAAGAGCAAGTTTCGACAAAGCGATCTTAGCCAGCGTCCAAGCCGTCATTAATGGCGTAATCGCTTCTGTCATTGCCATTGTTCCAGTGGCTATATTAACGTCACGCACAGAACAGTCTCTAGCCATTATTGCACCTATTTTTGTGTTGACTGGTTTTATAACCATCATTATTAAGCTAGGAATAAGCTATACAAGATTTTTGCTATTGATTCCTGCACTGCTTGTTTTTAGGGAGGCTATTTTAAACTTGGGAGTATCAAAACTCGTCAGTAGTGGACATTATCTTGAATATTGGTCTCTATACAGTTTGGGTTATCATTTCTAAAAAGTGCTGACTTACCATTCTGTAAGATATAGCATTAAATTCACCAGACTGAATTGTCCAAATACTGCTATCGCATGTTGTGTAGAGAATTCTTAATTTATGTAGTGTTAGTGAGTTGGATTAAAATGCAACACATAGAAACGCCAGAACACTCTAATTAAGAGATTCTATAAAAGAGACTTTAATCAACACAAGGTACACTATAAACTGAAAATTACTATCCTCTAACGCCTAGCCATCGCGCGGCAATTCAAATATTTCATTGCTCTTCACTTAGTGTTGAAGACCAATAAATAAACAAACCTCATTCCACAAACTAAGCAAGCGCTAATATACTCAGCCCTTCGTTTTTTACTGATCAATATACGATCACCACCCTCCAGATATGTATAATTATTGATCTTTTATACGCGATATATTTCTAACTATTTTTTTGCATATTAGTTACTTTTGTCCATAATACAAGCATTTATACAATGATTTATTTAAATCCTAATTGATGGTTATACACAAGCAAATAAAACTGGATAAGCGCATTGAAAACAGCTGCTGATATTTTAGTCTAAAATAATTAACATTGTAACTATTTGAAATTAATAGACTAATTTCGACATTTTAACAGCCTTACTTTTATGGGTAAATTTTTAGTGGAACATTTTTTGTTCCACGAAAAAAGTAATCCACAAAGTTATCCACAGGCTACAGAATTATTTTCAATTAACTAGCAGGGAAAACATGTTACTTTTTCGGCCATTATCATGTGGGTATAAAAGAGATAAAACTTGTTTTTCAACAAGAGTAGTACTTGACCATATAAATATCTTTACTCGTGCTAACAAGTAACATCAATGCTAAAGTGACAAGTCATCACACGAGCGAATAAATTGTAAAAATGGTAACTACCATCACAGCTTAGTCAGAGTTTGTTTCCCTGAATAAACCCATCTATTTAAATATTTCGACAGAGTAATCAGAATTGGCAACCAATACCACTTATCTAAGAATAGCCGTTCCAGTGCCATTACACTCTCTATTTGACTATGCAGTGCCAGCACATATGGCTATTGATCAACTACAGGTTGGTATGCGTATCAAAGTTCCCTTTGGGCGCACACAAAAAATTGGTCTATTAATAGAAATATTATCAAAGACTGATATTGATCCTTCGAAAATCAAACCGGCGACCGAGTGCCTTGATGCTTCGGCATTACTCGATTCATCCATGCTGGAATTATTACAGTGGGCATCTCAGTACTATCACTACCCACTAGGAGAGGTAATCCACGCAGGGCTGCCTGGATTACTACGCAAAGGTTACAACACTAGCGATTACCAACTCAAAACTTGGAAGCTAAGTCATACTGGACTTAGCACTGATACTCAACAATTAAAACGAGCACCAAAACAACTACAAGTTTATACGCTCTTACAACAACACCCTGCAGGCTTAAGTGGAGACGATCTGAATTCCTTGCTTCCAGGATGGCGTGGAGCCATGAAAGAACTTCATAGAAAAGAACTCGCTATTTTATCAGAGACTGAATTGACCCCCGTTCAATCTCAACCCAGCAAGCCACAAAAACCTAAAGAAGTGGCGCTAACACTTAACAGCGAACAACAAATCGCGCTTGATAAAATTATTAGCGGTAGCTCAGCATTTAATAGTTTTTTATTGTTTGGAGATACTGGTAGTGGCAAAACTGAAGTGTACATGCAGTTTATCGATACGTTAATCAAACAACAAAAACAGGTATTAGTCTTGGTACCCGAAATCGGCTTAACCCCACAACTTATACAACGCTTTCACGATCGATTTGGTCACGGCCTAGCAGTGTCTCATTCTGGTTTAAATGATACTGAACGCTTACAAACATGGCTTGCCGCTAAACAAGGACGTGCCAACGTCATTTTAGGCACTCGGTCAGCAGTTTTTACTCCTATGTTAAATTTAGGTGCCATCATTATTGATGAAGAACATGACTTATCATTTAAACAACAAGACGGCTTTCGTTATTCAGCACGTGACATTTCCACTCGTCGTGCACATATGCTTGATATTCCTATTATTGGTGGTTCAGCCACCCCATCCCTGGAAAGTCTGCAAAACTGTAACACTGGTAAATATCAATTACTACGTTTGCGACAACGTGCCGGGAACGCTCAAAAACCGGAAATTATTTTAGTCAATATCAAGAATAAAAAATTGCAAGAAGGTTTGTCAGAATCGCTATTAAAATCAATGCAAGATCATTTGCATGCTGGACAGCAAGTATTAATTTTTCTAAACCGACGCGGTTACGCACCTACTCTGATGTGTCACGACTGTGGCTGGATGGCAAGCTGCTCTCGTTGTGATGCACGTCTGACCTGGCATGCGGGGGATCAACGATTACGCTGCCACCACTGCGGTCATGAGCGAAATAAAATCACTCACTGCAATGATTGCCAAGGAACTGAACTGTATCACTATGGATCAGGCACAGAACGGATAGAGCAATTAATTCAGCAGCACTTTCAAGACTATAGTGTAGTACGAATTGATCGCGACTCGACTAGACGTAAAAACGCAATGCGTGATAAATTACAGCAAATTCAGCAAGGCCAACACCAAATTTTGATTGGCACGCAAATGTTAGCCAAAGGTCATCATTTTCCTAATGTTACTCTGGTCGGTATTATCGAAGCAGATCAAGGACTGTTCGGCACTGATTTTCGAACCAGTGAACGCATGTGTCAGTTAATACTGCAAGTCTCAGGACGATCTGGTCGCGCCCAACATCCTGGCCAAGTATTAATTCAAACACATCATTCTCAACACCCTTTATTACAACTCATTGTAAAGCAGAATTATGAAGAAATTAGCAGTTATATATTAGCAGAACGAGAACAAATAGAGTTTCCTCCCTATAGTTTTTTGGCTTTAGTGAGAGCCGAAGCAACATATTCTGATCGTCCCATCACATTTTTACAGCAAGTATCCTCACTTGCCCGCCAATCAGGGATTAACATAGTGAATATTTTTGGCCCCATGCCTGCCCCCATGGAAAAACGTGCTGGACGTTACCGAGCACACTTATTACTACAGTGTACGGAACGTCCACCACTACACTTATTATTACAATATCTGGTTCCTCAGCTTTACTCTCTACCAGAGGCACGACAAGTACGATGGTCGCTTGATGTTGACCCAGCAGAAATGCTGTAAGGAGCTACGTTTTCGTTAAATGTACAAAATAGTTACCCCTTTAGAATAGAACCTCTACAAGCAACCACCTTCTCACCTAATATCTAGTCAATGCAGCCGTTTAATTCGAGAACACTGAGTGACAAGACTCATAATACAAGCGATAATATCCTGACTCTTTGTCGATCTTGATATAATCAAATCACGGCATTATTCAATCACTTCCAGTCCTGCACTGGAAATAACCTTAAGTTAATTTATTTCATGAAAGAACAAGTAGAAGCATTATTCACTGAGACTATCAACATACTCAAGTCAAAAGAGCTGTTGCCACAAGAAACATCGTTTACTATAAAAATAGAAAATTCACGTAGTAAAGATCATGGTGACTATGCCTGTAATCTTGCGATGATGCTATCGAAAGCGGCCGGCAAAAAACCGAGAGATTTGGCTGAAATTATTATTCAACAAGTACCGCCTTCAGACCTAATTGACAGACTTGAAATTGCTGGGCCTGGGTTTATTAATATTTTTCTAAAAACAGGATCACAGTTTGGCATAGTCACAGAAATACTAAAATGCGGAAACACATTTGGCCAAAGCAAAATCGGAGTCGACAAAAAAATTCATCTTGAATTTGTCTCTGCAAATCCCACAGGCCCCTTGCATGTTGGTCATGGTCGTGGAGCTGCTTACGGCGCTACTCTTGCCAATCTGTTACGTGAGGTAGGTCATGAAGTTCATTGTGAATATTACATCAATGATGCAGGCCGACAAATGGATATACTTACTAGCAGCATATGGTTACGATACTTGGATTTATGCGGCATTAATACTCCATTCCCTGAAAATGCTTATAAGGGAGACTATATTTGGGACATCGCTGCAAGCATTCATCGTGAACAAGGTGAGCTCTATAAACATAACGCTGAAGATGTTTTTAAAAATGTACCCGCTGATGAACCTCTAGGCGGAGACAAAGAAAAACACGTTGATGGAATTATCGAAAATGCTCGAGCACTATTAGGCCCAAATAACTTTCTTGCCATTTTAGATCAAGGACTTAAAGAGATTGTGGGTAACATCCGTCAAGACCTCGAAGAGTTTGGCATTAAGTATGAAAACTGGTTTTCAGAAAGAAGTTTAATGGATAGTGGCGCTATCGATCGTGCTCTTGAAAAGCTACAAAATGCAGGTTACTTGTATCAAAAGAAAGGGGCTACCTGGTTTAAATCGACAGAATTCGGTGATGAAAAAGATCGTGTTGTTGTTCGTGATAATGGTTTAAAAACTTATCTTGCATCAGATATTGCCTATCATATTCATAAACTTGATTCTGGCGCAGACCAAGTTATTGACATTTGGGGTGCAGATCATCATGGTTACATAGCGCGGGTTAAAGCCTCCATGCAAGCCTTAGGTAAAGAGAGCAACAAACTGAATGTGCTGTTAGTACAATTCGCTATTTTATACCGTGGCGGAAAAAAGGCACAAATGTCGACTCGATCAGGTGAGTTTGTGACATTACGTGAGTTACGTGCGGAGGTTGGTAATGATGCAGCACGATTTTTTTACGTATTGCGTAAATGTGAACAACATATGGACTTCGATCTGGATTTGGCAAAATCTACATCGAAAGATAACCCTGTTTATTATATTCAGTATGCCCACGCAAGAATTTGTAGCATGCTGCGCAAACTAGAAGAGAAAGGTTTTGAGTGGAACGAAAATGATGGGCAACACAATTTGCACTTACTTGAACATGAACAAGAGCTCGCTATAGTACAGCGATTGGGCCATTATCCTGAAGTGATTGAAAAATCAGCGATTGCCTTTGAGCCTCACCAAGTGGCTTATTATTTACGTGATCTCGCAAACCTGTTTCATTCATATTACAATGCAGAAAACATTAAAAAAATTCTGGAAGAAGATAAAAATAGACGTAATGCTCGTATAAACTTAAGCGTGTCAGTCAAACAAGTTATCCAGAATGGTCTAACCTTATTAGGAGTATCTGCACCACAAAGTATGTAAATGAAAGTATGTCAATAAAAGTAATTTAAGTGAGGATTGCTGATACACTAATCCTCACGAGTCAAGCTGTTAAATGTTGCTTAAGTCAATGTGAGATATGGCAAAATCAGACTAAACGAGATTGTTTATTCACTTTAATTAACATTAAGATTGGAACTGATTTTCACGCCGAGTACGCTATAAGAACTAAGCTCAGCAGTTCAGCTAGACAGACCAGGGAAATAGGCAGCTACTGATAGAGTGCGGAATCAGCACACTATTAGTAACTTAATTAGGAAAATTACAGGTCGCTCATCACGTGTCAAGAGACTATAAAAATTCTCGAAGTAAACAACCCTCATCCAAAATCAGCATCCCCCCCTGGTTTTGGATGTTGCTAGGCTTTGCGCCTGGAATATTAATTGCCGTTTTATTATATCTCGACAAAACTAATTCTGGCAAAACGCATATCAATAAAACAAACATAGCAGCTAAGACAACTATACGGACGGCTCCCCGTGCCGAGGTGCGACACACGGCAGGGGCTAAAAAAATCATTACCCGCCAACCTAGAAAATCGGTCGAAGGCGATAATGATAAAATAAAATATACCTTTTATTTAAAGTTATTACGCGATGAAAAAATTGTGGGTGACCGGCAAATAAAACGCGAGACAAAAAAATATCAACAACAGCTACGTAAAAGAAAACGTGCAGAACGAAAACGTCAACGTAAGAGAATTAAACAACGCAAAGCTCGTCTAGCACGAAAGAAAAAAAATGCACAAACGTCTAGAAAACGAACCAATAAGAACAGCATAATTCGTAGATCAAAGATCAGGAATGCACACAATAAAAGCACTAACAAATTTAGAAGCAAGACCAACAATCTTGGTAAGAAAAAGAGAAAAAAAGCACGATTAAAACAACGGAAAAATAAAGTAGTCAACAAACGACAGAAAAAATCACAACGCAACGTTTTTCGTACAAAGAAAAAGAGCAAGCCGTTTCCAGACTATATTTTGATCCAGGCAGGGTCATTTCGTCAAAAGAAACAGGCCAATCAACATCGTGCGACACTGGCTACTTATGGTGTCAATTCAGCCATATCATCTGCCACCATTAAGGGTGAGATGTGGTATCGCGTCCGCGTGGGTCCCTTCCAGTCCTACAAAGAAATGAAGTCAAAACTAAGTCAATTACGTAAAAAGAAAATACAAGTCATGCCAATTCGTGTAGGAAAAAGAAAACAGTAATAGAGATAATAACCACAAGTTAATTAATAGGACTGCAATCATCAACCTTTGATTATCGTGAGTAAATTCATAAGGCAGTATTAATTAATTAGTAGGACTATATGCGCTAGCCTCTAATTAATTTAGTGGACTTTGAGTGCCAAGCAACGATTAATTTAGCCGAACTATCAGTACGACTACTGAGTTAGTTGATTTGATAAAGAATGCCAAGCACCGATTGACTTAGTGTTTCAGCCGACCTGACGTTATTTTTTTCGTAACATGGTGGCAGAGACAATCAATAATAGTCCCCCTAAAATACACCAGGCACCCCATTGTAAATGAAGAGTTTTTACTGCTGTAGCTAATACTCCGCCATCAGCTACTCCCGCACTAACAGCCTTAAGAGCCTTTGTATGCCATTCATAATAATAGTAATAACTCACTCCCCAAATGGCGACTCCTGACACAGCCAACAACCAAACGCTAATATACATACGATAAAGAGTTGCGATCAAAGACAAGGTTATTAGACTGATAAAAACGACTCCAATCCAAAAATACATATTAGTACTTTCTAAAGGCAGCCCCAAAGATTTTAATGCATCCATCATTTCAGTCAGTTGAAATAAATTCAACTCGCCCATAGTATCGATGAAAACGGTAGGCCCTATAATACCTGCTACTGTCAGGGATATTCCAGCAATAATTAACAGCAGTTTGCTACGAAAAATATTAAACATGACACACTTTAATTCCTGAAAGATAAACGGTTATTATAGTGGCTCGACCAATGATTCGCTACTCTCATCACCGAACATATTTTGCTTTAAGGAGTATAATGCTGATATATCTTTTTCACCCATCCCAGCTTCCATCAAGCTCTTATAATGATTTAACGTCATCTCAACCAAAGGCAGACGAACTTCAGCAGATTCACTTAGATCTAAGGCCATACCTTGACAAATTTTTAAATCTTTATGATGCAGCTCAAGCTTAAAACCAGCCTCGTAATCATTATTCACTAATGTGCTCCCTCTATTTTTCAAAAACCAGTTTCCTGCAGCCCCTGACTTTATCACTTCTATTACTGTTTCCATATCCAATGACAGTGCATTAGCAAAGGCCAAAGCCTCTGTTACAGCCTGGTTTATACCGGCAGCCATTACCTGATTAACAGCCTTAGTTGCCTGCCCAGAACCACTAGGGCCCATATAAATTTGTGTACGACTGAAAGTATCTAGAATCCCGCTAATTTGATCCAGAACCATTTCATCGCCTCCAACCATTAGTACTAAATCAGCTCGCCGAGCACCCTCCACGCCACCAGTGACAGGTGCATCAAGAAAATCACCCCCCCTTTTTTCAACCATTTCAGCAGCAATTCGTGCTGTTTCAACTGAGGTCGTCGAAATATCCACGACTATTTTGCCATTTTTTAGTTCTGGTAACATCTTATTGATTACATCAAGTAGATCTTGATCCGCAGAAACACTAATCACTATTAGTTCGCACTCACGTGTGAGCGACTCGATACTACCAGAGATACTAGAATCCAGCTCAGACCCAATACTCTCAGCCTTAATACGTGTTCGATTCCAAATACGCTTTAGTAACCTTGCCCGTGATAAGTTACGTGCTACTTCTGTTCCCATATTACCTAAGCCGATTACCCCGGTTTTCATAAACTATGCCTTAAATTACATCAATAAAAAGTAAGTGACTACAGACTGATTGTTCAATAGTTGTTAACTGATTGAACGTATTACTCAACAGTAATTGAGTCATTATATGATCTGCTGCAATAAAACGGATAGCAAGCAGCCGCATCACATTTCATCAATTTTCACGGCGTTTTTTAAGGAATAGATTCACTGAATTGCACTACCTTATTTTAAGAAATTTCTGCCATAACCACTAGAAAAATACTTATGATCTCGACTCATCTATTATTTTTTTATACTATTTTAAGACACTTACTGAATCAAAAAACCATCCCGAAAAGGCAATCCCACGGATACGGTAAGAAGGGTTAAGGATAGTCTCAATATTAATTGATCTGCTAGCAATACCACTTATAAAGAGCTGACGACAGAGTATACACTATGAATGTAGGGGAATAGAGATCTGACTTTATTGACACCATTTATCAATATAAACTTTTACTTCTTGCATCGCCGCCTGTTTTTTTTGTGCACTCAATATTATTTTTTTACCTGCCTTATCTTTTTGATATAACTGGCTGGCTGACGCATAAGAATTTTTTAGCTTATTTGCCCGTGCACAACGTATTTTCTTTTTAGATTGCTCGCTGCTATTTTCCTTTGCCTTTTGCTCTTGTACCACTTTGGTTTCATTATAATTCTTTAGATATTGATTACGTTGCTTTGATCTTTGAATAAAATCATTATCCACTGGCGGAGCACTGTCCAAGCTTATTTTTTTAACATCACTATAGTGTGGTTGATCACCATAATGAATTACCCCTTGTTTGTCTGTCCATTGATAAACCTTCGCTGCATAAACAGAACCCAATAAAATGCCTAATAACATCAACCCTAATACGTGATACCAATTCTTTATTATACTCAACTGTGGCACTCCTATTTTTATAAAGAATCATAGGGACTCATTAGATAAACAATCTATCAATCTATCAATCTATCAATAAGACCTTTGCTGTCACTACTTTACTATTATTTAACTAAGGTAGTTGACGCTTAAGCTCAATAACAGAAGCGAAAGCTATATTAGATTAGCGATCTTTTATCATTTAACTTTAGGAGGGAATTCACAGTTTATACTCATTAAGGTCATTCATTATCATTGGCTCCTCAACATTGAATAATGTCAATAATAAAAATGATAGCACCACTAAAACTACCCCTCAGTTTCATTAATTTTCAGTCTGTCCAGACGCAAGCGCTGCCGATCATCAAACATATGCCGTGAACCAAACTCAATTGCAATCCAGGTACCAAAACCTGTTCCTGCGGTAATTAGAAACATAATTAGTATCTGATATTTAACCGCAATCATTGGTTCCGTTCCTGAGAGTATTTGCCCTGTCATCATACCAGGCAAACTTACTACCCCCGCAACAGCCATCGCATTGATAATGGGTATCATCCCACTGCGAATACATTCTCTTCGTATACCAGCAACGGCATCACAAGATTTTTCGCCTAACATTAAACGGTTTTCTATCATTGCGCGCTGACTCCACATTAAACGAGTTAACCTATCCAAACCAATAGCAATTCCATTCATCGTATTACCTAACATCATGCCAAGCAACGGAATCGAATACTGTGGTGAGTACCAAGGATCCACATGAATAATAACCTTAAGTGCCAACACTGTAATCGTAAAAGAGGAAACGAACATAGCAATACTGCCCATGCCAAAACCCCACCAACCAGTAAAACGATGATGTTGACGCTGCATTACTTCATAACCTGCAACACTTAACATAATAAATGCAATCAAGGTGATCCATAGTAGATTGACAGAACTAAACAACACTTTCAATAACATGCCAATCAATAGTAGCTGTATTACTGTACGGGCCCCAGCAATGAGCATTTGTCGACTTATTCCAAGTCGCAAGCGAAATGATAATAGCGCTAGTAAAATCACCAAAACTGCCGCAATACTTAAATCAATTGCGTCTAATTGATAAATCGGACTCATAAATCACGCTCTGAAAAACCTGTTGTTTCTAGACATATATGTCGATCTGCGACACGCCTGATCTGTGCTGGATCATGACTGATCCACACTATGCTACAATCTGTTTCTTGTTGATAATTGGCAATACATGCTTCAGCTTTACGAATAGTAATCGGATCAAGACTTGCCGTAGGCTCATCCAGCAACAATACTTCTGGCTTATTATTAATTACTCGCAACAACGATAAACGTTGTTTTTCTCCAGTAGATAAGCGATCAATTCGCCATTGCATTACCTCTGGTGAAAAACCTAATTGCCGAAAACATGATTGTTCAAATACAGAGTCACTTTTATTATTAGATGACACCATCAGGTCTTTAGGGTCTTTAAGTCCTTCCAGCGTTTTTTGTTCTTTCTGGTCTTGATTGTGCACAAAATGTTCTGCCACCGTCACAAACCACCATTGGCTTTCCGCTGGAAGCAAACATACCTGACGACGCCAATCGTTTGCAGGCATCGACTGGCTGGAATGACCATTAAGTTTCATCTCACCAGTATGTGGAATAAGGTCAGCTAAACAACGTAAAAATACTGATTTTCCCACACCTGATTCTCCCGAAATACACACGACTTCTTTGGCCTTTACTGTTAAATTTAACGGGTTTTTTAAGCTGGGTGCTAACATTGATTCTAGCTGTCTGACTTCAAATTTCATGTCGGTTTACTTCTATTAAAAAATTGAAACTATAAAAAATGATTAATCACTGACTTCGGATTGGCTATTATAACGTTGATACTACCACTTGCATTATTTCAAACAAAAAAGCGGGTACCGAAGTACCCGCTTAAAGTATAACTACTACTTTTTAACTAACCACAAAACATTACATCATTAGTCAAAAATTAAAGGTTATAGCCTTTTTCATCATGTAAGCTAATATCTAAACCATCAGTTTCCTGATCAGCAGTGACTCTCAAGCCCATCACTATCTTCACCATCAACAGAATCACAACACTCGCTACTAACGTATATATGACTGTTGCTCCAATGCCTGTCAATTGAGCAGATAGCTGTCCGCCAATCGAAGTGATTTTATCACTACCGTATCCAAACCCACTAAAAACGCCTAAGTCTTTAGAACATAATATACCAACGCCTATCGCACCGATAATACCGCCTACTGCATGGACTCCGAAGACATCAAGAGAATCATCATAACCAAATATACGTTTAAGTTTAGTAGAGGCATAAAAACAACCTACACCAGCCACTGAACCTAAAACCAATGCCCCCATAGGCCCGACATGACCCGCAGCAGGCGTGACTGCAACTAAACCTGCAACAGCCCCTGATGCAATACCTAATACAGAAGGCTTTCCGTGATGCAACCATTCGATAAACATCCAACCGAGAGCTGCTGCTGCTGCTGCGATTTGAGTCACCAACATTGCCATACCAGCAGTTTGGTCTGCGGCTAATTCACTACCTGCATTAAAGCCAAACCATCCAACCCAAAGAATCGAAGCACCCATTAGCGTTAGACCCAGATTATGAGGAGACATCATAGTGTTTGGGTAACCATTCCGCTTCCCTAACATGATAGCTGCCACCAGCCCTGCTATACCGGCATTAATATGAACCACTGTTCCGCCAGCAAAATCAATAATGCCAAGACCTTTTAACCATCCTGATGGATCCCAAACCCAATGTGCAATTGGTGCATACACAAATATTGACCATAAAGCCATAAACACTAGCATGGAAGAAAACTTCATTCGCTCAGCAAATGCTCCCACCATCAATGCAGGAGTAATAATCGCAAAAGTCATTTGAAACATTATATCCAAAGTTTCAGGATAGCCACCGTCACTCATATTGTGAATTATTGACCCATCCTTACCTACAGTATAAATACCTTGTAGAAAAGCTTTTCCGAACCCACCCCAATACGGACTAGTACCACCACCATAAGCGATAGAATATCCGACCAACAACCAAATAACTGTCATAAGAGCTGTTATTGCAAAGCACTGCATCATTACTGATAACACATTCTTAGAACGAACCATACCTGAATAAAATAAGGCAAGCCCTGGTATAGTCATAAATAATACCAATATAGTTGCAGTAAGCATCCAAGCGGTATTACCAGTATTTAGCGCTACTGGTTTATCCGCTGCAAATAGTGAAAGCGGCAACAATATAAGTGTTGCCGCAAGCCCTACTCGACTTGTTAATTTCGTCAGCTTCATTTCTATCCTCCAAATTTATTATTTTTTCTGGCTGTACGCTTTATAGCGCATCATCGCCAGATTCACCTGTACGAATTCGAATCGCTTGCTCCAGGTTATACACAAATATTTTTCCATCACCAATTTTTCCAGTATTGGCGGCTTTGGAAATTGATTCAATGACCTGCTCCTGTAAGCCATCTCCCACTGCAACCTCAATTTTTACTTTGGGCAAAAAATCAACTACGTACTCTGCTCCACGATACAACTCGGTATGCCCCTTTTGACGGCCAAAGCCTTTTACTTCAGTCACGGTTATGCCTTGCACACCAATTTCTGATAAAGCCTCTCTGACATCATCAAGTTTAAAGGGTTTAATGATTGCTGTTATTAACTTCATGTCAGCCTCCTGATCAATATTACTGTTTTTAAAAACTTACTTTTTATAGACCTTAGGAACTTATATAAACCGACTTTATGCTGTTACTTTATGCTTAAAAATAGCCGACTTTCTCTCCATACCTAGCAGAAATGCAGTTCCTGTGCCATATATAAAACCTTTTAATATCAATAAATTAGCAACAACCTCTGTTATAATGCAGAAATTAACGCACCACAATAGACCATGGAATATGTAAACGCTCTAAATTAAAGCGCACGGTTAATATTATCTCAACAGTCTAAAATTGCCCACCGAACCCAAAAAACAAAAAAGCCAGAAAGCCAGAAAGCCAGAAAGCCAGAAAGCCAGAAAGCCAGAAAGCCAGAAAGCCAGAAAGCCAGAAAGCCAGAAAGCCAGAAAGCCAGAAAGCCAGAAAGCCAGAAAGCCAGAAAGCCAGAAAGCTTACTGTATAGCTCAAGCATCTATGTAGATTGAATGAAGTGAATGATTTACACTATAACAACACTAAAAATTAGCGACTGCAGAAATTAGTGACATTAGACAACTAGTGATAACAGAATTTAAGGAGTTTCATATGTTTAAACCAGATCCCGCAATACTTGAAGAGATTTCCAAGAAAATATCAGGCATGATTCCCCCTGGCTTACATCAAGCTAAAGAAGACTTAAAAGGGAATATCAAAAGTATTCTTTCACAAAACCTCACCAAGTTTGACCTCGTTAGTCGGGAGGAGTTTGACATTCAAACTAAAGTATTGTTACGCACACGTGAAAAATTAGAACAATTAGAAAAAAAATTAGATGAATTAATGACTCAACAAAAAAACGATAGCTAAGCTCATTACTCAATAATTAGATCTCGAATTTCTTCAAGTAGAACATTTGAAGTAAAAGGTTTTAATATCACTGAATCTATACCGTATTCAGAAGCTACATCTTCATCTAAACAATCACTATATCCAGTGATCAACAACAGTCGAATATTCGAGTCAATTTTTTTGATCGCTTGGGTAAATTCAATTCCATTCAACCCTGGCATGGTGTAATCAGTAATAACAATATCAAAAGAAGGGCTTTCACTAAACCGAGTCAAGGCTTCAACGGAATTAGTGAACGATTCTACTGTGTAACCACTATTCGCTAGTAACTCACACATATAATCGCACACACCTTCATCATCATCCAATACCATAAGCCTTGCGTTAGTTTTTATAGGTCTTAACGTAACTGTTGATTTGCTATCTACTACAGGAGTACCAGAATTTTCTGACTCTGGAAGATAAAGTAGAAATTCTGTCCCGACAGAGGGGATAGAAGATACAACTATATGTCCTCCCATCTCGTACACAATACCATGAACCACTACACACAACGACTCTCTAGCTTATAAGCCAATGAAAATAAGTATAGGACAAACTACTAGTTTGCTTTAAACTTTTTACCCAGCTTTGGCGTTTTGGCCTTAATTTTATTTATGTCTGCGATAGACCCTGCTTTACAAATAATTTTAATCGACCTATTAATACGTATCGTTTTGTATTTGTCTTTATTTTTTTTGCCACAACTGGCAACAGCACTTAGTTTAACAGAACGATTAATAGCCTTATCTTTTCTTAGTATCTGTTGTAAGGAGACGCCTTGAGCCACTTTGTTTTTCACGTAATTCTGGCATAATTGTGCTGGATTAAAAGTAAGCTTACTTAGGGGCACGATCATTTTAACATTGGTCCAGGATAAGGTTTTTCTGAAGCCTGTTAGAATAGTTTTTTTATAGTTATTCGAATACTCTAATATCGAACCATTCGCATTCTCAGTACCAAAAGCAACATAGACTTTCTTGAGCATATTCTTTCCTTTACAAGCCGCTCTTACTTGAACGTAAAATGGAGTCGTTGTTTTTGTTGCCACACCATATTTTCCGTTGACTAATTTAATCCCTACCTTACCTTGGTCAAAGTGTATGCCAGCAGGCCTTAGATTGACATAATCAACTTTTTTACCCGCCAAGACCAATGAGCTACTACCCCCAATGAAAGTGATTAATAAACCCGCTATTAATTTGTTATAATTCATGATTTCTATCCTAAGTAATTTTATATTATTGATCAGTCATTGGTCGTGTAATGTATATATGAGGTTCAATTTAGTTTAGTACTAAGACTAGACATGTAAAGCTTACTTGATAGTTTCATCACTCAAAATTTTCACCGCACTCGAAAATAAGCAACACTCTAAGGCCCCAACTCATCCACACACACTCAGAGATTGACTAAAAAAGCTTTGCTTAAAGATCAATATATTGAACACTCTCTATTTTAGGAATTAGCGATGTCATTAGCCATTGTTTATAGCCGAGCCCAACAAGGTATTCAGGCTCCTCTAATTACAGTTGAAGTCCATATTGCTAACGGCTTACCTGCCTTTTCAATTGTGGGCTTACCCGAAACCACCGTGCGCGAAAGTCGTGAACGTGTGCGCAGCGCCTTATTGAACTCCCATTTCGACTTCCCTCTACGGCGTATAACGGTAAACTTGGCTCCTGCAGACTTACCTAAAGAGGGTGGACGCTTTGATTTACCCATTGCCATCGGTGTTCTATTAGCCTCTAAACAACTCAAGATTTTAGACGTAGATCAATATGAGTTTTTAGGAGAACTAGCACTCGATGGAAGTATTCGTCGAATCAAGGGAATACTCCCTGCCGCATTGGAGGCACGTAAACAAAATCATATATTGGTGTGCCCACAAGACAATAAAGACGAAGCGTCTTTATTGAAAAATGCTAGCATTAGTTGTAGCGATCATATACTTAGGTTATGTAAACATTTTTCTGAACAACAAGCTCTCCCTTTACTGAAACTCAATCAATTAAAATCCCGCACTCCTGCCTACAGTGATTTGTCTGATATTTATGGACAACAGCAAGCTAAACGTGCATTAGAAGTAGCCGCTGCAGGAGAACATAGCTTACTTATGATAGGCCCACCTGGCACAGGTAAAACTATGCTGGCAACCCGCTTGCCTGGCATCTTACCAGTGATGAGTGAACAAGAAGCATTAGAGAGTGCTGCAGTGATCTCTATTAGCAAACAAGATTTCGACTTGAGTTGTTGGAGCAAGAGACCTTTTCGCGCCCCGCATCATACTGCTTCTGCTGCTGCACTAGTCGGCGGCACTGCCAACCCTCGCCCAGGGGAAGTCTCACTCGCCCATTGTGGTGTAATGTTTTTGGATGAGCTCCCTGAATTTAAAAGGCAGGTACTTGAAGTATTACGTGAGCCACTTGAATCAGGGGTGATCACTATTTCACGTGCCCTACATCAAGCAGAGTTCCCTGCACGATTTCAACTAATAGCGGCGATGAATCCTTGTCCTTGCGGTTATCTTGGTGACTCTGATCATGGCTGCCGCTGCTCTCCGGATCAAGTACGCAATTATCGTAACCGTGTCTCTGGTCCTTTACTCGATCGCTTTGATATGCAATTGGAAGTGACACGGCCCAATCCACTACTACTCATGCAGCATAATATTCAGGCCACTGAACAAAGCCTAATTGTCCGTGAGCGAGTACAAGTTGCGCATGACATTCAACTAAGTCGTAACGGTTGTGCCAATGCTCGCTTGCAAAATCGTCAATTAGATACCATTTGCAAATTACCTGATCGTGCACAGTCTATTTTAATTGAATCGATGGATAAAATGAAATTATCTGCTCGCGCCGCACATCGCATCATCAAACTGGCTAGAACCATTGCAGACCTCTCACAATGTGAGCACATCAATTCAGATCATTTATCAGAAGCATTAACATTCAGAAGATCAATCCATATTAGCACTCATCCACAGCAGAAAGCTTATTAAAGCAGGAAGTCTATTAAGCGAGACAAGCTATTCTAGAGTAATCGGAGAAATGGCCACAAAACATGTCAAGCGGGCTAAGAACACCATCACAACCCTGTTGTTGGCCCCTGAAAATAGTCTACGATGACCACCTTGAAAACCTGTATTAACCGCCGCGTTGAAAGCTCGTCTTAAAACTCTGTGTAAGAATTATCTTACGAAAAAACACAAGCATGGACTACATATTTTCCTTTAAGAGTATGGGATGATCTTTACATGGAGCATATCAACGGACCGATATGACTTAAAGGACTACAAAGGACTAGATGCCGATTTTCCATGGAATAGGATGTATGCTGACTATATGGATTTAGTCAGTATACTATTTATTTTTAACACCATTTCCCATCTTTAGCTAACTGTTAAAATTCAAACAACTACCCGATACTTAAAAAATATTTAGTCTGTCAATAACTTTTTCTTGAAGGGCAGCGTTTGAAACTAAGAATAAGCTACAGGTCATAGAAATGGGACTTTTTGCAAAAAATTTAGATTTGCGGTCGACTTAGCAAGCTGATCGAGCAGTGCATCACTTTAAACCACGAAAGCCTCAGTCAACGATAAATTACTCGCTGCTGAGGACCCGAACTTTGAGTAGAACCTTTAACAATACATCAAGCGTTATTCTCAACAATACACTCTATCGCGAATTTTGACATTTCGTTGGCACATACTGAAATGCAATATTAGTAGTACACTTCCAACTAAGTGATCTGCCAGAACTCACCTTGGGTAACAACGTTATTGTACGCCCCCAAAGCTTCACATTATTACGAAACGTGAGTGTAATTTTACCTGTACCTTGTTCGATATCAAGCGTATCACCTGAGGGTCTGCCACGAAAATAACTCGCAAGCTGTTTACTGCTAGTCGCATCCGGGTATCCAGCATTCGCTAGGTAATACCTATTTATTTTATTCTGCACGATTGATGAACGGTATAATGCCGATCTTACTTTATTCTTCGTCCCGCGCGATTTGGCTCTTTTGTTATACTCTGCATAACTAATGTAGGCCACTACAGCCAGCGCTGCCCCTCCAATAATAAAAGCGGACTTGGCATTAAACAAAAATTCTAGCGGGTTATTCTCGAATACTAATTCTGTCGAAAATCGATTTTTATATAAATTTAATTGAAATCCATAAGTTCCGTTAACTGGAATATTCAACTCACTAACACTGGGTAGTTGTGCGATTTCAACAGGATGCCCCACCATATCACCAAAAATTTGCAACCAATTTAGGTAAGCATAATAAAATGTTCTTGATACGCTAGAAGTTGTAAAAGAAGCTATCCAAGCAGCATTTTCAAAATCCTGCTTTTGATGCTGCTTTAACCAGGCCCCTATTTCAATTTTGTTTGGATAAGCCACCCGATCAGTTAACATCTGTGGTACTACTGATAACAGAGCGTAGTCACCTTCTACTGTCCAATATAAGTGTATTTGTTGTTTGAAAAGTAATAGGAGAACTGGCGGTAGATACCGCCTTAAATTTGGGTCAGGCTCTCCGTGAGGAGGCACACTCAGGTAATGAATTACTTTACCATTTTTCGTATATTTTTTATATTTTAGTTTGCCAACACTAACAATGGTTTGCATCATTGCTTCAAATTTTGCAACATCACGAAGCTTAATCGCTGCATAATCTCCAATTTTATCCCCATACAATAGTAACTGTGGGCCTAAATTTTGGAACATGGCATCAATAGTCGTTCCCGTTGATTTAGTGAACTCTTCATTAAAACCATCATAAATTTTTCGCTGTTTGCTATTAGGCATACCCGCTAAAAAAGTCTTATAAATATTCCAATGCTCAGGCCCAGGCAGTGCAAGTCCTACAAAATAATTAGGAGTGCCTGAAGATTTTAGTGCTAATGTTTTACCCATTACAGAAGTATAGGCAGGTAAATCCCAAGGCAAGTCTGCCACTACTTTCATCCGACTCTTACCTTTATAAACACCCCAACCCATGGCTACTTTACGTATCTGAATCAAACCTAAACGGTTATAAATACTGCGTGGCATAAAAGGCTTTAATTGCACCAACAAATTATCGACGTCAATCCACAGTAAATGTCCCTGAGCACTTTCATCCACTTTTAGCTCAAGCTCATGCATCACATGCTTGGATGGTTTGAACTGTGCTAGGGCCGCATCAGCATTAGTAGCGCTATACCCTATGCCAAAATACAGTTCACCTGTTTTTACTGAGTAATCAACAAAACCTGGAATTTGATTGCCTAACTTAATAATGGCTCTACCCTGATCGTTCATAGGCGTTTCAATTTTAAAAGGAGCAGCAATAGCGGCTAATGCCTGCAGAGCCGCCGAGGCATCTTTGACTGTTTTAAAATTTGCTTTGGTATAAATAACAGAATAGGCAAGTTTACCTTTAGTGTTTTTGTCTGAGGGCAAAACTACTATCTCAATCGGTGCACGCATATTATACAATAGAAAAGAGGCTATTTTATTGATACCATAAACATCGTTGTTCAGGATATTTTCAAATAATGCTGTGCGTAGTTTTTTAATCAGCTGTGCATGCGCACTATCACGTAAGGCTTTATCTAACGCTGTTCCTTTCGGTGCTGATAAAAACCCCCACAAACTAGGTATCCGTAAATAAGCAATTAGTTCTTTAGGCAACTTTGCACGCAAGCCTGCTTTACTAGAAATGCTGTTAAGGACTTTTTGAGTCGCAGCGGTTCCGTTATACTGATAAATTTTCGATAGAGCCACTTGGCTTACATTACTCAAAACACCACTGCTAGCTCCTAAATTACTATTAATAACGGTACTATTTGCAGGATGATTGACTGACTTTGAAAGACGATCAATAGATGCTGATGCCTTATTAGCAGGCTTCGAAGAAGTCTCAGAAGTTTTTGATAACACGGCCTTATTGGCTTTACCTTTATTATCAGTCGTACTGTCAGTCGTTGATCCTGACTCACCACTGCTACAAGCTGAAATAACACTAATTAAAACCAACGTAAATATAAAGCTGAATGTTTTCATTGATAATCCATTAAATTAAACAGAACAAAAGTATGCTTATTGTTCGAATATTAACATGCCTTTCTAATTAAAACCTGATTGATTAGTTAACAAAAGTAAATCCTTGCCCTGTCTATTCGAGGCAAACTACGAAACACAACAGCGCACTTATCAAAAAGTTAACTTATCGTAAAATGTGATCAAACTTAATCACTTATACTCACTTTAGTGTATTTTTGACAACATCATTAATTATATTAATGTGTATATAATTTATTAATTAGGACAATCAGGGGAAAGTATTTCCTTCTATATATTCAATTACACCTCGCTTCTAATATATAATAACGCGCTCTGCTAACATACCTCGCTAACTCAGGTATTACACAGAATGATGGGGTTCTCTATTTTCCCGATAATTTCATGTTTACTGGGTTTCAGGCTGAAGCTCAGTATTACTAAAAATATAAAGATTACTGCAGAACAGCAGAAAGAATTGACCGGAGTCATGAATGACACACACAATCAATAATAATCACTATAGCCTTCCAAAGGCCACTGGCTTATACGACCCGCGCAATGAAAAAGATAGCTGTGGTGTAGGTTTTGTCGCTCATATTAAAGGTAAGGCAAGTCACCAAACTGTTTTAGATGCTGACCATATTTTAAGACGTATGGTACATCGTGGTGGTTGTGGTTGTGAAGAAAATACTGGTGATGGTGCAGGCATACTGACTGGTTTACCTCAAGAATTCATGCGACGTGTTGCGCAACAAGATCTTGGTATAGAATTACCGCAGGATGGGTTTTATTGTGCAGGCAATGTATTTTTGCCACAAGATCAGACCCAAGCTGAAAAATGTATGACTGTGCTCGAGACTATCATTGCAGAAGAAGGACAACAATTTCTTGGCTGGCGGACTTTACCCGTTGATCCAGAAGGTGCTGATATAGGCCCCACTGCTCGTTTGGCTCAACCTGCAATCACACAACTATTTATTACAGCTGCCAAGGGTATTGACAGTGCTCAGTTTGAACGTAAACTTTTTGTCATCCGTAAACGTGCCACTCACCAGTTAAGATCTGATGAGTCCATTAGTCAACGCACACTATTTTATATCTGCAGCTTATCTTCCAGCATTATTATTTATAAAGGAATGTTGACCCCTGATCAAGTCATGCAGTTTTATCCTGATCTAAAAGCAGAGGATTATGCATCACATCTCGCGATGGTGCACTCTCGTTTTAGCACTAATACGTTTCCTTCTTGGGACCGTGCACAACCGAATAGATTTATGAGTCATAACGGTGAAATTAATACTCTACGCGGTAATGCTAACTGGATGAGTGCCCGTGAAGGATCGCTACAATCAGACCTATTTGATGATATATCAAAACTGACTCCTATTGTAGAGCCCGATTGTTCTGATTCAGGAACTTTTGACAATGTGCTTGAGTTTTTGTTAATGAGTGGACGCAGTCTTCAGGAAGCAATGATGATGATGGTGCCAGAAGCTTGGCAGTCCAACACTGAAATGAGCGCTGACAAAAAAGCCTTTTATAAGTATAACTCGTCGTTAATGGAGCCTTGGGATGGACCTGCCTCTATTGCATTCACTGATGGGAAATATATAGGAGCGGTGCTTGATCGTAATGGCCTAAGACCCAGTCGCTACTATGTTACCCATGATGATATGGTGATTATGGCATCTGAAATCGGTGTGCTAGAAATTGACCCTGCCAATATAAAATTAAAGGGCCGCTTGCAACCAGGAAAAATGTTTTTAATAGATTTTGCCCAAGGTAAAATGATTCCTGACGAAGAATTAAAAACTCAATTTTCGCAAAGATACCCTTATGAGAAGTGGCTGAACGAACAGTCCATCGAATTAGCATCACTGAACCCTGCTCAAGAAGCACATGGCTTTTCACCTGAGACTCTTATTCAGCGAATGCAAGCCTTCGGTTACACCACTGAAACGATGCAATTTATGCTGATCCCTTTAGTAAAAGAGTTACGCGATCCAGTCGGCTCTATGGGCAATGATGCAGCCTTAGCATGTTTATCCGATAAATCACGCATGATCTACGATTACTTTAAACAATTGTTTGCGCAAGTCACCAATCCTGCGATCGACTCAATTCGAGAAGAAATTGTTATGTCACTTGAGTGCTATATTGGCCCCGAGCAAAATTTACTCGACATCAGTGAGCAACATTGCCATCGCCTACATATCCCTCATCCGATTTTGCGCAACGAGGAACTTGCCGCCTTAAGCCATATTGACCATCGTGGCTGGCGTGCACAAACTATTGATATCACTTATCAAAAAAGTGATCACGCTGACGCATTAACGACTGCCATTGACCATATCTGTACGCAAGCAGCACAAGCGATTGATGATGGATTTAGTCTAATCATTCTATCGGATCGACACATCGATGCGTCTAATATTGCGATTAGTGCTTTGCTTGCCACTGCGGCAGTGCATCATCATTTGATCAAGCTACACAAACGCACGCAGATTGGAATCATCGTTGAAAGTGGTGAAGCTCGTGAAGTTCATCACCATTGTTTACTCATTGGTTTTGGTGCCGATGCGATTAATCCATACCTCGCATTTGAAGCCTTATGGCAGTCGCAGCGTGATGGCCTACTCAGCGGTGAGGCGTATGACAATGATGATAAAATCGTTGCAGCCTATCGTAAGGGAGTCGCCAAAGGCATGTTAAAAGTGATGGCGAAAATGGGAATCTCCACATTACAATCATATAAAGGCGCACAAATATTTGAGGCAATTGGCCTGGCATCACAAGTAATCGATAAATGTTTTGTTGATACAGCAAGCCGTATTCAAGGAGTAGGGTTTGACGTATTAGCCACTGAAGCCTGGCGTCGACATGAATTGGGATTTCCTGTTGCCGGCAGTACTGATTCCAATTTATCTAATCCTGGCGACTATCACTGGCGTGCAAATGGTGATGACCATATGTGGAATCCGAAAGCCATTGCAAGCTTACAAAATGCTACGCGTACTAATAATCAACAAGCCTATGATGATTTTGCACAACATGCGAATGATGACTCTACTCGTCGATGTACTTTGCGTGGCTTATTAAGCTTTAAAATCAATAGTAGCAAGAGTATTAAAATTGACGAAGTAGAGCCTGCTAGTGAAATTGTAAAACGCTTTTGTACAGGTGCTATGAGCTTTGGTTCTATTTCACAAGAAAGTCATGAGTCCTTGGCCATTGCAATGAATCGTCTTGGTGGAAAATCCAATACCGGTGAAGGCGGCGAAGATCCTACTCGCTTTATCACAATGGAAAATGGCGATTCAAAACGCTCTGCTATCAAACAAGTGGCTTCCGGACGTTTTGGTGTCACCATGTCCTACCTATCCAATGCGGATGAAATTCAAATCAAAATTTCTCAAGGCGCAAAGCCCGGTGAAGGCGGTGAATTACCAGGTAGCAAAGTGGATGAAAATATCGCAAAAATTCGTCACTCAACACCCGGCGTAGGATTGATTAGCCCCCCTCCTCATCATGATATTTATTCAATTGAGGATATTGCTCAACTGATTCATGATTTAAAAAATGCAAACCCACAAGCACGCATCAGTGTGAAACTAGTATCAGAAATGGGAGTCGGTACTATTGCCACTGGCGTGACTAAAGCAAAAACAGATCACTTGGTTATTGCGGGGCATGATGGAGGCACGGGCGCTTCACCTTTGACGTCTATCAAACACGCTGGATTACCTTGGGAACTAGGCATTGCCGAAACACACCAGACATTAGTAATGAATGATTTACGCTCACGCGTCGTATTACAAACTGATGGGCAAATTAAGACCGGGCGTGATGTGGTCATTGCTACTTTATTAGGAGCAGAAGAATTTGGTTTTTCGACTGCACCATTAATCACCTTAGGCTGTATAATGATGCGTAAGTGTCACTTGAATACCTGCCCTGTAGGCATCGCTACTCAGGATAAAGAGCTGCGTAAGAAATTTAATGGTAAACCAGAACATGTCGTTAATTATATGTTTATGGTTGCTGAAGAAGCACGTAGCATTATGGCTGAGCTGGGTTTTAATTCGATGACTGATATGATTGGCCGTGTCGATTTATTAGAAACTAATCAAGCGATCAGCCACTGGAAAACTGATGGCTTGGATTTAACACCTTTACTGACCATGGCTCAGAAACCGAGTCCTGATACGGAAGTGTACCAAACACGCTTCCAGGATCATGAATTGGATAAAGCTCTTGATATACAACTGATCAAACTCGCTAAGCCAGCATTAGAAAGTGGAAAGAAAGTTAATATTGAACTGCCTATTATAAATATAAATCGTGTCGTAGGGACTATGCTGTCTAATGCGGTAGTTAAAAAATATGGTGCAGCAATGCTGCCCGACGATACCATAAATATAAAACTCACTGGTTGGGCAGGTCAAAGCTTAGGTGCTTTTTTAGTAAAGGGCATCACTATAGAACTAGAGGGCGATTCTAATGACTATGTCGGTAAAGGCATGTGTGGCGGAAAGCTAATAGTATACCCTCCCAAGAGCAGCACCTTTAAGGCCGAGGATAATATTTTATTGGGCAACGTTGGTTTATATGGTGCTACATCAGGCGAAGCTTATTTTCGTGGTATTGCTGCAGAACGATTTTGTGTTCGTAATAGCGGAGCCTCAGCAGTCGTTGAAGGCATAGGCGACCATGGCTGTGAATATATGACAGGCGGTCGTGTAGTCATTTTAGGCGAAACAGGGCGTAACTTTGCTGCGGGGATGAGTGGTGGAATCGCTTATATCTGGGATAACAATAATAGCTTCCGTAAAAACTGTAATATGGGCATGATCGATCTTGATCCAGTAGACACTGATGAGGATAAAGCAGAACTCAAACATTTGATTGAGAACCATAAACAATATACTGACTCAGAAGTGGCGACATTGATTCTGAATGATTGGGATACGCAAGTTAAATCCTTTATAAAAGTGATGCCAGTCGATTATAAACGTGTATTGGCTGAGCTTGCTGAAAAAAGCACATTGGATAATAAAGCGCTAGCAGTATAAAAGATTAAGTAGCGAAGAAAAATATCAGAGGGGTCAGAGCCCTTTAGCAAGTTTCACAGAACGATAGTTTATTATTTTAACAAGTTAAATAAAGGGCTCTGACCCTATTTTTTTTAAAAGAGAAGGTTATGGGCAAAACGACAGGTTTTAAAGAATATCAACGCGAAACTGAACCTTATAGACAAGCATTAGATCGCCTTAAAGATTTTGATGAAATTTATGGCGAACATAATACGTCGCACTTAAAAACTCAAGGTGCCCGCTGCATGGATTGTGGTGTGCCTTTTTGCCAGTCCGCTGAAGGCTGCCCAGTCGATAATTTAATTCCTGAATGGAATGATCTAGTGTATAACGATCGCTGGCAAGAAGCGTTGATCCGGCTGCATAAAACTAATAATTTCCCTGAATTTACTGGACGTGTCTGCCCTGCTCCTTGTGAAGGTTCTTGCTGCCTTAGTATCAATGAACCTGCGGTCACCATTAAAAATATTGAACACGCTATTGTCGACAGAGGTTTTGCCGAAGGTTGGATTACTGCCAAGGCCCCTGATACACGCAGCAATAAAAAAGTGGCTATCATCGGTTCTGGGCCTGCTGGACTTGCTGCAGCAGACCAGCTCAATACAGCGGGTCACTCTGTCACTGTATACGAGCGCGAAGATCGTATTGGGGGTTTATTGATGTACGGCATTCCCAATATGAAACTAGACAAACAATTAGTGCAACGTCGTGTTGATCTGCTACAGGCAGAAGGAATTGAATTTAAAACTAATGCTAACATTGGGAAAGACATTGAATTTAGCCAACTGCAAAATAATTTTGATGCTATTTTGTTAGCGACTGGTGCAACAGAACCACGCGACTTACCTGCACCAGGACGTAAATTACAAGGCATCCATTTTGCAATGGAGTTTTTGACAGAGAACACCCGTAGCCTCCTTAATTCAGAATTGGCCGATCACCATTATATTTCCGCTAAGGATAAACATGTCATTGTCATTGGCGGCGGCGACACAGGCACAGACTGTATCGGTACATCACTCAGACATGGTTGTGCATCAGTCACTAACTTTGAATTATTACCACAAGCCCCGGTTCAACGAGCAGCCGATAATCCTTGGCCGACCTGGCCGTTAATTTTTCGTACTGACTATGGCCATGAAGAAGCCAGCAAAGTTCAAGGCAAAGATCCACGTAATTACACTTTATTAACAAAACAGTTTAATGACGATGGTCAGGGCAATGTTATTAGTGTCACCACTATAGAGGTGAGCTGGACGAAAGATGAAAATGGCCAATGGCAAATGAAAGAAATCGAGGGCTCAGAGAAAACATGGAAAGCAGACTTAATATTATTGGCCATGGGCTTTACTGGTTCTGAAAATTATTTAAGTGACAACGCCAAGCTGACACTTGATCAACGTAATAATTACCTTGCACAGTATGGTGAATATTCTACCGAGGTTGAAGGTGTTTATGCAGCAGGCGATTGTCGTCGTGGACAGTCACTCGTAGTATGGGGCATTAACGAAGGACGTGGAGCGGCACGAGCGATTGATCAATATTTATGTGATGGAAAAAGTAACCTTCCTGCTTAGCTAAGAATTAAGTACTTTTGATGACATCTGTCTGACGTTAAACTCGGGTTTATAATGATTGATTGACCCGAGAAAAGAATTCTGTGTCATCTAAATACTGTTTGTCCTTCCTTTAATTGATCAATTTGAGAGAATTTTTTCGTTGGAGCTTACTGTGAATTTAATTTAATATTTACATTTTTAATCTAGTGTTATTTTATTAATGTATCACCATCATTAAATATACAAAATAAAAAAAGGCCGCTTAAGCGGCCTTCTTAATACATCTATACGTCAATATTTTATTTAGCTGAGCGCGTCAACATATCTTTAACAACAATAGTAATTTCTGCTTCTGTTAAAGTAGTTGCACCTTTAGGAGGCATAGCACCTTTACCTTTAATAACACTTTTAACTAGTGCAGCAACGCCTAGCTTGGCACGTGGAGCCCATGCAGCAGCATCACCAACTTTAGGTGCACCAGCAACGCCAGTCGCATGACAACCCATGCAAGTTCCACCTAACTGGGCAGCAGTTTTCTTAGCAACCACTACTTTAGCCGCAACTCTGACTTTATCGTTTGCAGTCACTGAAGTACCGGCACGAGCAATATTCATTTCAGTGTCCTTAATATCCATTTTTGCAGGGCCAGCAAGTTGCTGAGCTGTCACAAAAACGATAACGGCTAATGCTACCAGACCACCCATCACTACAATCAAATTTCTCATAAATGCTTTATCTTGATTTCCCACGTTTCTTTCCTCTTGATAACTACAATAATAAAACTGTTTAAATTTTTATTTCTCCCACCCTGACTATGCTCTAGTGACATCACCTTAACAATGACCTCGATCTTCAATACTAAACAGGGCCTATATAGTCAAACATTATACAGCGATTAATCGGCAAGTTGAACTTTAAATTGAGCACAATTGTCCTAAACATAAAAAAAGCCAGATAGAAAACTATCTGGCTATAAATAATTACTTATATCTCAATAAATGGAATAAATACTTCTTAGATATCAAACCCATATGAGATACCGAATACAATAGCATCATCCTGATCAACACTATTGCGATCTTCACCACCAATAATCGCAGTGACATTAAAATCCGCCCCTGTTTTACCAATCGCATGTGACAAAGTCACATCTAAGTGACGAAAGCCACCACTGTTACTAGTGGCTAGTGGACCTGTATCATAGTCATAAAAGCCTGCTGTTGCTGAAATCTTAAAGCCTTTTGGTAATTTAGTTCCCGCTGACACGAAATAATACAAATCACCTTCATTGCTCCAACCAACATCATTACCAATATTAAGCTTTATTCCAGCAGTAAAGATGCCCGATGAAAGGCTAAGATTAAATTCAGTAGTATCAGAATCATCAACATTAGCGTACACATAAGTCAAAAGCCCTACATCATAGCCAATACCGCCAAACTTTCCTTTATAACCGACATACAGATCGTTTTCAAAACCATCTGCGCTACCAGTAGCAGGATTACTATAGCCTAAAGAAGAACCCCAATATCCAAAGTAAATTCCAGTGTCACCTTGTGTCCAATCGAATCCACCTTGTATTGCAACACTATTATCTTCAGGGGCAAGGGTGAGTCCACGGAAAATATATTGAGAGTTCAGAGCAGCGTTACCACTCATGGCAAAACCACCTGACTTCGGGGCACCGCCGGCTTGTGCAGCGGACATTCCGAGTGCTGCGAATAGCGTACATGCTCCTGCAAGTACTTTCATGTATTTAGTTTTTAGTACATTCATTTATGTCTCCTATACCTACCTTAATTAGTAGAAAATTAAACAGTGCCTTGAGTTATTTAATTTGGATTATTGAAATTTGATCAAATTTTCTCTATTGTTTTTATTGGCATTGCTGCTGCAATAGTCTAAGCACAGCTTATGCCAATATAATTTACTTATATATTTCAATTATTTAGGATGAATTTTCGTTTTAAAACAAAATGATTCGCATTAATATAGTGCGCTAAAAATGGATGACGCCTTATATTAGAGCAAGTAACGATTGAATAATCACACTCTGACAGATCATTTTAACGGGTAGCTCACACTATTGCGACCTTACCTATAGAACATTAAAAATCAGACTAAAATCAACTCCTATTGAAAAGTATTTATGGTACACAGTATTCGCAGTGATAAATATAAAGTAAACAAAATGTAAGTAGAGTTGAAGTTTAGATTTAGATTTAGATTTAGATTTAGATTTAG
>UOFL01000053.1_pt1 | contig 32737 bp, 27 predicted proteins | sample 1990081 | NCBI WGS metagenome assembly UOFL01 (sample SAMEA4728526, study PRJEB27164) | hydrothermal vent metagenome | biome: marine basaltic hydrothermal vent biome; feature: marine hydrothermal vent; material: mineral | place: Pacific Ocean | collected 2011-06-14/2011-07-23 | depth 1741 m | reverse complement strand
ACAGCCTGCGTTAATCCATGCCTTGTGTAGCATTGTGGAGTACTTGATCCGCAAAAGAAGGATCAATTTCAAGGAAGCGACATAAGTTATATAGTACTTCTATTTCACAATCATCAATGGATCCATCAGCATAAGTAACAATAGACAGCTGCTCAATCATATTAAGTTTAGACACTAAAGGTAAGTGCATGTTTAATGCTTCCGTGGAAGGTTGAATGAGTTCATAAAGTTCATCCATATTTTTCTCATTGACTTCAGGTAACATTTTATTAAACACTTCTTCACTAATTAATGTTTTAAGTGACTCAATTTCAGATTCTTCTATTTCGTCATTAGAGGCACTAATTAACCAGCCGCCTAAAAATAAAAATTCTTGCGATTTACTGCCTACTTCACTATCTTCTTGTAAATAAGATGGCTCCATCATCGACATGAAATCTTTAATGGTATCTTCCATATCGTCCTCGGAGATACTTCCTCCCTCTTGACCGATTAGGCGGTTATAGGTTTCACTTTTTTGAAAAAAGTCTAATGCCTTAATACGTAAAGGACTAAAGGGGTGGGTGCTATACCAGTCACGAGGATCGACACTATCTTCTCCCATTTCACCTTCAAGATCTTTGAATTGGTCAATATATTCGTCTAATTGAAAAGCAAGGTGGTCAACTGTCACGCCTGATGATAATTTAAAGAATGCTTTTGCAACAGCGTTAAAATCTCGGCAACATAAAAGACCTACGCGATCTGCAGTAACCTCGGCATTTCTTTTCCAGGCATAAGCTTTAATAGCTTGTACTGGTGATAAATGTCCATGACCACGTTCAAGGATATGTTCAATAGGATAGCTGTTATGATTAAACAAAAAATGCCCTAATTCGTGACCAATCACAAACTCTAATTCTGTTTCGGTAAATTTTTCAAACATACCCGACGTGACCATAATAAATATTTTATCGTCTGAAGGAGGATAACAGGCGGCATTAAAGGTAGTATCTTGATAAACATAAAATTCTATTTCGCGTTTTAACCCTAGTGCCTCAGTACATCGTTTGGCAATATTAAAAATCATCGGAGCCATTTTAGGTGTCAGGCGTAAGCTGGTTTGCAATAGCGATTTTCGTGAATTAAAGTCTTTACCTTCTTCATTAACTGCTTGAACGATTTCGCTAAAAGTTTCGTTTTGCATGAGTTCAAAAATAATATCTTGGTCACCGTCGTATACGGTTAAACCCAGGTCAAGAGAGCAAAGTTCTTGGTCATAGAGTTGGTCAGGGGAAGTTAGAGTGGTCTCTTCAGATGATGTCATTGGTTATTCTCGATCTATTAGTTGTATTAGCCAAGAAGTTTAGCATAGTCCTACAGAGTGTAGGATGCTTTACTCGTGCTAATAATTATTGATAGTTTAATTAAATGTAGTTCCGTTATTTTTATAATCCGTTATAGTCTTGGAGGATTATATTAAGAAATAGTTCGATTAAAATTAAATTTAATTTTAGGGGAGCATGTTAGCGGATATGGCTTTTGAGCAAAGTCAGGGCAAGGAGTTTTGACTACCGAAAGAATTACAAACAAGAAAAAGATCAGCAAATAACCGATTGTAATTTGCTAATCATTTTTTTGACAATAATCTAGTTTATTGTGTTAAACGTGTGAGGGCTTCTTGATACTTTTCAGCTGTTTTATTGATAATTTCTGTAGGTAGTGCAGGGCCTGGTGATTGTTTATCCCAGTCTAAAGTATCCAGATAATCACGTACAAATTGTTTATCAAAACTAGGAGGACTCATGCCTGCTTTATATTGATCTGCAGGCCAAAAACGTGAGGAGTCAGGTGTTAAGGCTTCATCAATTAAAGTAACAATGCCATCATTATCAAGACCAAATTCAAATTTGGTATCAGCAATAATAATGCCGCGAGTAAGCGCATATTCAGCAGCCTGCTTGTACAGTTGCAAACTTATATCGCGGATTTGGGTGGCGACTGATTCACCCAACAATTTGACAGTATAGTCAAAATCAACATTTTCGTCGTGATCCCCTACTGCGGCCTTAGTGGAGGGTGTGTATAAAGGATCAGGTAACTTTTCAGCCAACTGTAAACCTTTAGGGAGTTTGTTGCCACAGATAGAGCCAGTATTCTGGTAGTCTTTCCAGCCTGAACCAATTATATATCCGCGTACGATAGCTTCGATAGGGAGTGCCTTAAGCTTTTTGACCACTATTGCTTGTGAATCTATCGAAGCAAGTTGTGCCGGGTCAGAAATGACATCTGAGACCGATAAGTCAGCGATGTGGCTAGGGACTATAGAAGAGAGTTGTTTAAACCAAAAGTTTGATGTGGCAGTCAATACGGCACCTTTGCCTGGAATAGGATCTGGCAATATCACATCAAATGCACTTAGTCGATCTGTGGTTATAATGAGTAAATGGTCGTCTCCAACCGCGTATATATCTCGAACTTTACCACGATGTAATAGTTCCAGATCTTGTATATCAGTATTATAAAGCATGATCAGTAAATGCCATTGCTGTTAAAAATAGGATTATACGTCGATTTGGACTGTTGGGCGAATATTCATACTGAATTTAACGTTATTTTCGCATAAAAACATTGAATACCACTATAGGAATTGAAGGATTATTTAGGCGATTTCAGGGTGAAGACGAGCTTTTAGTTGGATTTGTATGTCTTCTTTTATTGTATCCACAATTAAATCTGCATGCGCATGAAAACTATAAAGTTTACAAGGAATCGGCGTATGTAGGTCACTGCGACCTCGAGTTTCAAATTGGGTCCAGGCGAACACCGGAATGTCGTTTAAGCTTGAGTCAATACAAACCCAGTATTCATGCTCAAGTATTACCTCTATATTACGCAAGCCATTTGCTGAAAATTGAAGCGGAGAGTTGATTCGAATCAGTGCCAGTTTAACCAGATTGATGAGCGGTGCAGCAATGCTCGAATCACTAGTTTGATATCTTGGTAAGTTATCAATTCTGGTTTTCATGCTGTCCAAATTAAATGACCTCTGTTTTGGGTTTTTGTGTACTGTTTGTTCAGGTTTTTATATATTGCGGTTTCTCTATTAAGTAAACGTCGAGTTGAGGTGTTTGTCCAGTAAGAAAGCTAAATTAAATGATGTTTTTTTAAAATATATTTTGTGAGGACAATTTAAATAAAAATAGTGCATTGGCGCTATTCCATAACCAGACATTAGCGTTACACTAGTAGAAAGTAATTTTTGATTATTACGCCACGATAGTTTTTTATTTATGTTAGCAAATATTGTTGATTATACGGATTCCTTTCTAAAAACGAGTAAAGTGACTACTAGCCCTAGCCTGGATATTCGACGCGGTAAATTTGTTGTGCTGGAACATAATGAAGAAGAGGTGTGTATTTTTTCTCCTATTCAACAAAGTGAATTTCATGCCAATATTGTTGAGCGTTATATCACCGCAAAAGGTGTGCAAGGTCATTACAATAATAAACAAGACAAGTATTATATAGAGGATGATTCATGGACAATTTTAGGAGGAGGGTATTGGGAATACATAGTGCCCGAATCAAGAGCCACACTTTTTGGTAAGTCACTTGCCTATGGTGGATTGATGCTTGAACCTCTTATCAAAGAGTTAATGGAGTTTGAAGCTTTTGACGGAGCTAATATTTTTTGTGCATAACTTACTAAGGAGTAGCCAGCAGTGGAGGTTTTTCCACTGCTGGTGACACTGGCTAGTTACCGAGTCATTGATGTTGGCCCCTTAAGTCGTGGATTTTTTTTGGGATTAGGTTTTAATCCAGTCGGGCCTTTCTTCATGCATTCCGTCTGGGCTGATACTGTGTTTGATTTAAAACCAGGGTTGACACCTGCCATATGAATCCAGGTACCATCAAATGGGCTAGCAGTATTTTGAATATTCCAAGTATGAATAACAACAGCGATTTTATTGGCTTTGGTTTTTACAGAAAATATTTTGCTTTGTTTGGAAGGACTTTTATAGCGAAAACGGATCAGTGCATTGGGCTTATTCGTACTTATTGCAGTGGTCAATTTTACTTTGCAAACTCCTGTTGTAGTCTTAATTATTTTACGTAGCATGGTTGCTTTAATGACTCTAATGTTCGGAGCAAAGCCACCTGCCGTGGGGAATGTTGCGCCAGCCCATTTAGCGCAACGTACCTTAATGGTGTAAGGCGGATAGTATTGCCATAGAGCACTGCTTGAACCTGATCCATTAGCATCCACTGATTTCGCCAAACTTGCCTTAAAGGTGACTTCACGATTTACTGAAAAAATTTGTTTGTTAGACAGTCCTTGCTTGCGTAGTTGGTTGGCTTTCGAGTTACACATAGAAATCGCGGTGGGACCCACTTTACTGGCTGGGACATAAAATGTAAGAGATTTATCAATTTTTTTGGGTCTGGACGAGATGCTATAGGATTTGCTTTTTTTAAGCGAGTTAAGTCCTGCTACTGTTGACCCTAGTCCATAACCTCTAGTCAGAACGGGTCTAGCCCACCAACTTTTTACTCTACCTGCTGTACCTGTATTATATTTAAGCCTAGCCATTACACGAACCGTTAACAAATGGTTAAATTTTACATAGGTCGACCCGTTACTGAGTACGACCCAGGGTTTAGGTGCGTTATTAGTAATATACGCATTACCCGTATCAGCATAGCTTGCTAACGGAACAAGGATGCTTAAGCTAAGCAAGCCGAGTGTTCGTGATATAAGTGACTTAAAGTGATTCATACTGTTATCTCCAAGTTAATTTGAATTACTGTCTCCAATGGTCGCTAGCTCTTTGTTTTTTCATCAGCATTAATAATATGCTTGTAATGTTAACTATTAGTTTGATTTAATTTATGTTTAAGTGGGGTTTAATCACACAGCGATGTAAACTTCTTATTGATAAACTCACAAATTAAATACTAATAGTTAGAGTCTTCCTTAGTATGTCGTGGTCGAGAGGAGATTGGTTCAAAAAATTAGACCCATGATTAAAGGGAGTGTAAAAATAATTAAGGAGGAGATACGGTGTGGTGAATAGGAGACTATTCTCTCAAGAGTAGGATGAACCTTAAAAAATAGTAATAAACGTAATATTTTTGTTGATGACTAATCAATGTGATTGGGTATTAGTAAATTAGACATCAACTTAGGCCGTCGCAATTAATTTAACCTGTGAGTGAGGCAAATAACTGTGGTAACTGTTCAGGCAGTCGTTTGACATCATCAATAATAGTATAATTATTTTCACCAAAAATGCGTTTCACGTAATCATCTGCATTTGAGTCTAGCGTCAAGCAATAAGACAAGACACCATTAGAGTATAATTCCTCCACTGCTTTTTTGGTATCTTTACGCAAATGTTGTGGATCACGTTCATCGATATCCGCCGGTTCACCATCAGTGACTATTAATATAAGTTTGCGTCTCTCTACTTGTTTGAGCAAGTGTTTACCTGCATGGCGTAAAGCGGCGCCCATGCGAGTGGATAAGCCCCCTTGCATCCCGGCAAGGCGAGATTTAGCGTCATCATCGAAACCTTGGTTGAAGTCCTTGAAGCGATAGTACTGCACATCGTGTCGTCCGTCAGAGGCAAAACCGTGTAATGCAAAAGGGTCGCCAATACCGTCAATCGCAGTGGCTACTAAAGTGGCGGCTTCACGAGTAAGCTGCAAAATAGTTTTATCAGAGCCATCAACTATTTCATTGGTAGATTCAGATAAATCCATTAATACGATCACTGATAAATCACGATTTTTAATCACGTTACGCATGGTAATGCGTGGGTTAGGTTGTTCGCCCATGCGAATTGAAATCATAGCATCTACTGCAGCATTTAAATCAATTTCGTCACCGTCTTCCATGTTACGTACACGCTGCACCCCTTGTGGGGTCATCAAATCTACAATTTGCTTAATTTTTTGCACAATAGGTTTGTGCTCTTTCAAAATAGCATCTACATCTTCAATATTGCCTTTCGGTTGGCGCCGTTCATAAACGGTTACCCAGTCAGGCCTGTGCAGTTGGATTTGGTAGTCCCATTCTTGGTAATGAAAAGGTTCGGAAACAGCTTCCTTGCCCCACATCTCGTTAAAGCTGATGCCGTAATCTTCATAAGGAAACATTTCAGTGACGCATGTCCAGATTTCCTGGGCATCATCACCAGCCAGTTCACAATCAAGTTCGTTTGCCATTTCCATAACAGTGACAACGCGCCGTACTTGTTTCTGGCTGGCAGGAATGTACTCATTGTCCTGATTAAAATCAAACTCTTCAAACTCCCATATATAGCGATTGTCATCACGATAGGGAATACGAATGCGTTCAAGAATTCTTAAACTGGGAACGGTTTTGCGTGAAGAGAATAAATTAAATAACTCCAGACCCATATGCCAGCAAAACATATTATTATCTTGCTCGACCTCAATTTTTTCATGATACTCTTTGCAGAATTTGCTGAGTTCTGAGTCATCTGTTTTAACAGAAGAATCAAGTAACATTAAAACTACGTGCTCTAATACCAACATAGTAGGGTGTTCGACGTCCTCTTCAAGCTTGCTAGTGAGCAGTGCAAACCATAAATTTTTAAGGCCAGGGAAATCAAGCACAGCCTTATATTCAACGCGAGCATCTTCAATTAATCCAATAAAAAACATTTGCGCAGGGCTGAGCTGTTCAGCAGAAATAGGGGTGTTGGTGTAACAGATGTGTGAGGCCATATGTGCGGCAGTGGCACGGTAAAGTTCTGGGCCTGTCACTTCGCCTATTGCATCTACTGCATCTGGCATATGAAATATGCGTTCCTCTATATAAGGCCGAAAGTCAGTGTAATCAGCGCCGGTAGGACGCAAAAAGAAATCACGAGCCCATAAGGCGCGTAGATAAAAGTTTATTTTTCGTTGTGCGCTAATAAATAGAGTGCCACGACGTTCTTTTTGTAGCATTGCTAAACTGTCTTGTGATTCAAGATTAAAGTATGATGTCAGATTCTTCAAATCACGACGATAGGCTTGGGCACCAAAGTTAGCCCAGCGGCGTAAGCCACTTAAGGTTAGTTTGGAAAGTAACTCATCAATATGATTGAGCATCGGGCGTAAACCACGCGACGCAGTGGATGCAAGCTGATGGATAAAGGTTAAATACCCACGCAATAATTCGGCATCACCTAGTCTACGTGCTGCTGTGGGTAAGCTGCTAAACATTAACGAAATCACTTCGCCGGAAGTCATTGAGGATAGTTTCATTGCGGCAGTGAGGCAGTCACCGATTATATCTTCTCCACACTCTTTGGCAACTTGCGGAATTTCTTGTAAGTAGGAAATGACAGGGCCTTTGCCACGTCCCAAATTACATAAGGCTTTTGCGCCTTCAAGATATTCCTCTAGACCAGGGGGAGAAATAACACGCGCTGCTTCCTGAAAGGTTCCTTCCAGAACATCAAGTACTTCTGGTGCAACATCTTTCAGGTATTCTTCATAATTTTCAAGCTTTATTGCCATCAGGCGAACACCTTAGCTTTCATTAAAGAAAGTGACTGATTAATTAAAGAAAGTTTGTACTGCTGCATTTAAGGTGTCACGCATATCCGGATCATCGGTTAAAGGTGTCACCATCGTCATACTACATGCGGCAAGGGGAGCAACCCCTTTACTAATTAACTGGCCTGCATACACAAGTAAACGAGTAGAAATACCTTCATCTAAACCGTGGCCTTTAAGATTTCGTGCGCGGTGCGCAATTTGTACCAATTTGCCAGCTGTTTCAGTATCAACCCCTGATTCGTTGACGACAATCTCGGCTTCTGTCTTTGCTTCAGGATAATCAAAGTCTAGTCCACCAAAGCGCTGTTTGGTCGATTGTTTTAAGTCCTTCATTAAGCTTTGGTAGCCTGGATTATAAGAAATAACCAGCTGAAAATCAGGGTGGGCTTCAAGTAGCTCGCCCTTTTTATCGAGAGGTAAGTTACGACGATGGTCAGTTAAAGGATGAATGACCACTGTGGTATCCTGGCGTGCTTCGACAACTTCATCAAGATAGCAAATAGCGCCAATGCGAGCAGCGGTGGTTAAAGGACCGTCTTGCCATTTAGTGCCGTCTTTATCGAGCAGAAAACGTCCCACTAAATCTGAGGCTGTCATATCTTCATTACAGGCGACAGTAATTAATGGCTTACCAAGCTTGAAGGCAATATATTCAACAAAACGCGATTTACCACAACCAGTAGGACCTTTAAGCATGACAGGCATGCGTGCATTATATGCTGCTTCATAAAGCTCTACTTCATCTGCTACTGGTTTGTAGTAGGGTTCAGTCTTGATTATATATTGCTGTGGATCTACAGTAGATTTATTCATGGACTTAACACACCTTTGTCATATTTAATTTTGTCTATTTTTCGTCATCTGTTTCTATGTCACCAGACCAGCCTGCTTCATTCGCTTTTTTGATTGCTGCATCATGTATACGTTGATGGCGTTCGCGTAACGCCGGAGGTAAATTGCTGGCTAGGCAAGCATATTTATCCCATTCGTGGTTTACTTTTTGGAGTAGAGAATCTATCCCAGCTATATTCCACCCTTCACAGGTTTCTGTTTCTGAAAGCAGTTCAAATACCCATGCGTCACGGATAATTTTACCAATCGTAGTCATTCCACCCTGAATGTCTTTATCAACGCCTATATATTTATTTGGTTTTGCCATAATGTAATAGTCACTTTGAATAAGCGGTTTTGAAAAATTATTTTGTATATTAATAACATTGTATTATTTGAAAATGACAAGCTTGTATATAAAAAATAATTTTAGAGGTTATAGGTGTTTTTGAAATTATTTATAAAGCCTCTGTTTTTTAACAAACAGAGGCTCCATATCATCGCACAACAATTCTTTCTAAGGGTCTTTAAACAGACACGCCGCGATGAATTACCATAGCTGCGCCAGCTGATTGTGAGAAGTTATCAAACCCCAACAGTCGAACATGGTTTGAAGGGTGTGCTTGATGACACGCTTCAATTTCAGCTAAAATAGTATCTACGTTAGTTTCACCAAATAAAGGTAATTTCCACATGTACCAGTAGTTGCTAGTAGCATTTTCTGGTTCAGTATGTTCGATACCTGGGTTCCAGCCTTTATCAACAATATACTGGATTTGCGCGCGAGTGGACTCTACAGATAAAGTAGGAAGGTATGAAAAAGTTTCATACTTTCTGCTTTGAGCTGCATCACTCAGGCTTGAATTGTAGTCTTGTACGTCACTCATGTGATTTACTCCAAATTAATTAAATTCTGTTCTTTGATACCTAAAAATTAAGCTTAGATGCGCTGAAATATCAGCGCATCTGAATACACTTATTTATGGGAAACGTCTAACTTATCGACAGTATCAAATTCGAACTTGATTTCTTTCCATGTTTCCATGGCAATCTTTAGCTCTGGGCTATGTTTTGCCGCAGTAGTAAGGATGTCTTTACCTTCTTTCTCAAGTTCACGACCCATATTGCGAGCTTCAACACAAGCTTCAACCGCAACACGGTTAGCAGCAGCACCAGCAGCATTGCCCCAAGGGTGACCCAATGTACCGCCACCAAACTGTAAGCAAGAATCATCACCAAAGATGTTAACCAATGCAGGCATGTGCCATACATGAATACCACCAGATGCCACAGGAATAACGCCAGGCATTGATCCCCAATCTTGATCAAAGAACAATCCACGTGAACGATCTTCCTTAATGAAAGAGTCGCGCATTGTGTCGATCCAGCCTAAAGTTGCTTCGCGGTCACCTTCAAGTTTACCAACAACAGTCCCTGAGTGCAGGTGATCACCACCAGATAAACGTAAGACTTTAGTCAATACGCGGAAATGGATTCCGTGATGTGGGTTACGGTCAAGAACCGCGTGCATTGCACGGTGAATGTGTAACAACATACCATTGTTTTGACACCATTGTGCTAGCTGAGTATTTGCAGACAAGCCGCCTGTCAGGTAATCATGCATAATGATTGGCGCGCCAATTTCTTTAGCGTACTCCGCACGACGCATCATTTCATCAGCAGTTGGAGCAGTTACGTTTAAGTAATGACCCTTACGTTCGCCAGTTTCAGCTTCTGCTTTATGGATTGCTTCCATTACGAAATCAAAACGATGTCTCCAGCGCATGAAAGGCTGCGAGTTAACGTTCTCATCATCTTTAGTGAAGTCTAAACCACCGCGTAAACCTTCATAACAGGCGCGACCGTAGTTTTTAGCAGACAATCCCAGTTTCGGTTTAATAGTACAGCCTAGTAAAGGACGACCATATTTATTTAAGATGTCACGTTCGACCTGGATACCTTGTGGTGGTCCATTACAAGTCATTACGTAAGCGATAGGGAAGCGGATATCTTCTAAGCGAAGTGCACGTAGTGCTTTAAATCCAAACACGTTACCCACTAAAGAGGTCAGAATGTTAACTACTGAGCCTTCTTCAAATAAATCAATTGGGTAGGCTATAAATGCATAGAAACAAGTGTCATCGCCAGGAACGTCTTCAATTGCATAAGCACGACCCTTGTAATAATCAAGGTCAGTCAGCAAGTCAGTCCAAACAGTTGTCCAGGTACCTGTTGATGATTCAGCGGCTACTGCTGCTGCAATCTCTTCACGTGGAATTCCTTCCTGTGGAGTGATTTTAAAACACGCCAAAATATCAGTATCTTTTGGTGTGTAATTTGGTTCCCAGTACGTTTCGCGGTAGTCTTTTACACCCGCATTATAAGTCTTAGCCATAGGGCCCGTCCTCTTGGTTGATTAGCATGAAAGCATATCGTTATTAAAACTTTTCGAGTAATACTACTTATATATACTTATGAGTAGTATCGATTCCATTTTGGTTATTAACAAAACGTATCAATAAATCGTTGGAATTCAATAGTCAACAACCTAAATTCGGACTTGAAGTATAGTGTGTATGATTATAAAGTAAACTAAGAATAAATGATGGATAGTATAAGTAAAACCTTATGGTAGTATGCTACTGTTATTACTACTGTTATTACTACTGTTATTACTACTGTATTTGCTTACGGATAATAATTTATGCATGTCACTTTACGTCAAATACAAGTGTTTGAAGCTGTTGCCAGTAAGTTGAATTATACTCGTGCTTCCGAGGAGTTACACCTGAGTCAGCCTGCTGTCTCTATGCAAATCAAACAGTTAGAAAAAACTGTGGGTATTAACTTGTTTGAAAAAATTGGTAAAAAAGTGACTCTAACTGAAGCCGGTAGGGAGTTACATCATTATGCTCGCCAAATACAGAATTTATTGGGTGAAGCGAGCGAAGTTTTAGAGGCGCTGAAAGGAGTTAGGCGAGGACATTTGTCTTTGTCAGTGGCCTCAACGGCTAACTACTTTGCGACTAACTTATTAGCCAATTTTAAACGACAATATCCTGAAACCACATTTAATTTGGATGTGACTAATCGCAAAATATTGTTGAGCCAACTTGAACATAACGAGACAGATATAGTGGTAATGGGAAGGCCGCCTATAGAAGCGGAGCTAATTGCTGAGCCTTTTATGGAAAATCCTTTAGTAGTGATTGCGCCTAACTCTCATCCTTTACGTCATAATAGTCATCTAGCCTTTGATGACTTACAAAACGAAACTTTTGTGGTCAGAGAATTAGGTTCAGGTACCCGAATTGCGATGGAGCAGTTTTTTACCGAAAATGGAATGGAGCTTAAAACTGGAATAGAGATGAATAGTAATGAGGCGATCAAGCAGGCAGTGGAGGCAGGCTTGGGATTGGGTATTGTTTCAATTCATACTTTAAGTCTGGAATTAGCGGCCAATAAGTTATGCCTATTAGATGTTAAAGGGTTTCCAGTGTTACGTCATTGGTATTTAGTTCATCGCGCCGATAAAAGGTTGTCTGCTATTATGATAGCATTTAAGGAGTTTGTATTTGCTGAGGCAGGTGGGTTGTTAGAATTAGCAGGAGCCTCTCGGCCTAAATTACTAAAGTAAGGGTTGATATCTGTCGATAAGTAGGTGTTTGTGGTTGTTTTGCTTATAAAATGGATTAATGCCAAAATGTAAGCGTTAAAATTAGCCTATAAACTAGTGAACTTTCACTAATTCAATTGGTCAGAAACAGTGAATAGAGGTATACTTGTTGCAATAGATATATTGTGTGCTGTTCCAGACTATCTAAAACTGAATTTAGGCATTTTGAATGCGATGGATTAGAAAATATAGTAAGCATTTGGTGGGGTTTAGCCTGGCGATTTTTGTATTGCCATTGTTTTCTATTTTTTGCCAAAGCTGTTTAATGGTTGATAGTACTGAGACTGGTGGGAAACATTATTCACAACAGCACCAGCCCGATGCAGATCATTCCTGTTGTAATAAAACAGAGCAAAATTCACCAGCAATGGTGGATAGTGGTTGTTGTGATCCTCAGCTATCAGCTGGTGATACTCACTCTGTTGTCTATGTAAATTCTGCTGAGAAAGCAGAAAAAGCTATTCCTGTAGTAGTCGCTTCTCCTCTTGTTTTATCAAATCAACAGGTTAATTATCGTAGTAAAGGAACTTCCTTACACTTCGTACATGCTTGGTTGACATTCCGTAACCCCATTCTTCTGAATTAGACACTTCTTATTTAGGAATACCCTGATTAAGTCATGACAGTGATATTACTGTCTTAAAAACTTAGTGATTGCAATTTGCTAATTAATTAAGACAGTTAATTTCCATTTTTACTAGTCGACAGAGCTATTTGACTGGTAATTGCCTGGCAGATTTAAGCAGAAAATTCCTAGTGCTTCATTAAGACGCTCAAATTAATTTTAGAATTTTTAGAATATTTGGCGTCATTAAAAAGATTAAGTCATGTCTAGTCAGGAGACCTAAAGTGTCTATTAGAATATTATTTTTGCTGAATTGTTGTGTGTTTATTGTCCCCCAGTTGTTGGCAGCAGACACTGAGCCGAGAGTAACCGAGGCTGAAAGGAGGATGTCGCATAATAGTCAGGCACCTTTAGCGTTAAATGAAGCATTGGCTTTGGCTAGACAGGCAGACTTGTTGTATAAGCGAGAAGTTGCGATGGCAAAGTCGTATAAAAGCCAGTCAATCGCAGTGCGCCGATACCCTGATCCTCAAATTAAATTGTCATCTCTCAATTTTCCAACAGATACCTTTGCACGTGACCAGGAGCCGATGACTCAACTTAAAGTGGGCTTAAAGCAAGCTTTCCCGCGAGGAAGAACTTTGCATTTTCGATCACAAAAAGCAAAATTGATGTCGCTACGACACGACTATCTTGCTCGAGATCGTCGCTTGAGAACTATTCGAGGGACACGTAAAGCCTGGTTAGAGTTATGGTATTGGACCAAGGCTGAGAAAATTGTGGCCTACAATAAAGTGCTTTTTGTTCGCGCCTTACGTACGACTCGTGATCAATACCGAACGGGTAAGCGTCGCCAAGAAGATATCATCCGAGCACAGCTAGAGCTTGACTTAATCAATGATAAATTAATATTGATCAAAACCAAGCAGCAACAAACGAGAGCAATTTTAGCGTCATGGGTAGGACGTTCAGCGGCAATGCGGCCTTTGTCAAAGAAAATCCCTTTGTTTAAGTGGATACCTGACGTTCTCAAAATTAAAGCGCGCTTACGTTTTCATCCATTGTTGTCTGCCAGTATGAAAGCTGTCGAGGCACGCCGACGTGATGTTGATATATCCAAACAGTCATCAAAAGCGGCTTACGCACTTGAGGTGTCATATGCTCAACGGCAAGATAGACCTGATTTTGTTTCTGCGGGTGTGGCAATCAAAATTCCACTATTCAAACGTCAATCTATTGGCCATCAAACGAATGCGGCCCAGTCAAGGGTCAATGCTGAAGTCAACCGAAAAGACGATCTTTTTGTGATGATGTTAAGGCGCTATCAAGATCGTCTAGCGGTATGGAACAGACTCAAGCAGCGTTATCGCTCTTTCAAAAATGTCCTTATTCCACGAGCAAGGTCAAATGCGCGCTTGACGACATCGACCTATCGAAATGGCCAGACTGATTTTTCTAATATGATTAGAGCACAAATAACAGCACTCGAAATTCAGTTAAAAGCAACCCGCATCAGAATAGATCTAAGCAAGGCGCATGCTGATATGAGTTACCTTGCAGGAGAGCAAAAATGAGATTGTTAAGTAGTATAAAGTGGGGAAGTTTGTTTAGTTTGACATGGTTGCTTGTTGCTTGTAGCGGCGATGCGTCAACATCTGGACAAGCCACTACGTCAGAGGGTGCGGGTGATAAGCCTAAGTTGTTATTTTATCGGCACCCAATGGATCCAAAAATCACTTCTCAAACCCCTAAAAAAGGGAGTATGGGTATGCCCTATATTGCTGTCTATGCTAAAAGTAAAAAGAAGAAAGTAATTTTATTTTATCGTCACCCCATGGATCCTAAAATTACTTCTAAAACCCCTAAAAAAGGGAGTATGGGCATGCCTTATATTGCAGTGTATGCAAAAGGTGACGGAGAGGCAGAGGACGATAATGCAGTTAAAATTTCGCCCAGTATCGTCAACAATATGGGGATACGAACTACTACCGTAAGGCAAGGAACTTTATATCGTAAAATTGATACCGTGGCATTTGTTCAGTTTGATGAGGATAAAATGTCGCATGTTCATATGCGAGCAAAAGGCTGGGTTAAAAATTTAAAAGTTCGGGCAAATGGTGAGCGTGTTGTTAAAGGGCAGTTACTGTATGAGTTTTACTCCCCTGACTTAGTCAATGCGCAAGAAGAATATTTACAAGCCCTACGTTCAAATAATATAGGCTTGATGCGCGCCTCGAAGTCAAAATTACTTTCACTAGACGTCTCGGTTCGTCAAATTAATAGTATTGCCAAGCTACGCAAAGTCAATCAGGTGATTCAAGTGTATGCCCAGCAAAGTGGAGTAGTGTCTAAGTTAAATGCGCGTGAAGGAATGTATATCACGCCTCAACGAAGGGTGATGACCTTAGCAGATCTTTCAAGTGTTTGGTTGCATGTACAGGTGTTTGAATCTCAATCTAATTGGGTGAAGGTTGGACAGAATGCAACAGTGAGAATTCGTTATTTGCCAGGCCTAACATTGACGGGCAAGGTCGATTATATTTATCCCACTTTGGATGCGAAAACACGTACTTTACAAGTGCGCCTTCGCTTTAACAACCCAAAAGAAAAATTAAAACCCAATATGTATGCTATGGCGACTATCGATGCCATGCCTGAAACCAACATCGTTATCATTCCTCGTGAAGCATTAATCAGAACGGGGAAAGAGCAGCGTGTTGTGATCGCTCTCGGTGGAGGTAAGTTTAATTCACGTAAAGTCGTTGCGGGAATTGAGTCTGATGAACAGGTTCAAATAATAAAAGGTTTGAAAAGAGGGGAAAAAGTAGTGACCTCGGGCCAATTTTTAATTGATTCAGAAGCGAGTTTAAAAGCGAGCCTATCTCGAATGACTGAATCGAAAGACAATAATAACAATATGTCAAAACCCAAAGAAAAAAATATGGCTAAATCAATGTCAAAGAAATCATCAAACAAAAGTGTGTCAGCCAAAACCGCTAGCGAATAAAGGACCGTTATGATTGAAAAAATTATTGAATGGTCGATTAAGAACCGTTTTTTAGTATTGTTAATGACTCTGATTTTTGTGATTGGGGGTATTTATTCGATTAAGAATACTCCTCTTGATGCAATTCCTGATTTATCAGATGTACAAGTCATTATTAAAACATCCTTTCCAGGACAGTCGCCAAGAGTGGTGGAAGATCAGGTGACTTACCCATTAACGACGGCGATGCTGTCGGTTCCTGGTGCGGTCACTGTACGAGGTTACTCCTTTTTTGGTGATTCTTATGTGTATGTGATTTTCAAAGATGGCACCGATATGTATTGGGCGCGATCACGTGTGCTTGAATATTTAAATCAGGTGTCTGGGCGACTCCCGCGTGAGGCAAAACCGGCATTGGGTCCGGATGCGACTGGCGTTGGCTGGGTGTATGAATATGCAATAGTCGATCGCAGTGGTCAACATGACATATCAAAATTACGTTCTGTGCAAGACTGGTTTTTAAAATTCGAATTACAGACTGTTCCTGGTGTGTCTGAAGTAGCCACTTTGGGCGGAATGGTGAAGCAATATCAAGTGGTGCTAAATCCTAATCAGCTACGGGTGCACAACTTGTCGTTGAAAAAAATAAGAATGGCGATTAAAAATGCGAATAAGGAAGTGGGTGGCTCAGTCATAGAAATGGGCGAAGCAGAATATATGATCCGGGCAACGGGTTATATTAAATCGATCAAAGATTTACGCAGTATTCCACTCGGGCTTAGCAAAAAAGGGACCCCTTTATTATTAAAAGATGTCGCTGAAATAAGAATCGGTCCCCAGCTTAGACGTGGACTTGCCGAGCTTGATGGTAAAGGCGAAGTGGTTGGTGGAATTGTGATTATGCGTTTCGGTGGTAATGCCTTAGAAACTATCAAGAAGGTCAAAGCAAAATTAGAAAAGTTAAAACTCAGTTTGCCCAAAGGGGTCGAAATTGTAGAAACCTATAATCGCTCGCATTTAATTAATCGGGCGATTGACACTTTGTCGACCAAACTGGTCGAAGAGTTTTTGGTCGTGGCAATTGTGTGTGCAATATTTTTGTTCCATTTGCGCTCAGCACTGGTGGCTATTCTAAGTTTGCCAGTGGGGATCTTAGTAGCCTTTATTATCATGAAATCCCAAGGCATGAATGCCAACATCATGTCTTTAGGAGGGATTGCGATTGCGATTGGTGCGATGGTGGATGCCGCGATTGTAATGATTGAAAATGTGCATAAGCAAATTGAGAAGACCCCCTTAACTGACTCGAATCGCTGGCAAATTATGCTAAAAGCATCGAAAGAAGTAGGCCCGCCTCTATTCTTTTCATTACTCATTATTACGTTAAGTTTTTTACCTGTTTTTACCTTAGAAGCACAAGAAGGGAGAATGTTTTCGCCATTAGCATTTACTAAAACTTTTGCCATGGCCGCGGCAGCAGGATTATCGATCACTTTAGTGCCTGTATTGATGGGCTACTTTATCCGTGGAAAAATAATCCCGGAACATAAAAATCCAGTGAATCGTCTGTTGATCGCAGCGTATCGTCCTTTTATCAATTTTGCCTTAAATAAACCGAAAATAATGATTCGTATTGCAATTATTGTGACTCTGACAATGGTATTGCCTATGTGTGGTGTTAAAGGTTTTCTGGAGCCCTTAAAGTGGCCATCACAAATTGTCTCTCTGGCGGTTGGCGAACCTAAAAAGGATACTATGCGTGACACATATGAAAAATGGGTCAGTGCAATGCAAGATGATGTGACTAACTTTTGGACCAATAATATGCCTGTGCCTGGACTGGCGACAGGAGTAGGGTCTGAATTTATGCCGGACCTAGATGAAGGGGACTTAATGTATATGCCAATCACCTTTCCAGGTCTGTCGATTGGTAAGGCGCAACAACTATTACAACAGACCGATAAATTAATTAAAACTATTCCAGAAGTGAAGCGTGTCTTTGGAAAAATGGGGCGTGCCGAAACTGCTACAGACCCTGCTCCTATCACTATGATGGAAACGACTATAATGTTTAAGCCTAAAAGTGAGTGGCGTCCTGGTATGACAATAAGCAAGCTCAAAGCCGAACTTGAAAATAAGGTGAAATTACCAGGCTTGACCAATGCTTGGGTGATGCCGATTAAAACTCGTATTGATATGTTAGCCACAGGTATAAAAACACCGGTTGGAATTAAAATTGCGGGCCCCGATTTGAAAATTATTCAGCTGGTTGGTAAACAGCTTGAAAAAATAATTAAAAAAGTCAGGGGTACGGCATCAGTATTTTCCGAAAGGGTCGCAGGAGGTCGTTATATTACTATCGACATCAACCGAGTCGCAGCAGCACGTTTTGGACTCAATATTAGTGATATTCATGAGGTGATTCGTACGGCTTTAGGGGGTATGAAAGTCACTCAATCGGTTGAAGGGCTAGAACGTTTCCCGGTGAATTTACGTTATCCAAGAGACTATCGTAATTCTCTGACCCGGTTGCGTAATTTGCCAATCGTGTCGCCTGCAGGAGCTCATCTTGTATTAAAAGATGTTGCTAGTGTTAAGGTGACCACCGGGCCTGCCATGATAAAGTCAGAAGGTGCGCGTCCAAATGGGTGGGTCTTTATTGATATTAAAGATCGGGATCTTGGATCTTATGTGAATGACGCCAGAAAAGTGGTGAATAAAGAGCTAGTATTGCCAGATGGTTATTCTATTTCTTGGGCTGGGCAATACCAATATTTGGTCCGTGCCAAAGAGAAATTGGCGGTAGTGGTTCCATTTACTTTAATCATTATTGTATTGTTGCTGTACCTAAATTTCAGAAATTTGACTGAAGTACTCATCATTGTTGCCACCTTGCCTCTCGCTTTAGTGGGCGGTTACTGGTTGTTATATCTACTAGGGTATAATGTGTCTGTTGCTGTGGGTGTTGGTTTTATAGCGCTGGCGGGCGTGGCGGTAGAAATTGGTGTAGTGATGCTGGTATACCTTAACCAGGCAATACGAGAGATGTTGCAAACTGCTGATGAAACGGGTGAGCCTATCACTCAGAAAAATATTCGGGATGCAGTCATTGCCGGAGCCTTGTTAAGAGTGCGCCCAATTATGATGACGGTTGCAGCAATTATTGCAGGATTGCTGCCGATTATGTTAGGTAGCGGTACTGGTTCAGAAGTGATGCGACGTATTGCAGCGCCTATGGTCGGCGGAATGGTGAGCGCGACTATTCTTACTTTGGTATTAATTCCATCAGTCTTTTACTTATGGAAACAAAAAATATTATTGCCGGTTAAAAATTAGTCTACACTGTATTAGATTAAGTGGATCGATAAGCAACTGCAATGTGCGCGAGCTTATGTGTTGTGGTTGAAACCTTCTAATCGGTAGAGTGTAGAGTTAACCTTAAGGCTTGTTGTTTTCTATCTAACTGCTAGAATATTGTCATGCTAGAGAAGACAGAAAATAAATCACTTGTTGGGTCGGAATTATTATCAGTTATCGCTGAAGTATTTCCGTTACAACTACTTAGCCAAGAAATTATTAACAACACAAGCGCTTCTTGGGAAGGCTATGACTACTCAAAGGAATTTGAAGCAGGTGTTTTTGGTAAGTCCTGGGATATGCTTGATAAAGTATTTATAGAGACACATGCAAGCGCTATAATTTACTTAGAACATCAAGCATTTTTTGCAATTTTTCCTGCTTACCTGAGTTACTTGGTTCGGAATGATGCGTACAATGAGGTCCCTTTTATGGTGGCTTCTAAGTTAACAAAAACTAATGATGAATTAGAGCTTAGAGTTTTTGATGCAATGGTTAACTCTCTTAGTAACGCACAAAAAATTGTAATTAGGCATGTTTTAATCTTTCTTTCTAAAAATCATGTTGAAGAAGTGATGCAATTAGCATTAACTAGTTATTGGAAAGATATGGCTGAAGGATCTATATAATGTTATTTACAATCACAATATAAAGGAATGAGATTAGTGATGAAAATTGATAAATCTAGTCCACAGTATTTATTGAGTCTTTTGTTTTTATTGATCTATTTGATATTGTTTTCAAACTATTTAAGTGCTACGGAATATAATTTTGAAAGTTATGCAAAGGAAAGTGGTTGCAAGAGCATTCCATTTTCCTCAGAAAAAAGATCATGCGATTCTGCACAAAGAGAAAAAAATAAAGCCTGTAACGTAAGTCTGGAGTGTGATGTTGCTAAGGCGGAAAAATTGAAAATAAAATATAATAAAGCAAAAAATGATTTAAAAGGTGCGGCAGGACCTATGATCCAAGATTTGGAAAAGAAAACGGCTGCTTTGCAAACTGAGCTTAAAGCACTCAATAAAATAGGTGAAAGCGGCATGTCTCGTGCAGAAGACTGCATCGATAGACGTAAAGATGTTCAAAAAGTTTTTGATAAAATTCCTTATCTTTTAGAGCGAGCCCGAGATGAGGCATTAAGAAAAAGAAAATCTCTAACAAACAGTTTAAATAAAGCTCAAGCAGAGCGGACCGAAACCAAAAAGAAAATGGAGGCGGCGGCTAAAGGAACAGATTCAGGAAAAAAATCTTCTACTAAGCGTGTATGGCACGATGCGATTAAAGCCGTAAAGTCAATTGGTGCAAAGTTTAAGTTGTTTGATCGAAACAACGGTAGAATAATAAGAAAGAGTGTTGCTAAATTGATCGCGCATTATAAAAATGAAGAAGAAAAACATGATGGTTATATTGATCAAGCAAAAAATCGTATGAACAGTTGTAAAAAGCTTAGTAAGTTCAAGTTTTAAAGTGGTGAATCAAGTTGTATTGTTGGTTTTTTGAGAGTGTTTTAAGTATGAATAAAATAAGAATTAAATTTGTCAAATCAAGCCAAGTTAAGCTAGTTACTTTTAGCTGCATATTGATATCGGGACTACTATTGAGTGCTTGTAGTAGTTCAAGCCTGCCATTAGATATGCGTAATGATAAGACGCGAGTATTGGCTGGAGGTAAGTTATATGCCAAAAATTGTGCAAGTTGTCATGGTACGCAAGGGCAAGGTAATGCACAATGGCGGGTCAAATTAGCCAGTGGTAATTTTCCACCTCCACCGTTAAATGGGACTGGGCACACCTGGCATCATACGCAACAATGGCTGGTGGCATTTGTTCAAAATGGAAGTCCACTTGGCACTATGCCTGCTTGGAAAAATAAGTTAACGTCAGAGCAGATTCAATCTATATTGGCCTGGGCGCAAGCAAAATGGCCTGAGCAAGTTTATAAAAGATGGATTGAAGCAAATACTGATCCACAAGAAGACTAAAAATTCCCCAATTATATTAGAGAGGCTCTCGCTGGTCGTGATGCGACTCTTTCTAAGTTGCCTTTGAGCTATAAGTCTATAGCATAAGCTGCACTCAGAGTACTGTAATAATATCGCTATTCGTTATTGTCGGGGCAATAGGACCGGTATCTCTGATTCATTAATACATTATGCCAATTAAGCAAAATACCTTTAATGTTAGAGATAATTTTCCAAACCAGTCTATAGTTTGTTATTCTCTGTGCTGGTAATATTTTAGCAATCAGGTTTTGCTATAGATAAGGAAAATGAATGATCAAAAGAATAGCAGTATTTTTAATAATGGGCTTAACCATAGTATTAATAGCGCCTGCTTGTAGTAGTGACAAGCCTCAATCGAGCTCTAAGTCAAAGCAAAAAACAGGGAAAAGGCTTCCTGCTGGTTGGTTTGACACTTTAGGAAAGGGTACTTGGAAGGAAATTAAAAATAAGAAAAATCCAAATATTTTAATATTTGACGAGCGTCGTTATTTTGTGATTCGTAACAGAAACTGGGTAATAAGTCAGGGCAAGGCGACCATCAATCATGATCGCGGAACTATCAAGTTATTTAATCAAAACGGAAGTGGTTTAATTCGTCTTACTGATTGGAAAAATAATGAATTTAAAGTCAAAGGCTATCTCCCCCTTGTTCTTGGGAAGCTGACTTTTAATTCCCGCTATCATTTGAATGCTGAGGATTTGACGCCACCAATCCCGACTAGTCTGCTTGAAGCAGCGAAGTATGGTGATTTACGTGCAGTGAAAGGTTATTTAAGTGCAGGTAAAAAGTTGGAAAGCACTGATAGCAAGTCATTAACCCCCTTAGCACTGGCGGTACATCATCACCATACACGAGTTGCGCTTTATTTATTAAAAAAAGGGGCCAATATTAAGCAGCGCTCCAAAGCCAATAAATCAATTTTGGAGTATGCGATTGAGGCAGAGCATGTCGCGTTGGTGGGTAAGTTGCTGAGTAAAGGAGCCGACCTGAATTACAAGCATGATAATAAGTCTTCTTTGTTTTTACGAGCCTTTGATGGTAATTCCTTAGCAGTTATAAAGTTGCTGGTTAAACATGGCGCAAATGTAAACGAGTTAGATGGCTTTGGTTATTCTGCACTTTATCGTGCAATGAGTGTATTTTCATTATCAGCGAATAAAATTGTGGAACGACTTCCCTATACTCATTATTTAATTGATAAGGCAGGTATTAAGGCTCATAGTAAAGATAAGCATGGGCGTACAGTTTTGTTTTATGCAGCGAATCTTGGCCTAAAAAAGACAGTCCGCTATTTATTAGATAAAGGCGTAGATCCTAATCAGAAAGATAATGAGGGTAAAACTGTGTTTGATTATATTGCCAACTCGGACAAGAAAAAATTAGTATGGCCAGTTTTAATTAAACATAAACGATAAAGGCAAGGGGGCAAGCTACATGAATAGGGGGCTAGCCAATATATTGTTTGAGGATAAAAAGTTTACGTTTAGCTTTATTATTGTTGTTGTCATGTTCTTATTCTCACAATTGGCGCTGTCAAGGGTTACAGTAATCGCGCCCCCGATTGTTATAGTGAAAGATTACAAACCAGGCATGGCCACGGTTGAATCTTTTAGGGGATGGGATCTGACGTTAATGCAATGGGATCAGTTGAAGGCTGGCAGTCATTATTTATTGGGTCAGTCTCCTTCCGCAATTAAACCGGCGCATTATCGATATTTTCTTCGTGTGAATAGCCTTAACAGTGCAATATTTGCACTATTTCTCGGTTTGTCCTCTGTACTACTGCCACTAGTGTTATTGTTATTATTGATAAGACCTGTATGGGCATGGTGGATTTCACCCACCATGTTTATGTCATCGCTTTGGTGGATATCAGACGATAATCATGAAGGATTTTATGTCTGGTTTTTGTCTATCTTAATTCTGATAATATTAGTGATATCAGTATTGATAAAACGGCAATATTTTCGGAGCGGGCTCAATGCTTTTGTTGGCGTAAAATCTTTGCCTTTTCATATACCCGTGGTGTATCTTGTTGTTTTGATCGTAATTGCAGCAACTAGAGGCTAGTGAGTGTCACTTTATTCACCGATATGGAGAGCCGTTACTTTCCACTGTCTGCCTTCTATCTTTTTTCTGTCTCCTATCTTTAGTCAAAGCCGATACAGGTAAGTTGTGCATCAATAAGGCCCTGTGGCTTTTCTAGTCTTTTGTTTAATGTTAGTTGAATATTAGTTGAATCTTGACTTTCGCAATGAAGGCTAAGGGTTGCTTAAAACTATGCATCATTGTCTTTATAGTTATACATTCAATAAAGTCTGAATCAGACATTGTTTGATTATCCAGCGCAATAAGATACACTTAAAATTAAGATATCAATATTGATTGTTAAGACCGTCATATTAATATTTTGAATGAATTACGGCTCCTTTATTTGAATAGTTTTTTGAACGTATCTGATGATGCCGTCTGCATTTTATCAGATACCGACCAGTTAGTGGATTAACAATATGAGTGATCAGCAGCAGAGGCGAGATTGGGGCAGTGCGTTTAGTGTTTACGCGAACCCGCGAGTGATGGGCATGATGTTCCTGGGCTTCTCGGCCGGCCTACCGTTAATGCTTATATTTGGTAATCTTGCGACTTGGTTAACTGATATACGTATTCCTATTTTTATCATTGGATTTTTCGGTTGGATTAGTCTGACTTACTCAATAAAAGTATTTTGGGCGCCGATTATTGATATTGTCAATATTCCTTATTTAAGCAATCGCCTGGGCCATCGGCGCAGTTGGATGTTAGCAGCGCAAATAGGCATTGCCATTGGTATCTATGGTTTATCAGCCGTAGATCCGCATAATAATTTGTGGCTGTTAGCTTGGTTTGGTTTGTTAACTGCTTTTTGTTCTGCCACTCAAGATATCTGTGTTGATGCCTATCGTATTGAAGCCGTTCCTAATGAATATCAAGCCGCAATGGCATCTACTTATATATTTGGGTATCGACTTGCTGTGGTGGTATCAGGTGCTGGCGTACTAATGATTTCTGAATTTAGTTCATGGAGTAACGCATATTTTACGATGGCGTTATTGATGAGTGTTGGAATCATTACTACGTTAATTATTCAAGAGCCAGTGAATCGTGCCGCAAAAAAATCGATGCCTGTTGCCTTAGTCAAACAGCATATGAAGTCGTTTGGGCCGCTACCAGAAACTGTGCTGACAATCGTATTGATCGGGTTTAGTTTGGCCTTTGGAGTAGTATTACTCGGTATTGTTATTGTTTTTCCTGTCTTTATCCCCATCATTCTTTGGGCACTATATCGCTACAGAAATAGAAATGTTTATTCTCGTGTAAGGGACTGGTATATCGGAGCGGTCGTTGGCCCGATTGTCGACTTTGTGTATCGCTTCGGTTTTAAGTTAGCAATGATGATTCTTGGTTTGATCATGATTTACCGGATCAGCGACTTGTTTATGGGGTTCATGGCTTATACGCTTTATATAGAACTAGGTTTTACAAAAATTGAAATTGCCATCTATACCAAAGTGTTCGGAATTATAATGACTCTGTTAGGCACTATTATGGGTGGGGTAATGGTCATGCGTTATGGTGTGATGCGTATCATGCTATTAGGTGCAGTGATGGTGGCTTCTACAAACTTACTGTTTAGTGTTTTGGCGATGGTCGGCCATAATATTCCAATGTTGATTTTGCTGATTATTGGGGACAATATAAGTAGTGGTGTAGCAACTGCCGCTTTTATTGCGTATCTGTCATCATTGGTTAACAAGCAATATACCGCAACACAATATGCGCTGTTTAGTTCTTTGATGTTATTTCTTGGGAAAATGGGAGCGGGTTTTTCAGGGCAAATTGTCGCAGGGGTTGGGTTTTCTCAGTTCTTTTATATTGCTGCTGCGACAGGTATTCCGACAATTATTTTAATTATTATGTTAATGCGAATGGGACACGAACCTAAGCCACATGAAGTGGAAGAAGACATTGATCTTAGTCAGGAAAAACAAGTAGAGCAACCTATTAAAGCCAAAAAGCATATGTTATTAGCCTATATGGTTATTCCAATAGTGCTGGGAGCCATGGTGGTTTTAGTGCTGTTCGAAAGAGGTATCTTTCAATTTAATAATCCCGATCAAACAATTTATACTTCTCGTGGTGTGACTATCTCTCCGAACAAAAAAATATGTTGGGAACGTTTAAATGAATTTCGTTGGGATGATGCAGGTAAAAGGCGAATCGATTTTATGTATTTTGTTGCAAGTAAAGGTGTTGAAGTAGTACAGCAAAAAAAGACAATGCCTGAGAAAAAAATAATGGCTCAAAAGCCAACCGTAAAACAAAAGAAGAAAGTAAAAATGTGTAAGTTGGCGAATGGAACCGAGGTTCGCTATACGCGTGGTTTAACCGCAAACTGGACTAATGCGGTTAAACATCACTATCGTGTTGGGGCTGTTCATGTGTTTGATTTGTGCGCTAAAGGATTATTGCAGGCGCGGCATATGATTAAGAAGGCTCCTCGTAAAGTAGGTGCTTTGCCTCCTGTAATTGCCATTGAATTAGTGGGGAATTGTCCCATTCATAAGCAGCCTGGTTTACCAGTGATTATTTCTGAAATAAAAATAATGGCGCTAGAGATACAAAAATATTATGGTACGCGCCCTATTTTAATGGGGACTGATAAGGCCTATGCTGCTGTTGTGCGAGAGAGTTTTACTAGTTATAAGTTTTGGGTGAATAGCATTATTAAAGTACCATTGTCCAAAGAGGTGGGTGACTGGTTGTTATGGCAGTATAGTGCTCGGATTCCAATAGAAGGGATTAGTGGTTACTCAAAAGCCAGTTTAATCAAAGGAAATAAGGCAGCGCTAAATTCATTGTAGTCATTAAGTGGGCTCCTGAAAAAAACGTGATGAGCATGGCTGTTAGTATAACTCTTCGCGTCCTTCATCATGTTTGATAGTCAGTTTATTCAATAGGCTTGATGATAGCTTATAGGGAGGCTCTCATCACAAGGTAGGCGAGGGTGAGTAGCCTGACTGTATAGAAACCCGGCTAATAGTCTGTTATTAGAGCTAATTTTCGCGTCGCAGACTTTATTGAACAGCCATATCATCCACTGGACTTAATGCTGCTTTCATTACTATCAAAAGGTTTCGTGCTTCTCAAAAATATAGTTTTTCTAAGCTTTATTCTATTTCGATGATGATTATGTGACGGGGTTACGTGAATATTATTGCTTGTGTTTATATTATAAGCCTAGCAAAACTCTGATCTAGTTGTGATTGAATCGATAGTCTTTAACAGTCAATAAAGTTATTGAATATCTCGTTCATAGCGGGTTGTTAGGGTCAAGCGTACTGGGCTTTTGGACGGCAATTTCATTCATCAGTCTTGTTTAGAGCTTCCTTAAATATAAATATAAATATAAATTAATAATAATAGTCTGTTGGCAAATATCATCTCGGTAAATATCATCTTGATAACAATCATCAGTTGGTCATTTATTGTATTTTCTTAATGTACCAAATTTGTACATTAAATCGGAGACCCTATTGAAACAGCGTTGTGTCTGGGCAAATTCAAACCCTTTAGAAATTGAATACCATGATCATGAATGGGGCGTTCCTGTTTATGATGACCGTTTACTATTTGAGATGCTGACTTTGGAAAGTGCTCAATCTGGTTTAAAGTGGGTGACGGTTCTGCAAAAGCGTCAAAGTTATCTCAAGGCATTTGACAATTTCGAACCCAGCAAAGTTTCCCAATTTTCTGACAAGAAAATTGAAGCATTAAATAATAATGCAGAAATTGTACGTAACAAGCTTAAGATTAAAGCGACCATTGAGAATGCGAAATATTTTTTGATTGTGCAAAATGAGTTTGAGAATTTTTCTTCTTATTTGTGGTCTTTCGTCAATAACGAGCCAATCAATAACGCTTACCGACTGGCCTCTGAGATTCCGACAAGCTCAATTGAAGCAGAGGCGATGAGTGAAGATATGAAAAAGCGAGGTTTTAAATTTGTAGGGCCGACTACTTGTTATGCCTATATGCAAGCTGTGGGTTTGATCAATGATCATTTGCTCTCATGTTACCGGCATACAGAAGTACAAAATTTTCAATCCTGTGCGTCTTAAAAAGACTGAGTAGGGTTGCCTAAATTGATAGCAAATAGCGAATAGTAAAAGTATTTTGTAAAGATAGAATTTTAATTACCCCATTATACTATTGAGAGCGTTTATTCTTTGGAAGACTTGAGTAAGGATCGTAATGAAGATCTTACTATTCTAGAAATTTATTGGTGAATAAGCTATATTGCGGGTAAATAAATGCAACTATCGATAAAGCGTTTAAAATTTTATGTGATGTTAAGTCAATTATTCGTAGCTATCGTGGTTATGTTGTTTGTCTCGCAAAAGTCTTTCTCTGTGTCTGTTGGTGAGCGGTATCTATTAATACAAAAATCCCTGCGCGATTTCAAGTTTGTTTGGCGTAAGAAATATAATCAAGCCACTACTCGTGCTCAAAAAAATGCAGTCCTATCCCGTTTGCAAAAGGTATTACCTGAAAAAATTTCTAGACTATTCAAGCCTTGGTATGGTACTCGGTGGGCGTATGAGGGAACGAGTACAATTCCTGGCAGTGGGAGTATTGCTTGCGGATATTTCGTAACAACTATATTACGTGACTCAGGATTGCGTATTAATAGAGTGCGTATGGCGCAAGCGGCATCAGAAACAATGATTCGAAAACTCAATGGAAATAAAAATATAAAGCGGTATCGCCGAAAATCAATTCAACATTTTATTCAGCAAGTCAAGCAATGGGGTGCTGGTTTATATGTGGTGGGTTTAGATTATCATACAGGCTTTATTTTAAATAAAAAAAATCAAGTCTACTTTATCCATTCTTCACTATATCCTCCGACAACAGTCGTCAATGAAAAAGCAGTCGACTCTTTGGCGTTACAAAATTCCAACTACAGAGTGCTGGGTAAATTGTTTTCTAACAGTCAGTCGGTGAGGGGCTGGTTGTTTAAATAGGGGCTTCTAATCAATTGAAGTCTTTTCGTCCTGTGATATGTTCTAAGTAAGCAGGAAAACCTTTCATAGTGCTCTATATTCACTTCTTATAAAAATCAATGGCTTACTAACGACTTGACTTAGTGTGTGTTAGACACTATAATTAATTTAGATAGTGTATATACAACACTAAATAGAGGTGGCTACGATGTTACAAGAAAAGCAGGCTATTCAAAAAAAGCAAAAGTTTGACTATGCAGTTTATATTGGTCGATTCCAGCCATTTCATCTTGGGCATATGCATTGTGTTACAGAGGCGCTACAGAACGCAGAGAAGTTAATCATTGTGATTGGTTCCACTAATCAAGCGCGTAGCTTCAGAAACCCATGGAGCTTTGAAGAGCGCCAACAAATGATGGTTGAAAGTTTGAGTCGCTCACAGTTATCGCGAATCATTTTTGTCGGGATTGAGGATAGTTTCTATGAGCCAGGACAATGGAGAACTGAAGTTAGGCGTCTGGTAGCAGACTCAATTACGAGTGATCGGCATGGGAAGCGAAAGTCAAATGCGTCAGTACTAATTACTGGACATTTTCGTGATAATACTTCTCAATATCTGAGACAGTTCATGGAATGGAAATACATTTCAGTGAATGATTACCAAAGCATTCATGCGACCACTATTCGCAATAGCTGGTTTGATGCATTTAGAGAAGGTGGGCAGGGAAAAGAATCAGTAAGCATGACAAGTGCTCGTGAAATAAGTGATCGAAAAAAGAGACAACAACAATGGATTGAGTCTAATCAGTCAACATTAAGCGCTAATGGCTTGCAATGGTTAATTAATTTTTCGACATTAGAGCAAGCTACAAAAATTATTGAGGAAGCTCAATATATTAAAGAGTATAGGGCGCATGTTAGTCAATTGCGGTGGCCTGTGGTTTTAGTGACTACTGATGCGGTTTTAATTCAAAATAGGCAGGTGTTGATGGTCAAGCGGCGTGGTTTTCCTGGTAAGGGCTTATGGGCGTTACCGGGAGGATTTGTTGATCAGGATGAACGTATCGAAGACGCATTATTTCGAGAGTTGAAAGAAGAGACTGGTGTCAATTTGTCGTCTCATGAATTGAACCAATGCCAGTTAGCAACACATGTGTTTGATGACCCGGATCGGTCTAGCCGGGGAAGGACTATTACTCATGCTAGCGTATATCAACTGCCTGATATGTTTGACCATAAGTTACAGGCAGGTGATGACGCCAGTGAAGTTTGTTGGTTTGATCTCAATAGCTTAATAGAGATTCGAGATCAAATTTTTGAAGATCACTATCAGATTGTTCGTTACTTCGAAAGCCGTTATTTGAGAGACACGAACTCTGAACAAAACGTAACAATAATAAAATTTTATAACAACAACAAGCAAGGAGGATTCTGTTATGACTAATTCAATCATAAGCAGTCTTGCAAAAAATATAGTACTTAATACTGATTCTTATAAAGTGAGTCATCATCTTCAATATCCACCGGGAACTAGTGAAATATTTTCATATATTGAATCGCGAGGGGGGCGTTACCCGCAAACAGTATTTTTCGGTTTACAGATGTTTTTGAAAGACTATTTAAGTCAGCCGGTAACACACCAGCAGATTGATCAGGCACAAAATTTTATTGAAATCCATATGCCGGGTGTTCCGTTTAATGAGGATGGTTGGCGTCACATCGTTGATCAGCATCAAGGGCAGTTACCGATTAGAATTAAGGCAGTTCCCGAAGGTTCAATTGTGCCAGTGAGTAATGTGTTGGTCACTGTTGAGTCGCTTGACCCTAAAGTGGCCTGGATTGCGCAGCATATTGAAGCAGCATTAATGCGTGCTGTTTGGTATCCCACCACGGTGGCGACTCAAAGTTGGCATATACGTCAAAATTTACAGGGATGGCTTGATCTTAGTGCTGATTCAGATGAGGGCTTGCCCTTTATGTTGCATGACTTTGGTGCTAGAGGCGTTAGCTCATTTGAAAGTGCGGCGATTGGCGCAGCTGCACACTTGGTCAATTTTATGGGCAGCGATACGATTCCTGGGGTGATGGCTGCACAAGCTTATTATTCTGCAGATATGCCTGCGTTTTCAATTGCGGCATCAGAGCACTCGACGATTACTTCCTGGGGACAGGAAAATGAAGTAGAGGCCTATCAAAATATGTTAGCGCAGTTTGCTAAGCCCGATTCAGTGGTTGCAGTGGTCTCCGACTCTTATGATATTTTTCATGCGGTCGAAAATATTTGGGGTGGTCGGCTTAAGCAGCAAGTGATTGATTCCGGTGCCACTATAGTGATTCGTCCTGATTCAGGTGATCCGGAAGAGGTAGTGAGTCAGTTATTGAAAATAGCGCATAAGGCTTTTGGTGCTACTCGAAATAGCAAAGGCTATTGGGCACTTAACTATGTGAAGATTATTCAGGGGGATGGCGTTAACGAACAGAGTATTAATGCCATACTTCAACGCATCACTGATGAAGGTTATGCTGCCGATAATCTTGGTTTCGGAATGGGCGGAGCCTTATTGCAACAAATTGACCGGGACACTCAAAAGTTTGCCCAAAAAGTATCGGCCATTAATGTCAATGGTGCCTGGCGTGATGTTTATAAGGATCCAGTAACCGATAAGGGTAAAAGGTCAAAGAGAGGTAGGTTGACGCTCGCAATCAATAAGCAGACAGGAGAATATAAAAGTGTGCGTATTGATGAGCCCTTTCCAAACGGCTTTGAAGCTGCATTGAGTATGGTCTATCAAAACGGTGTGCTTACCCGAGAAACTACTTTTGACGAAGTGCGTGAACGTGCAGCCCAATATACTGCTGAAGTAGCCGTTGCATGTGAAGCTTAATAAAAAATAGCGGATTTAATAGAATCTAAAACGTCAGGCTGGCTTGATTGGATTACTGTGAAGTCAGTCTGCAACAGGTCTGTTTGACTACCACTTTCAGGAGGTGGATTATGTCTACCATTACACTTGCTCATTATTATACCGAGCCTGAAGTACAGGCTATGGCTGATTTTGTTGGAGATAGTCTTGATCTCTCATTGGCAGCACAATCTGCAAACGCAGATAGAATAGTGTTTGCAGGAGTTCGATTTATGGCGGAAACTGCAAAACTATTAAATCCAGCAGCTGTTGTCATATTACCTGATACCGGTTCAACTTGTTCGTTAGTGACACAAACTGATATCACTAAGCTGCGTCAATGGCGTCAACAATATTCTGACCATGTGCATGTTGCATATATTAATTCTAGTGTTGAACACAAATGTTTAGCTGATTGGATTGTGACCTCTCGAAATGTGGTGGATGTGATTAGTCACTTGTATGCACAGGGCAAAAAAGTAATATTTTCCCCCGATTATAATATGGGGGCATGGCTTAATTCAGAGTTTGGTTTTGAGATGCCTTTATGGAGTGCTGTGTGTGAAGTGCATGATAAATTTACTGAACAACAAGTTGACAATGTTTTACAGTCAGGCTGGTCGGATGGGAAAAAATATTTATTAGCGCATCCAGAATCACCATTAGCTGTATTGCAACGTTCAGATCTAGTAGGTTCTACCAGTCAAATGTTGGATTGGGTACGTCAGTTTCCTTGGCATAGTGCGACGATTTACGTGGCAACGGAATCAGGACTTTTGCATAACATGCGGCAGATGCGGCCTGACTTAAGGATCGAACAGTTGCCCGTCTATAAAGGTTGTCAGTGTAATAGTTGCCCTTATATGAAGCTCAATACAGTGGATGCGGTGTTAGCAGCACAAGCTGGCAATGGTGTAGAAATTAAGCTGGATGCTAATGTGAGTGAGCGTGCATTACTTCCTGTTAACCGTATGCTGGAATTTTCTACTCAACAACTCAAGAAGGCTGCGACACATTAGTGGTCTTTGAATGAATAATCAATATTATTAGCTTATTGATTGAACGGGAATGGGTATTGTTTTACCACTATTTTATTGATATTTTTATTGTTTTATCAATTAATTATCAAATTTTCTTGTTTCAGTTGATTATTAAAAAAGGGATGCAATGCATCCCTTTTTTAGTATATTAACGTATTGAAACTATTACATATTAGATGAGCTACCTTTCATCATTCCAATAATTAACATCAATACACCAACACCTACAAAGGCCCATGGTATGTATGCACCATAAGCGCCACCAACAGAACCCATCCAGTTAAATGCTATATCGGCAACGTTAGTAAGTTCGGGTAGAACTAATGCGGCACCACCGAATAAGGCTAATAATATACCCAACATTTTCATTTGATATCTCCTCGAGTATTAATACTTTCTAATATTTATATGTTTGTTATAAGTATCTATATTGTCCATTTACTGTCCTATGAAAGTTACACCATCGAAATTGCAAAAGCAATCAAATAATTTCTGAAAACACGATCAGTTTTTTAAAGAAAAGGTTTGGAAATCAATAATTTCAAACGGGTATTCGCGGTGTTTGATGCTTGATTAATAGTGTGTATACGATGAAATTTAGTCTGGAAATTCACTGTTGGGAAAATAAATAAAGGTCTGCATTGATGTTGATATTATTCGGTATGCAATGTCCATAGTGTGACGCCATCAGTTTTTATCAATGAGGCGTTGGCAAGCAAGATCAATTTTAGTGGTACCGTCGCTTGATTGGACTGATCTTTTAACTGATCTTTTAA
>UOFL01000197.1_pt1 | contig 33245 bp, 30 predicted proteins | sample 1990081 | NCBI WGS metagenome assembly UOFL01 (sample SAMEA4728526, study PRJEB27164) | hydrothermal vent metagenome | biome: marine basaltic hydrothermal vent biome; feature: marine hydrothermal vent; material: mineral | place: Pacific Ocean | collected 2011-06-14/2011-07-23 | depth 1741 m | reverse complement strand
TACTCGCGCTTGCAAATCGCTCTCCCTCTAAATATCCGTATACAGTCACTTAACAGTATTAATTTCATAGGCTACTAATCGTCTCAGTGTTGGCACCACTCTGCAACCTTATTCCCTTACTTATATATAGTTAATTAATTGCTCATTGAGAAATTGAAGTGATTTATTAACCGAATCGGCTCATTTGCGGAACTGGTTTTATTTATTATATGAACTAGTAATATCAATATTACCAGCGAAAGAATTTGCACAATGAAATGACTGCCTAAATAACTCTGCCAACATCAGAGCTGTAAGCTTTCATTTTGAACGTGATTGAGAGACAAAAAAAAAGATAATAAGAAATTTCTTATTATCTTTTTATTGATTGCTTAAATCACTATCGGTGGTTGTCAGTAGACAAGCTACTAACAACCACTATAGATCAGTCTTAAAAGTCTCGCAAATCATGCTCTTTGTTATTCTGGAATATATTACCATTTCCATCGTGACATGTACTACTTGCACAATCCTTATTAGACTCAACCGTTCCTGGGTTGTTGTTATCTGGATGTTCATCAAGATCATCTTGATAATTTTGAGTATGACAACCACCACATGTATTCGGGATTTGTGGGTTCAGCCAAGTAATTTTAGCATTATTGTCTCTATGACATTCAAGACACGACACACCCTGATGAGGATGGAACTTCGTTTCTAAATGATCATTATAAGTCACTGGCAACCATAACGTAGTCGTTGTGTGACACACTCTGCAATCAAGTCCAGTTCCTGGGCTATTCAATCCTGAGTAAACAAAATGCCTTGTTCCAGGTGCTGTAGCACTACCATTGGTTTGATGACATGAATCACAACGAGTATTGCCTACATTCTGATGGTCATAAGTTGCTGGTGTCCATGCATTAGTCGTATGACAGTCATCACATGCTTGGTTAGCCGGAACCGTATTGACATGATTAGTGGGCTTATTACGAGCAAAACTAGTCGTGTGACAGTCAATACAAGGCGTTGTACGCACTATTGAATCCGCATGATACATTGGAGATTTTGCAGGAGTCCATTTACTTGGCGCAGTATTGTGGCAGTTTTCACAAGTATTACTGGTTGGCATATGCAAATTAGACTTGGCTGTTTTAGCTAATACACCACTACCATCATGACAAGTTGAGCAAGAACCCACGATCTCACTATGGTTCACGTTAGGCGCTGGCGCCCATTTTGGATACACATGGCAAGCGTCACATTGTCCAGGTGACTTGATCGAAATGTGGCCACTAGTAGGTAACTTTGTCGCCTTAACGTTATTAGCACCATGACAAGATGTACATGAGGTAAATCCATTGTGATCCAGTTTAGCACCTACAAATGTATCCACTGAATGGCATACATCACACTCTCTGGTGTCAGGTATGTGATCAGACCCTTTTTTCGTTTGAGCACCAGTATTCCCTACACCATGACAAGAGACACAGTTGCCAGCAAAATTAGCGTGATCAACCTTACCGCCAGTAAACGACGTAAAGTTCGTATGGCAAAGGTCACATTCTTGTGTTGCGTCAATCGCTATGTGCCCCGTATTGAGTCCAATAGCAATCGTGCCGTTATGACAAGACTTACAGTTTCCTGCAAGCCCTGTGTGATTCATTTTTCCGCCAGTAAAAGTATCAACCGAATGACAAACATCACATTCTCGCTTGTCTGGGATATGTCCAGCATTAGGCTTAGTGTTAGCACCCACATTTCCAACAGCATGACAAGAGACACAGTTGCCAGCAAAATTAGCGTGATCAACCTTACCGCCAGTAAACGACGTAAAGTTCGTATGGCAAAGGTCACATTCTTGTGTCGCATCAATCGCAATATGGCCTTGGGAAAGCTTTGTAGCCTTTATATTATTATTACCATGACAAGATTTACAGTTTGCTGCAAATCCTGAGTGGTTCATATTGCCGCCAATAAAAGATTTTGTGTTATGGCATGAATCACATTGCACTGCCGTTGGCACGTGACCGGTATTCATTTTTTTAGTGGAGCCAGTATTGCCCGTAGCATGACAAGAATTACAGGTTCCGGTAGAAATATTAGTATGATTAAAACCTGCTGGAGTCCAGCCATTGGAGCTATGACAATTTTCACAAGTGTTATCAGATTCTACATGGTTCGGTATCTTACCTGTCGCGATCACTCCATTATGACAAGTCGAACATGAACCAGTCACTTCTCTATGGTTCATTGTTGCCGGCTTCCAGGCTGTTTGTGTATGGCAATCACCACAGCGATCAGAACTCTTGATGTGATTAGTTGTTTTACGAGTGGTATTAACTCTTGCACCATTTGTATGACAACCATTACATGTTTTCGGAGTCCCTTTAAAGACACCTTGCACATGACAATTGGAACAATTGGTGGTGATATGCGTTCCTCTCAGAACAAATCCAGTTTTGTCATGTATTTCCTGAATACTTTTAGCTGCCTGTAGCTGACCACTGAAAGAAAATAAAAGCGCTATAAGCGCAAACATAGTAAAGCCGACCAGTATATTTCTATATGGTTCGGCTATTTTTCTATCGAATATTCTGGAAATACCAGTCATAACTTAACCCTTCACTTCTCGCTTGAGCTGCTGATTTAAACAGACTCAAGCTGTATATTTTGATGTTTTAAAAAGAGATTTAATTTTATAATCTCTAGAAGTTTGCAATGAAATTAATATTGTAATAAATATTGGTGTCAGTTCGGTCATTAGTCGAGTTATTAAAATCAGCTGATGTATAGCCAGTTTCAAATTCGAATCTATGTCGTCGTCCAGCTCTGTATTCAAAACGTAGTGCAGTTCGAATCGTTCTAATATCAGAACCATCATTCAAGTCTTGAAAATCAACTTCTATACGTGGAACCACTCTCCATTTTCGGCTAAGTGGGTAACGTAATAGTGCGCTATAGGTCCATTTGTCATAATTAGTGGTGTCAGCATAACGAACCGAGAAGGCTGTGCTATCCCCACTTTTAAACAAGTTGCTACGAATGGCCTGAGCAGTATAGAAAAATTCATTATCAGTGCCCAAGGTCGCAGCGACTCCACCCGAAGCAGTGGTTGCATCAAGGTTGGATACTACAAAGTCACCATTTAATAACCAATTTGCGCCGAGAGGATAACTGCCAGAAACAGAGAATGATCTGAATGCGGCTGTTCTATCTTCTGCTAACTGACGTATTTGAGCTTCACTCATACTCAATAGTAACTCGCGGATGCTGGCGACTGATTGTCCCTGCAGTGCATTGGATGTAGTTAATAACGGACTACGGCGATAGTCATACGATACATTAAGAGTCGCTTTGTTGTTAAATCTCCAGTTACCAACCACAAGTAACTTATTAAGTGCTTGATATGAAGTGTCGTAATCAGACACTACAAATAAAGAATGTTTAGGGTGTAAATATCGAATCTCACCACCGATTGATTCTCGATCACTAATTCCGTCTACCGTTTGAAAAATACTAAACAGATTATAAGTAAGATATTTACTGTTAGTCGCTAAATCAACATTCAGGCCGACAAAATATTTATCAGTAGTGATTGCACCATTAGTACTGAGATTTACTGGAAAACCAGCCACTGTATTGACCTTCCAACGCTCATTGATTCGGTAGTCAAAAGAGACACCATCAAATCTACCTTGTACACCGCCTGAATATTTAGACTGACGTCCAAGTCGGAAAGAGTAATCAGATAACTTATTTTGGTAGTCATAATACATATAGCTAATTCTATAATCGTTGCCAGCACTGCTAACACTAGAATCATTATTGATATAAGACCCGGAAAATCTGATTCTTACTGTATCTTTTTTAGTACTTCTTGTAGCGGTAGCATTCAAACTTGTGACAAATGTGGTGGTATCAGTTTTTGTAGGTGAAGTAGAACTTTTACGCTTATCGTAACGTAAAGTTGAAAACACATTACCTCTGACACGCCATTTAGGTTTTTTGCTTGCTTGGCGATTTTTAAGTTTATTTCTTGGCTTCTTAGATGCCGTTAATAAGGCATTCAGGCGTTGTTTAACACGCAAAGTGTCCTTACTCTTCGGATATTTCTTTAAGTATTTTTTGAATATTTTTGTCGCGTGTGCAAATTGACGGCTACGTTGATGCGCCACTCCTAAAAACTCTTGTGCGTCTTGCGCCTTACGTGTATTTGGAAACTTTTTGATGACACGACTATAAAGTACAATAGCGCTTTGATATTTACCGCCAATTAAACTTCTCTTGGCTCGATTCATCATGCTTCTTGCTGATTCGTTTTTAATCGATTTTGGCTGTTGCGAGGGGCTTGCTGCAAGCTTAAGCCTTGGATTTGCATTTCTGGCATTTTTAATATCATTACGACTTGCTAACATGACACGAGCTTTTTTGTAATAAGGTCTAATCGCTTTTAAAGCGTCTCTAATTTGTGCTGCCGTATGAAAAAATCCAACTCTAAGATGATGAAGCGTTTTTCCTTCAACATTAGTAGTCATAGTATAAAAAGTAAGACCTGCAGGATATTCTTTACTATTCACTCGTGCTAGATCAAAAGACTTGGACGAGGTATTTAGGTTAATAGTGTAATTATAACGTGATTTACGACCCGATTTTTTGGGGTTTGTTTCAGCCTTACTTGTGCCTGCAACAATGAGTGTCATCGATCTAAAATCATTTGATTGTACAAGATTAAAGGACACTGCACGGGTAAAATTCACTTCAATCACCGCACCACCAGTGGCACTACCTATATAACGAACATCTTGTAGTGGCATTTCTGAAGACGACTTCCAGCTTAATACTTCATCAGATTTAAAGCTGGTGGAAGTTAAAGGGTTTCTTTTGAAATTTCTGACGTCCGGTGCATTTTGCGCTAGCGGCTTTACACGGATTAAAATAGTCTTACCCGATTTTTGTGGAGTATGTCCTATATAATTGACCGGTATGGAAAATCGAATAGTAAGCTCTGCACTGGCAGGACTGATCTTAACATCCAGACGCTCGAGAACATTATAGACTTCCGTTGCAGGCAGTGCTTGCAATACAGAAATTCCTGGTAAAGCTGCCAGGAAAACAATAAGTGTCGTTAATAATTTTCTGCTAATCATTAATTTCTCGCTTCAGATGGCAAATAAGTTGCCGATTAAATTAGTTTCTTGTATGTATATTGCTAAGTATCTTTACAAATAATATCTTTATAAATAAAAAGTTAAGACCTAAATACAAAATAAAGATAGATGAAAAATAAAGATACACAAAAATATCGTTACGTCTAAATAGCCCTATCAGTCTTAATAAATCACTTGAGTGTTGCATCAAATCTTTCTTAATGAACACTGCAGTATTAATTTCATTCTTTAAGAAGAGGTATCTTTTCATACTCTCTGACTATTTAAAATCGCCAACATAACAAAATGAGGGCTCTGTCATAAAAATCTGACACTTAAAACTTAACCAACAATAATGTGAGACCTCTATCTTAAAAACATGAACCTTGATCAAAATTTAGCTTTTATTACAGTGGCTAGTCTATTCAGACACAACACATGCATTCTGAATCAGCAAAAGCAAGACTATACTTTTGGGCACAGCACAATATCTACCAATAAGGCATTTTTCACATTAATATTCGAGTTTTTTGTAGTCGAAAATTATCTAAAATGAAGTGTTGGCTTCATTACTAATATTTTTAGTCATTATTATCAATCTTTCAGGTCAGCTATTTATTTGGCCTCAACAACCTACCACTCCATAGAACTGGATTTTATTTTTCTATCTATTTATTTATTTAAAATTAATTCTACAACATATGTTTTATTTGTTTTTATCATCTATCAACATCATTACATTTTCATGCTATTTATCATAACAATCCACCATTTTGCTTACTCATTAAGCAAAATTTAATCATGTTCACCGTCAATACTTTTATAGATCTACATCTTTAAACGATGAAAAAGTGTGGCATCGACTACAGTTTTCGCCGAATTGACCGTCATGAGGATCATCATCACTATGGCAACTAACACATTGTTTTGATAGCTTTAATTTTTTCTTTTTAGACTTCTTTTTATGACAAGAGTGGCAGTGCACACTCTTATGTTTACCTTTCAAAGGATACTTTGTTTGTTTAGTGTGGTCAAACTTCCAAATCTTCCAATCATTAGGCGTGTGACAGGTTTCACAATACATACTTAATTTTAGCTTATGTGTATCATCACTTTTATGGCAATTATAACAATTTGACTTAAGCGCTTTATAAGGACGAGTCACATGACATTGCCGACATTGAGCAACAGAATGAAGTCCTATCAATGGAAACTTTGTCAAGCCATGGTCAAACAGGATGTTTTTTGACCATCCTTTGACGTTATGACACTTATTACATTGTAACTTTTGAACTTTGCCATGAGGACTATCCTGAATATGGCAATTCTGGCACTGCATACTTGTTTTAGTGTTAAACAAATGCTTTTTATGGCAATCACCACAGGCAGCCTTTTTGTGCTTAGCCTCTAGTTTGAACTTTGTGTCTTTGTTGTGATTAAACACAATAGCGGCCCATTTTTGCGAATTATGACATGTCGCACAACGCTTACCGAATAAGCCATGATGACGATCATCTGCTTTATGACAACTCAAACAGCCAGCAGGTTGTTTTTTCTTTTTTGGGTCAGACGCATGACAATCCCGGCATTTAATCTTTTTGTGCTGGCCTTTAAGTGGAAACTCGGTCTCTTTGTCATGATTAAAACCAATATTTTTCCATTTTTTGGTGGTATGACAGGTATTACATTTCTTACCCAGCTGTCCTTTATGGATATCGTTAATTTTGTGACAGGAGTGACACTCTTTGACTGTCTTTTTATACTGCTCGTTAGCATGACAGTTCTCACAGGCAATTTTTTTATGGGCTCCCGTGAGTTCAAACTCTGTTTCACTATGATCGAACTCAGTATGTCGCCACCCTTTCGGCTTATGACAATCCTCACATTTTTTTCCTAAACGTTTTTTGTGACGGTCATCATCTTTGTGACATGAATAACATTTAGGACTTGCATCACGATATAACTTTTTGGGTTTGTGACAAGACTTACAACTAGTCTGTCTGTGTTTGCCCTTCAGCGGAAAATTTGTCTTTTTATGATCAAACGTATTCTTATTCATCTTAATAATATCGCCTTTACGGCCAATATGTTCAGTATGACAATTTGCACATTGTTTTTGCTGGATTAGCTTGGACAAGCCATGAAAGCCTTTACGAATCTTAAGATCTTTTCTAACTTTTTTATGACAATCCAAGCACAACTTTCGTTGTTCTTTACGATTAAATTTTAAATGGCACTTTTTACAATCAGTATCAAACTCGGCATGCCCCTGAATCAACTGACCAGGACTAAGCGTGCTTTCTTTTTTTGCGGCATGTAGAGTAGTCGCAAAAAACACTACCATCATTAACATTAATAGTTGGATGAATCGTTTGACTTGTTGCATAAATGCTCTCATTGCTTTCTCAAATCTCATGCCACTCCCTGGAAACTAGGTGTATGTTTGTTTCACAAACTCTAAAAACCATGCACAACCACCACATGTAGAATAGCCAATGCTATCAGAACAATATAAAACGGGAAGTGAAACAAGTACCAAACAGAAAAAAGTCTTTCATAAAATGCAAAGTTACCTACTTTCCGAATGACCGAAAAATAACTATCAATCATATGCCTGTATTTACGCATCAAGTTATTTTTCTCGCGCCGCGTCATTTTTTTTGCATCGTCTGAGGTATAAAGCTGCTGTTTAATAGATTTTTTGAGCAACTTTGCCATTTTGTTAGCTCGCAGTCGTATAAATGGCAGCGAAAATAAATGCACCAAAAAATTAGTTTTTTTCCGTAGATAATCCTCAAAACTATCAATCAACCCCATCTGCTTCTCAGTAAGATGTATATGATGATCAAATATTTTTTTCTGATCTTGCATATACTTACGCATCTGATCAAGTGAATAGTGTTTTTGAGTTAAAGTACCATGCACTTGCCTATAGAAAAAACGACCGACAATGCCACTCACTACCACTGCTAACATGGCATAAAATGTCCATCGATCATTGATCGATATCGAACGATTTTCTCTTGCCTGTAAAAAATTAGCATGTAATATAATCATTGTGGGCGCAGATAAACCAATAATAATATGCAATCGATACCAAAATTTTACAGGGCCCATTTTATGAAATCGTTTAAGATGTTTTCGCGCCGGATACAGTAGAATAAGTAACATTAAACTACCACCGATTAATCCAAGAAAATAACCCATACTTTGCATGAGAAAGCTTATATCGGAATCCCACTTCGGCGCAAACAAGTCTTTTTCGCGTAGACTCCAACCATCAATCAATATCAGAATAATTCCTACTGCGAATAAAAAACCCAATATTTTAATAATCCAGGAGTCATTCTCAGCCTCTGGAACTGTTTTGATATTCTTTTTAGTTTTAGTTTTTTTTGCCATCTGATTTAATCTTACCGATACTGAGAAGAGATAATTTTTAATAGACCACTTTTAACATACCACTTAACATACCACTATGGACCCTATACAAACCCCAGATACTTCATATTACGTTTGTATTACTAGTACCGAATTAGCCATCTGTTGTTATACTGAATTAGTATAATAAGGAAATAGCTGGTGATTATACACAATCTACCGTCCAAAAAACTAAAAAAGGAATACTTATTTGGCTGAAAAAATGACAATTAGCCACTCTGTCAGTAGTCAGGATCATGAACAAATGCATAATTTCACGCTATTAGTTCACGATCAAAGCTTATTTAACCACGAAGCAAAGTTTCAAATTATTCGCAGAGTGACTGTAAATGACGGTCGCGCAGTCAATTCAGAAACTATAGTCTATGAAGAAGCGTTCAATATGGATTCAGAGAGTGTCGATTTTCATATCCAATTTAAAGACTTATTATGTTACGACTATACAGGCGAAATGGTTAATGTGCACTTATCTGCTAAATGTATAGTCAATAATGGTATTATATTTGACACTAATCATTCTCAGATATTTCATATTAGTCACACCCCTCCTCTGGATAAGAGTATAGAAGCCAGCACACTAATAGACCCTAAGGATGAATACAGCTTACTGAAAAATTACGGGGTAATTCCAAGCAAAAATAAAATTTATATAATATTAGCTGCTATTATTGCAATCCCCTTAGTAATATTAAACTTACTATTCGGCTTTATGTCACAAATCACAGGAGAATATGTCTGGGTCGCTCGTACAGACATGCCCGCCGTCTGGTCAGGGATAAGTGGAGGCCTATCGGGACTGGCAATATGGGCCTATATACGCCACCAATTTAAACAATACATGTCTTTTTCTTTTAAAAAGTTCTCTGAAAAAATCGAATATACCTCCCGTATTGCGATCTCCGACATGATTAAGGGAAAATCAAAGATTGCTCTAAATGATATTATTTTAAGAGTGGTTGCCTGTAATATAGAAAAAGGCCAATACAAACGTGGACATGGTACTAAAACTCGCACAGTGTCATTTAAAAATCCTTTTCGAGGATTAGTTCTTTATGAAAAATCGATTAATAACATACCTCCTAAGATGCAACTAGGTTTGTTTTTTGGCGGGCATTGTGATTTTAAAAAAATGTATGCCACATTATACCCACCACAACTAGTAGGAAGCAGCCATGGCATTGGCATTTATTGGGAGATTCAACTTATTCACCCCAACTTTATCGATCAGGAATTAGTGGGTAGCAATGATCGAATTGACACTTTATCTTTTTATATTGCTAACGAAAAACTATGAACTCCTTTATCAATTACCTTAATCTTCAAAAGATACAGTTTGATAAATTTGATTTAATAGTTTTTTATGGTTGCAGTGGCAGCGGAAAATCCACCCAAATTCAACAGCTCCTTAAGACACAGTACCCGCTTGAACAAGTCACTACTATCAGTGCAGCTCCTATTCCATGGAAAAAGTTACTGCATGATAAAAACTCACTTAACTCATTTATTTATATTGATGAAATTCAACAACATCGTGAACTATCCTATTTACGACTGCTGTTAGCTAAACAACATAAACTTTTTGTCGCGTCTCATGTCAAGCCTGCGTGGTTCTTTTACTTAAGAACGCAATATAAAACCTGTATAATTAATTTAGACCAACATAGCTCAAAGATTGCAATGCGCTTAGAACAACTGAAACTAACATTTAGTCAAACTGCTATCACGCATTATATTCAGTCTTATGGGGCAAGTTTTACTGAGATAGATATTATTTTAGAGCGGCATCCTGATACTAATTTTGACCAGGCACTTTCTCGATTTCAGAAGCTAAATTCAATTACTCTTAGTCCGCGATCAAGACCTTTGAGAATTGACTAAATATTGATCCTCACCATTACGGTAAGGATCATAACCATTCAAAGCCAGTCACTATGTTTACTCTTATGTTTTATATCCAATTTATTCTATTTAAAACTCAACAATAGTTCTGCCGCAAATAACGCAGGATGTGGAGCTACTGGTAATGGTGATGACTTTAATACTGCTTGACGTACTGTTGTACGCATACTGGAAGAATTACATCTTTTAAAACTCACATTGACTACACAGCCATCAATACGCTGTTTAATCAGTACAGTACAACGCGACCGTGAAGTGAGACCTTTAGGTTTTAGCCAATTTGAGTGAACTTTTCTCTTAATTTCAGTGGCATAATCATATTGCTGTCGACGTCGACTTCTTGTCGATAAACGCCCATAACGTGTTTTGTTAATTTTAACCGGATTCTTACAAATATTGTTTTTAAGATCAATTTTTGCTTTGACTCCCAACACGCCATCACGTAGCACGCCTTGATCTACCACTGTGGGTTTTGTGGGCCCTGGTTGACAAGCTACAAACACTTGGGAGATTAGAATCAAATACGGGATACGAACATAATGATACTTATTCTTACTTGTATGTGTGCATTTATCTCCGTCATTATGCTTAGTCTTTTTGCCCTGCCACCACTTATTCTTCAATATAATATTCACATTAAACCTCTAAATTTTAGTTATAATATCCATTAATTTCTAAAAATCATACGAATTACGCCTGTTTTCAGCAACCACCACATCATCGACTGGATACGCCGCATTGGCTAGTGATACATGCAATATGTGGCCAATAGCCGCTATCACCAAGCCTATAATAAATACACATACGGTAGGGATTAAAAACACATAATTCGGTAAAGCATTCACGATCATTGCAGCAGTTGCCGGCAATACGGCAATCACTATCGCTTTATCAATCCATAGATAAGTTAATGTACTTCCACCTACTAAAATAGACCATCCTGTCATAATAGTGAGCACAGCCACTACTTGGGTAATTATATAACGCGGCATAATAGCTTCTCCTTGCTTAATATTTTCTGTGCTTAATACTTTCTGTGCTTAATATTTAAGCGTATTTTACATTGGTTTTGACTACTTTAGTTTTTTGTAATATTCAGCTTGCCAATATTTTTTTAGTCCTAGCAAGCACTAAATCACTGTCAAAAACGCTTACCGGTTATAGAACCAGTACATGCCAATATCACGACAGCTAATAATTTAGCATAAATTTGATCCAAGAGAAAAGCACAATAGACATATTGAAAAAATTTAGACGTTAAGAACCTATTAGAAGAGGAGGACTTGACTAGAATACGTTGATGATCCTATTGTCCAAAAAAATAGCAAAGATAACATTCATTCCAGGATGTTGACCACAATAATGGGCATATGAACACTGCTGTAACACTTTGCTGTCTATTTAATCCAAGCAGGATTAAATTTGACTCATGTTAAGCACAATAAATTTTGAGATTTTTCACCCTCGCTATTAGTTTTAACAGCCGAAAATTGCCACTACACAGTAATCAAAAATGGCTTAATAGTTAATTTATTTTTTCCGCTTTTTTGATTTTTTCAAGTGATCATCAAAAAAGATCAGTGCTAAGCCTATTGCGAGCAACAATATTGCTATTGATGTTGGGATTAGTTGAGCGTGAATGGGTTTTTTGATTACGGTAAAATTGACTCTAGAGGATAAACTTCCCCCTAACACTTGTCTTTTAAGAGTAATAATTGGCACAATATCGCTTATAGCTGTTTGGATACATTGCTGTGACATATTACAATCTAGAGATGACTTAGTTGGAATAATGTTGTGAGAAAAAACATTAGCCGACAAACAGTAAACCAATATAAGCGCAAACAAACGAAACATACTATTCACATCCTGTGCAGTGGTGATGAATAGTATCTGCTGCAAGTAAAGTGCCAGCAATAATATTGGCTGATGAACAGTATGCTAATGACAATACACTAGTGACTGCACAAAATCATACTAAAAAAGACCTAGAAAACCTGAACTTCGTTGGTTCTTTTTAAGCAAGGTGATTACTCGTTTATGCCCACCAATATTCGCTAGCTGCAAAGCATTTTTTCTATCTTTGTTACGAATATCTGTTTTTGCTTTATTCGCCACTAATAATTTTACCACCTCAAGATGCCCGGCAATGGCTGACATCATCAATGCGGTATTGTGATGGCTATTTTTTATGTTTATATTTGCTTTGTGTGCCACTAATACTGCCACTGCTTCAGCGTTGCCATTTCCTGCAGCAATAATTAATGACGTATTGCCTAATTTATTCTTTGCATTAACACTGGCTCCTGCTGAGAGTAGACTCTTTATCATTGTACGACTACCATGAGCCACCACACGCATCAGCAGACTATTACCCAACTTGTCTTTATGATTCGTATTGACGCCTCGCTTAATAAGATAGGAGAGAACTTTTTCATGCTTAGGATCCAAGGCATACCATATAGCCGTTTTACCCGTTTTGTCCTTCTTTTCGAGATTCGCTTTTTTAGCCAGCAATAAACGTAACATGGGTAAGTTGCCTAGCTGAACAGCATGCATTAATGGCGTTCTTCCATATTTGTCTGCAATCGACACGCTTGCTTTAAGCGATAGTAGCTCAAGCACCACTTTAGTACGGTTGTTTAAAACTGCTAGCATAAACGCACTTTTTCCTTTGTCGTTACGCCAATTAATAGGGCTACCTTTTTGAGCCAGATAACGAACTACTTTCTCATGACCTTCACGTGAAGCCAACATTAAAGCATTGGTTTTAGTTCTTTGAGTTACACTAACTTTCGCCCCTTTCTCGACAAGAATTTTTACAATTTTTAAATGGCCTTTCCATGCTGCACGCATTAATGCAGTGTATCCATCTTTATCAAGTTTGTTAATAGCACTATTCCCGCCCTTTAATAACAAATTTTCTAATAAGGCTTGCTTGCCACGCCATGCAAGCTCCATTAACAAAGTCCATCCTTTATAGGTTTTACTGACAGAATCAACAATTAGCAATTTACCGTCATTATTAGCAAAAACTTGTTTGTCATTATAACTATCACCATGTTTAGCATTTTGCAGTTTCAGGTATTTTGCAAGCTTTTTCGAATTGGCTGCCCCTGCATAATCGAGCGCAGTTTTACCCTTTTTATCATTAATCGATAACTTAGCGCCATTAGCAAGCAACAATTTAACCAGCGCCATATTACGTTTTTTGACTGCTTTTATCAGGGGAGTACGCCCATAGTTATTTTGTACATTGAGTTTACACCGCAGTTTAATCAGTTGCTGTACTGCCGCCATGTGATTATCTCTAATTGCATAAAAAATCGCGCTTTCCCCAGCTTTATCTTGCACATCAATATTCGCCCCTATTTTAACCAACCATTGAATCATTTCGATTTGACCATGTTCAGAGGCAATCATTAGCGATGTTTGACCTGATCCATCATGTGCGTTAATTTGTGCACCTTCATTAATCAATTTTCTGGCCGTTATTTTTTCACCACGTCGAGTAGCAATAAATAATTTGCTATTCAAAACCTTCAGTTGTTTAGCGGTAATTTTAACTTCTTTTTTCTTAGATTTTGCCGTATTCCCCGTTAGCAAACCACTGCTTTTTAACAAGCTACTCGCATTCGAGTCACCTGCTTTAGCCGCACGCTTTAACCAAAAAATAGCTTTTCGTGCATTCTTTTTTTCGAGGAACAAACTGCCTAATAAATATTGTGCAGATACATGCCCTTGACTAGAAGCACTGCGCAACCATTTTTGTGCCTTAGCAGGATTTTTAGAAGTTCCCTGTCCTGACAACAACATCACACCTACGCGATATTGCGCCTTTACATTGCCTGACTTTGCTGATTTTTCATAAAGTTTAAACGCTTTTTTGAGATCACCTGTGCGGATCGCTGCTCGTGCATCATCAATATATGAGGCATATACTGGAATAGCCATCATCATCAAACTACTAATGATCATCACTAGCCATACTCTATTCATTTTAGTTTTCATTGAATTGAACTCGTTAAAGTGATTATTCGGTACCAAACTTGGTGTCGATTTCTATTCCCATATCACGCAACATACCAGTCGGTAAAATACCACCGGCACTAACAATAACAGCATTATTATCCACTGTACGCATGTCACCACCACAATCAATCGTGACGGTAGTTTCATCAATTTGCTTCACATTAGAGCTCAACATTACGGTAATTTTTCCATCTTGTTCTGCTTGAGCCACTCGCTTTTGGTTTTTTGGTTTAGCCCTCGAAAACGCCTTACTACGATACGAAAGCACCACTGATTTTTTTGATATATCAGCAATACTACAGGCTGCTTCCAGGGCACTATCCCCCCCTCCTACGACCAGTACATGTTTATCGATGTACTGATCAGGGTCATCTAGGCGGTAGACTACTTTTGCTTGATCTTCACCAGGCACATTTAATTTACGAGGAGAACCACGCCGACCTATCGTTAGTAAAACTGTTTTAGTGTTATAAACACCGCTCGTGGTCTCGACGACGAAATGCTTACCGTTATTAGTTATTTTACCCACTGCTTCATTAGTATTAACTTTCAAATCGAATTTTTTAGCAATCCGATGCCAATGCTCCATTAAAGCCTCTTTCGAAGTTTCGCTCAATTTCAAAACCCCTTCCAGAGGTAAAGTGACCGTTGAGGTCATGACTAATTTTCCCCGTGGAAAATGAGCGACTGTTCCTCCAAATGTTTCTTGCTCAAGCGTGACAGATTTGAGCTTTGCCTCCATCGCACCTAAGGTCGCTGCAAAACCTGAAGGTCCAGCGCCAACAATGACTACATCCAAAATATCGGGATTTTTTTTCATTTTGCTCACTTTTTTAACCAGAAAACCCATGGCCTGAGTCCCTTGTGTGATTGCGTTTCGAATCAAACCCATGCCTCCCAATTCACCCGCAATGAAAACACCCGGGACATTAGTTTCAAATTCCGGGTTCACTTGTGGAATATCAACACCCCGTTCGGCACTGCCAAACACCAACTTAATGGCATCAAAAGGACATGATGTTTTACAGGCTCCGTGGCCGATACAACTTGAGGGATTCACTAAAAAAGGTTTTCGTTTAATTAGACCAATAACTTCGTGTCCACTTTCAGGACATGCTGTCACACAAGCAGCACAGCCCATACACAATTCCATATCAAAGATAGGATGTAATGTCGCGGGTGCACCAGCCCCTGACGCCTTGGTTTCTATCAAAGCACTTTTAGCTTTTGAATGGTGGCGCCGCTTCCAAAAGATATAACCCACCAATACCGTTAATGGCAAGCTATAAAATATCCACACTAATATTTCTTCAAATTCCATAATTTCAAACAATCTCACTTCTTTTAATAACAGGCAGGCGAAGTTTGACAAAATTCACCTAGGCACCAATCTTGTAATTAATGGGTGGGAGTATAACCTGTACTTGATATAAATATTTTATAAATTCTTAACATCTGTCATAAATTGAACATTCATATTTGACATTACTGTAAAAAATAGCCATAGCAGTAGAAGAGTTAAGCATCATGTTGTTTACGCCTCACTTTATTTACATTTAATGGATATATCTATCTCGTATAAATTCAACCATCTTTATAGCTTGTCAACAATTGAGCAGTTTGCGATATAGATCGTACTCCTTTGATTACTTTGTTGTTATAATTATTTTTTATCAAAATAAGCAGCAAAAGTATATGACTACTCGAAGTTCAGTGTTAATCGATGAAGTCTCAGATTATCATACACTAAGCGTACAAAATATTACCTGTTTTCGTAATGAAATACCCCTATTTCAGCCTGTTAACTTTACGGTTAAAAGCGGAGAGGTTTTATTAATTACAGGCCCAAATGGTAGCGGGAAAACCAGTTTATTACGCAGCCTCACAGGACTTTCTGACCTTTCAGACAATGACCAATGGTCGATAAAATGGCAAGACCATGATATTAGAAAGGAAATATATGATTATCAACGCTCAATGGCCTATATAGGGCACCACGGCGGAGTCAAACTGGAGTTAACCGTTCGGGAAAACCTTGAAACCACTGCGGCTATTTTTGGCAAAAATTCAAAGATGTCCATTAATCAGGCGATTAAAGATATCGGGCTAGAAAACCATGCGAATAATGCTGTACAACGATTATCTGCAGGACAGCGTAAAAGAGCTTCTTTATGTCGTTTATTGTTATTCCAATCTCCCTTATGGATACTGGATGAACCACAAGCTTCACTGGATAAAGAAGGTATGAAACTACTCGAACATATGATTGAACAACATCTGGAAAACAATGGATTAATAGTAATGACTACCCATCAACAAATTAATTTACCTTCATCAAGAACAACTAACTTAAGCCTGCAAGCCTCATGAGTAGTGCGGCTACAGCATTTTTCAGTGTCGTCAAACGCGATTTATTAATTGCGGTGAGGCATCGTGCAGAAATATTAAACCCACTGATCTATTTCATTATTATTACTGCGCTCTTTCCCCTTGCAATTAGCGCTGAAAAGAATGATCTTATATTAATAACCCCCGGAATCATCTGGATCGCGGCGTTGCTTAGTAGCTTATTATCACTCGATAAACTGTTTCGATCCGACTATGAAGATGGAACACTTGAACAAATGATGTTGAGCCCACACTCCACCGCTCTGTTAGTCACTGGGAAAATATTAGCCCATTGGCTAGTGACAGGCCTCCCTCTTTTATTAATAGCCCCCGTTCTTGCTTCATCACTACAATTGCCATCACAAGCCTATCCAGCCTTAATTTATACCATATTATTAGGAACGCCTGTCCTCAGTTTATTAGGAGGGATTGGCATTGCACTCACAATTGGCTTAAGGCGTGGCGGTATTTTATTAGTTATTTTGATGCTGCCTTTGTATGTTCCTGTTCTAGCAATGGCAAGCTCTGCATTACGGCTATCGATTACTGGTGACCCTTTCTCAAGCCAATTATTAACCCTTGCTTCTCTACTGACTTTATCATTGACGCTAGCACCCTTGGCAATTGCCTCTGCATTACGCGTCAGTTTGCGATAGAATAGCTATTCTGAGTACATAAATTAAGTTAAAGTATATTACTTATGCTATATCTAATTAAAATTGTTAGATCTAAATAAAATTATAATATGACTCACTATCGAGCATTAAGTTACTAAAGTAGATTTTAAACACATGAACCCATTTAAGACAACTTGGCACTGGTTTGAGCAAATGAGCTCGCCAAAACATTTTTATAAAACTACTGGTCGCTGGATTCCTTGGCTAGCCATTATTACTCTTATCTTATTGGTAATAGGTTCAGTGATTGGCTTAATCTACGCTCCTACACACCCTGAGCAAAAAGACGCATATCGAATTTTATACGTGCATGTTCCTGCCGCCTCTTTATCACTAATGATTTATGTCATGATGGCATTTTCAGCAGCCATTAGTTTGGTATGGCGCTTAAAAATGGCAGAGGTCGTGACGATATCATGCGCTCCTATTGGTGCCGCATTAACTCTTATCACACTGGTCACTGGTGCCTTATGGGGCAGCAAAACCTGGGGCACCTGGTGGGAATGGGATGCACGCATGACTTCAGAGTTATTTTTGTTGTTCTTATATATGGGCGTCATGGGGCTAGCGAATGCTATTGAAGACCGTCGCAGCGCAGCGCAAGCGACATCAATTCTCATTCTAGCGACTGTCATTATTATTCCGTTTATTATTATTTCTGTAGACCCTAATATGGGCTTTAACACAATCCACCAACAAGCCACTTCAAAACTAGACGACACCGTCATGGGGCCAGCGGTACGCTTACCTTATTTGTTTATGGCTTTTGGGTTTATATTTTATTTTGTATTAGCCGTTATATTACGTGCGCGGAATGAAGTGATTTATCGCGAACGTAATACTAAATGGGTAAGAGAGGAACTGGGCACATGATCAATATCTCTGCCAGTCTTGGCGAATTTTTTTATATGGGAGGTTTTGGTGACATCATCTGGCCTTCTTGGGCACTGACATTATTTGTCCTTATTTATAATATTGTCATTCCACGAATCAAAATGAAGCAACTTCATAAAATGATTAATGACAACCCTAAACCTAATAGTCATTCAGGAACAAATAAATCGACTCCAGACAACATTGGTGGAAAGCTTTAATGAATATACTCCCTTCAAAAGAACAGAGACGTGAACGTTTACGTTTTGTATTTTTACTAGTATTCGGTGTGGGTCTGGCTACCTCATTAGTTATTTATTCCAAACGCGATGATATTAGTTGGTATATCACCCCCTCAAAAATTGCTGCAGGAAAAGCCCCTGTTTCACGTGCTTTTCGAGTAGGGGGTATTGTTGAAGTCGGCAGTAGAAAAAGGCTTGAAGATGGTATTACAGTGCGCTTTACCGTCACAGATTGCACCCGAAAAGTACGAGTGCAATACAGAGGAGTCTTACCTGATATGTTTAGTGAAGGAAAAACAGCAGTCGCTAAGGGAACATTAAATAAACAAGGTATCTTTGTGGCTAGTAAGGTCATGGCTAAACATGATGAGAAATATATACCAGTGGCCGTTAAGCGTTCATTGGCCAATAAAAAAGCCTGTAATGGGACTATTGTTAAATCAGTAGTTAAAGAGACCTAATATAAAGAGATTTTAAAACAACCAATATCAGTCATTCGAATTCAATACTTTATGATAGTAAGGTCTTATTTATTAGTCTGAGCTCTTGCTCCTCTTGCAAGAGTCTCTCACGTCTAGCCTCATTTTACTGATTAAAGTTTCCATTTTATAGAGAAAAGTAGTTATCCATGAACAGTGAAATAGGGTCTGTCTTAATTATACTTGCGCTATGTTTAGCACTCATACAAGCAATTTTTCCATTGTTGGTCGCCAGAAGTAATGGTGCCCATTATGTTTCATTAGCCCGCTCTGCGGCCTATGGACAAGCATTTTTTATCGCGGCGGCCTTTGGACTTTTAGTCTACTGCTTTGTGATTGGCGACTACTCAGTGCTTTACGTCGCAACAAACTCTAATCCAGACTTGCCGACACGTTTCAAAGTGTCAGCGACTTGGGGTGGGCATGAAGGCTCTTTATTGCTCTGGGTTTTATGTCTTAATTTATGGACTATCGCAGTCTGCATTTTTAGCAAGCAATTACCGACCCGATATACTGCTCGTATTATTGGTGTAATGGGCCTTGTGAGTATTGGTTTTATCTTATTTATTTTAGTGACCTCTAATCCTTTTACTCCTCAATATTATGACTACTTCAATGTTACACCTGACTTTGTAGAAAAATTTACATTAGCAGTCAAGAACAGTACTGACCCTGCATTCAAGACTATGCTTGATAAATTTGGTTTTACTCCAGAAAAAGTTGCCCAGTTGAAATCGCCTAATAGTAGTTTACTGATGCTCCAGTTCCCTGGCGGCAAGTCTAGTGCACTGCAAGCAATGCTGACTCAGTATAATCTCGGTAGTGATTTTAAAGTCAGTCATTTATATTCCAGCGTACAAAGAGGTGGCGACCTAAATCCATTGTTACAGGATTTTGGACTGATAGTTCATCCTCCTCTTCTTTATATGGGCTATGTTGGTTTTAGTGTTGCTTTCAGCTTTGCCATTGCGGCCTTGCTTGGTGGAAAGCTCGATTCATCTTGGGCTCGATGGTCTCGTCCTTGGACCACCATGGCATGGGTATTTCTCACTTGCGGTATTACACTAGGCAGTTGGTGGGCTTATTACGAACTTGGCTGGGGTGGCTGGTGGTTTTGGGATCCTGTAGAAAATGCTTCTTTTATGCCATGGTTAGTCGGGACTGCGTTAATTCATTCACTTGCAGTGACTGAGAAACGTGGCGCATTTCAAACTTGGACTGTGTTTCTTGCCATTATTGCTTTTTCGCTCAGTTTGTTAGGTACTTTTCTGGTTCGTTCAGGAATACTAAATTCAGTGCATTCATTTGCCTCAGACCCTGCGCGTGGTTTGTTTATTTTAACTTATCTAATCATTGTTATTGGCGGCTCGCTACTCCTATACGCTAGACAAGGGCCGAACATTAAAAGTACTGGTACTTTCAAAGAATTTTCTCGTGAAGGCGCTATGATGCTTAACAATATAATACTGATGGTTGTTGCTGCCACTGTATTAATTGGAACCTTGTACCCGGTGTTTTTAAGCGCCATCATGCATAAAGATATTTCAGTAGGACCTTCATGGTTCAACTGGTTCTTTGTAAAAATGATGATGCCACTGGCATTTTTAGCCGGTCTTGGCCCTCTCATGAGATGGAAAAAACAGAACCCTAAAGTTCTTATTAAACAAATTACTCCCTACATAATCATCAGTATTTTAACGGGCTTAGTTTACTGGAATTTCATTGCCGCCAAAGACGATACAGAATGGTTAGTGGCAGTAGCCATTAGCTTGTCGACTTGGGTTATTTTAGCGACTGGCGAAGTTATTTTTTACCGTAGACGTAAAATGGGTTCTTTTAAACGCGCGACTAGCAGTTTGACTTTTGGTTCAATAGGTATGATGTTAGCCCACTTTGGTATCGCCGTATTTATGATCGGCGCTACTTTTGCCGGCACTAAAACAGTCAAAGCAGATATTAAAATATCCCCGGGTGAAAGTTATACTCAAGAGAATTATAGATTTAAACTGGTGAGTGTACGCTGGCATCAGGGCGTTAACTATAATGCTTATGAGGGGCAATTTTATGTGTATAGAGATAATGTACTCCTCACCGTATTAAAGTCTCAAAAACGTTATTACCACTCACAGGGGAAATCGTCACGTATGACGGAAGCAGGCATTGATCCTGGTCCGACACGAGATTTATTTGTGTCTATGGGCAATCCTGTGAATAGCTTTATTCATCGCTATTTAAGCAGCTTTCCAAAAAACATTAATGGCAAGCGGGTCTTAATTAATGAAAGTCAGAAAAAGATTATTAATGAAACCTTGCAACGTACTGCCTGGGTTGTCCGTATCCAACACAAACCCTATGTCCGCTGGATTTGGATAGGCGCCGTATTTATGGCCTTTGGTGGCTTGTTGGCAGCTCTGGATAAGCGTTATAGAACTCGCAGAGGAAAAAAAACAAGTTCAGGTAATCCTGTGACTCCTAAAGAGATTGGCAACAATCCCGCTGCTCTAAGCCAGGATACTGGCTCAGGAATGAAATCATGATTCGCTATGTGCTTCCATTCCTTGTATTTACACTGCTCGCCGGGATGCTTTATGTTGGTCTAAACCATGACAATAAGAAGTTTACTAGTGCTTTTCAAAACAAACAGGCACCGGACTTTAAAATTCCGAACCTGTTTAATAATAAGCAAGTACCGATCATCAGTCGTAAACTGTTTAAAGGAAAGATTGTTGTCATGAATTTTTGGGCCTCATGGTGTGGTGCTTGTTACACTGAGCATCCTGTTTTAATGAAACTATCCAAAGACAAACGCATTACCATGGTGGGCATCGCTTACAAAGATCAACCTGGGTCAGCGCGTAAAATGTTAAAAAAACACGGGAACCCATTCAAACTTGTAGGTCTTGATTTAGAAGGAGATGCAGGCATTGAGTATGGTGTGTCAAAAGTGCCTGAAACTTTTATTATTGATAAGTCAGGCGTTGTCCGTTACAAACACCTGGGCCCCATATCCTGGAAAGCACTAAAAGAAACTATCTTACCTCTGATCACAAAACTTAACCAATAGCCGAAGCTGCCTATGAAACATTTACACGCTATCGTTCTGCTCCTTATGCTAATGCCTACTGCTTGGTCAGTAAGCAAGATACTGCCTTTTCCAGAGAAAAAAATGGAAGCAAATTACGAGTGGCTAACCAATAATTTGCGTTGCCAAAAATGCGCGAATCAAACCTTATCCGACTCACAGTCCGATTTAGCCAGCGATTTAAAGAAACGTGTTTATAAACTGGTCTTGACCGGGAAATCCAAAGAAGAGATTGTTGAATATTTAATTAAGCGATTCGGTGATCGTGTTGCTTATGATCCACCTTTCCGCACTACTACAGCCATTTTATGGATTTTACCTGTGTTACTTTTATTCACAGGATTATTCGTGATGGTAAAAGCAATACATAACCGACAAAAATCTGCTGGAAAGAACGACCAAACGTTAAACGAATCTGAACTGCAACGACTTGAACAACTGCTTGGTAATGAGGCGACTACAAAAGATAGTAATCACGACTCAGTCAACACCACGCCTAATCAGGAAAGACAACCATGAGCCCTATAGTATTATTTTTACTCATCACACTTATCCTTCTCTATATTGGATATTTTTTTATACTACCCATATTATCAGCGTCTAATTACAACCCTGATGACGACCAGAATATTCTGAGTACAGACTTATACAAGAAAAAACTGGCAGAACTTAATGCAGAATTTAATGCAGGCACTATCGAACAAAACGAATTTGAGACTGCCGAAAAAGAACTGAAACTACAGTTATTGAGTGACGCATCAGTGAACCCTGATAAAGTCTATCGTTCGTCAGAGGCCTCTAAATATCGCATAGCGTTAATGTTACTAATCGCTGTTCCCAGTTTTGTAGTAGCCTTTTACCTTTGGATAGGACACCCTGAGGCTCTTAATCAAGGTGTCGCTCGCAATAATCCACACGGTGTTGCCAGCAGCCCCAAAACACGACTGACTAAACCAGTAACGCAGGTCTCGACCTCAACAACAGCAAAAAAGACAATGAAGCGAGCGATGCCTCATTTAAGCTCGAGTAACTTGGCTAAATTAGAAGAAAAATTAAAGAAAAAACCTAACGACCCTACTGTGCAATATACTTTGGCAAGAGCCTACCAACAAAGAAGGCAATACAAAAAATCAGCGGCAATGTATAAGCAATTATTATCAAGAATTCCAAAAACGCATCAGAGAGGCGCTTCTTTTGCCAATTTTCTAGCAAGCTACGCCGATGTATTAGCCAGCTCATTGCAAGGCAAATTGGATGGTGAACCTATACAGATAGTCTTTCAAGCACTGAAAGCCTATCCCAATCATGGAATGTCACTGCATTTAGCAGGTACCTATTATTTTCGTAAAAATGATTATAAAGCTGCACTTAAATATTGGGAAAAACTACACAAACTATCTGCGAAAAGACCTCAATACGCGCAACAAATTATGGCCTCTATCAATTTGGCTAAACAAAAACTTGCAGGTGGAAGTGGTATTATTTCAGCCACTAAATTACCCACTACCACTATAAAGCCTACAAAAACGAACAATGTCCCATTCTCTATCACTGGCGTCATTAGCATTGACCCTGCGTTAAAGTTCACACCTCCAGCAAACAGTTATTTGTTTGTGTTTGCTAAACAACCTAATGGCCCACCACGCCCATTAGCAGCACTTAAAATTAGTAGCATCAGCTATCCTTACCACTTTACACTTGATAACAATAACCTGTTATTCAAAGGTGGCCGATCATTAAAAGACATGATGCCGTTAGTATTGACTGCCCGCATTACCAAAACCGGCAATGCATTAGATAGAGCCGGAAGTGTTACTGGTAGCATAACGGTCACTAATACTGCTCACAAAAATGTAAAAATAATTATTAACAAAAAATAAGATTGATTGGATTGATTGGGGTCAGGTCTTGCAATCATGCATAGGCCTGCTGAATTGGGGGCAGGTCTTGTGCTGAATTGGGGTCAGGTCTTGTAATCACGCACGCTTAGTTTGACCTTAATGTTGTTGATAGAGTAAGTTAATGCAAAACTCTACCTTTATGCCTAAGACAAGCTTTTATATAGAAAAGTTATTCAATTGTTTTGGTGAGTTACCGTGGTCCGACCCTAATCAATACTTTAATGATATTAATAACTTAGCGTGGTCCGACCCCAATACGTCGCATCTATACAGAGGATACTATTTTGGCATCAAATAAAGGACGGGCTTACTTCTCACTTTTTGGTTATCACTTTAATCCTGATAACGTTACACAGTTTCTTGGTATAGAACCTACCTCAGTCAATGCAACAGGCACACAGGGTAGTTTGGACAAGCCAGTAATTAGTTCATGGGAACTGTCAACAGAGACCGTCAACGGAGATGAGAGTGATGTCGATGTCTATCTTTTGACAGACAAGCTCTTAAAACAATTAGAACCTATTAAAGAAAAAATTCTGGAGGTTTGTAAAAATCAAAATTTGTCTCCTAGGATTGGAGTAGTACTCACCTTATCTATTGATAAAGATGATTCAAGTCCGGAGGTGGGGTTTGGTGCTCGCATGATTCAATTTCTAGCTGATATTGGTGCTTTTATTAATGTGGAGTATGAGTTGTCTGAGCGAGTTTAAGAGTAATAAACGATGCCACAACAGTTGAATTTTCCATAAAAAAAGCACGCTATAAAAGCGTGCTTTTCTAAAACTAAAATCATCTTTAGTGATGTATTTATATTCACACAACTAACAAGCGTATGATTATGGCTTTTTTGGAGTCGTGTATTTTACTTCTTTTTGGAACGGTTCCCAAGTAGTGGTATAACCAACATGAAACGCTCCTTCTTTAATTTTTTTCTGAGTTGTTGTCAGAAACTGTGATTTACCTTCAGGAACTTTAGGTCTGGTCTTAGGGGCTGCTCCACTCATTTGTAATATCCTCTTGATTCGTAATAGCCACTGCAAGATATCGCAGTTAATAACTAACTTTACATACCCTATTTTAGCTCTTTTGATGAGCATACTTGAACAATATTTTTTTAATGGGGCATATTTATATTTAATAAAAGAATGTTTAGTAAAAAAATATTTAATAAAAATGTATTGCATATAGGCAATTCAAAACCACACTATAAAAGCACTTAATAAGCCGCATTAATAAAGCACTTAATAAGCCACGCTAGACTACTGATTATTTTTCGATTTTTCTTTCGAATAGTCCGCTTTATTTTTTAAAATCCAGCGCACACCGCCTCGTGGGTTCTCTACATCGCCTTTATATCTTGGCATGATATGTACATGTAAATGATGAACACTCTGCCCTGCCGCTTCTCCAACGTTTATACCAATATTGTAGGCGTCTGGTTCGAATTCTTTATCCAAAATAATTCTGGCCTTTTGAACCGCCTTCGCAATGGCTAACAATTCGTCTTCTGTCGCATCAAAATACGACGCAAAATGTCGCTTGGGAACAACCAAGGTATGGCCTGGTGTTGCAGGATAAGTATCAATAAAAGTGAAGGTATATTCACATTCACCAATAATTCTCTCATCACGAAACGTACAAAAAATACAATCTTTATCCATAATAGTTAATTCAATGAAAAAGCGCGCGCCTTACTCAACTGCGCTTGGCAGTGTTTTAAGCACAACGGTTGAAGGACGTGAGGGAAACACTCGATAATCAATTCAAATTCGTCTGCCGTTTCTTCAGCAAGTTCAGCATCTTTTCTAAATTCAGCGTATACACTATTCGCCGTTGCTTTATTGACTCGAATTAAAACCGCTAAATGAAAAGGCAGTTGTTGCTCCATACTAACAGTTAACGCTGTTGTATAAGCTCTAATCGCTTCTTCGATGCGATCTGCATTTTGTTCTGACTCACCTAAATGATGTAACACTGCACCCCGATTATTATGTGCAGCGGTAAGTTCTAATGCGAAAAGATCTGCATCCAGCTCTGCCAGTGCATTTTTATAGGCCACCACTGACTTTTGAAAAGTACGATTCCCTTTAAGTAAGCTACCATAACGATGAAAAGTATCACCTAATTGCAACATCACAACTGACCATTCTTCTGGCGTTTCTTTGCGGGTGTATACCAATAAAGCTTCAGTATAGGCATCAATTGCCTTGCTCATTAGTTTTGAGTCCACTTCTTGTCGCCCTAATGCCTGCAATGCAGTGCCCACATTAGCTTTTGATGCAGCCCATTGCATCGGCGATTGTTGCTGGCTATAAACCTCGAGAGCATGATCGAATGAAGCAATCGATAGCTTATACAAATCGCCATCTTGTACACTTTGTGCAATAGCGGCCAGTATATTCCCTAAGCTATTATGTACTTCAGCCCAGTCAGCAGGCGATTTTTCACGTAAATCATCCGTCAACAAAGCACCAAAAACATCACGAGCCTCAGAAAAAACATTGGCACTATAACGATGTTGTTCATAATTGCCACGAGTATAAATAAAATTATCCACGACTGTACTGCTATTATCGGCTCTCACACTGTCAGCAATACCCCCTGATTCTTCACCAGTGTTATTGCTAAATTGCTCATCAGACATAAGACTTTTATAGTGCTCAATCGCTTTTTCAAGTGCTTTATTGTCTGGATAAAAAGTATAATTAGTTGAGAAATTCATTGATTAAGTATTTCGTTAATTTTGGGATTGGCGTCAACTGCTCCGCCTAAGTCGACTTCTTCATCGGTGGCTTCACGTATGCTTAATACTTCTAGCACAAAGACCACTGCTCTTCCACATAATGGGTTATTCCCATCAACGGTTAATGTTTTGTCATCAAAGCGCGTCACAATAAAACTTTTGGGTTCACCTTTTTCGTTTTCCATGGTGATAGTCATACCAATTTTATGATATTCCTCAGGCACATTATCGATACTGTCTGTAAACACGAGTGATTCATCTCTCTCGCCATACAATTCCTTCATATCAATCGGCACTTCAATAATATCACCCACTTTTTTACCATCAAGGTGTCTTGTTACTTCTTCATTCATCACATCATTAATACCATGTACATAACCAATCGGGTAATCGACTGTCACTAGTACATCACTGGTTTTTTCATCAATGATCTTATAATTCAATTCAACAAATTTTTCTTTTTCGATTGTATCTGACATAACTAAAAAGCCTTTTAAATAAAGCTGCCTTAAACCCCTTCTTTCTCATACAGGTGTTCATTGCGTGATCGCAATTTAATCAGGATCTTCTTAAAATAAAGTAGCGCCAAAAATTTTCACTTTATCCTTTTCATAACCCAGCACTAAGCGACCTAGCCACTCACCTTTATCCTTGCTATTAATCTGTTTATATAAGACGGTGACATATTCGCCCCGACGTATTATGCCAAGATAATCATAATCTTCAGACAGATTTTTCGCCAGATCACTTCTTGCAAACTGCTTACCCATTTCTATTTCATTCGCTCCCATTTGCATAGCAGCTGAAAAATTTCGGGTAAAAGCGCCGTAATTTTTTTCATTCGAGTATTTAACAAGATCAGCCCACATAGGATGCGCAATCTCTAAAATCTCTTCATCTGTTTTTTCAATAATATTCATAACACTCATTTTAGCATTATCCATTAAAAATATAATTAATGTTTCTCAATCACTTATTGTAATGAAAACAACATACTATAAAACTAAAAAAGACCAACAAACAAATTGTTGGCCTTTTCATAAGCGAGGAAATTCTGATTAAGGGTGATGAGATTATCACCACGACTAGATCAGAATATCCTTAAGTTTAACCTAGTTAAGTTAACTAAATTAATCTTCTTCGCCACCTACTAAGTGATACAGAGGAGCTTTTTCCATTGTATAAGCACCTGTTTTACGATCACGATGAGACACTGTCAATACATGCCAGTCTTTATCATCTAACTTCATCGCATCACCACGGTAGTAGTATCCAGGCCAGCGTGTTTCTTTACGGAATAAAGTGTGTTGGAATACACTTTCAGAAGTAAGGAAACGATGCTTCAATTCCCATGCACGTAATAGTTCATGAATATCTTCAGCAGCAATTTTCTCTAAATCTTCTGCAAAAATAGCCATCTTTTTGAGGCCAATTTGCAACAGCTTTTCGTTAGTCATGTAGTTAACACCAAAACCACCACAATACTCATCCATCATCTTTTGTAGACGATCAAGACCCTGACGTGGGTTGATGTAGTTAGGGTTAACAGAACCTGCAACGATTTCATTACGTCCAACAGTATAAGTTTCCATTGGCTTGTAGATAGTTTCTTTCAGCTTAGCAATTTGAGTCTCAGAAACAGTGATACCAGCAGCTTTGCCGTCATCAATATATTTACAAGCAGCTTTAGCAGCCAAACGGCCTTCAGTAAAAGAACCAGAAGAGAATGCATGTGGAGTTCCACCAACAGCATCACCAGCACCAAATAAGCCTGCGACTGAAGTCATACGGTTATAGCCCCAGAAATACTCATCAGGAGACACATCTTCAGGACCAGAACACCATGCGCCACAACCTGTTGCATGTGAACCCATAACATATGGCTCAGAAGTAGTTAGCTCAGGGTTTTCGTATTTAGGATCAACATCAGTTGCCGCCCAAAGTACCGCTTGTCCAACAGTCATACCCAAGAAGTTGTGCCAGCCAATTTCCTCTAGGTGAGGATCCTGGAACGCTTCCATTGTCACCATGTGAATGGGACCACGACCTGCATTAACTTCATTAATGAACGCGTGGTTACGTAAACAAGTTGGAATTGGCTTATGAGATAAATGCTGGTTTTCAGTATCTAAATACTCTTTACCCACCATTTCAGTCAACGCTGGGAACCACTTTGATTCGTACTCTTCACCAATACCATTTTGGGTATATGTTTTAAGGTGTAAGAAGTATGCGCCTACCGGACCATAACCGTCTTTAAAACGAGCTAATACGATACGGTTTTCCATTTGTGTCATTTTTGCGCCCGCGTCGATCATAAGACCGTATGCAGAACCTGATGACCATGGTGCGTACCATACACGACCGGCACCTTCACCTACTGAACGAGGCTTAAAGATGTTAGAAGCACCACCAGCACCACAAATAACAGTCTTTGATTTAAATACGTGGTAGTTACCAGTACGTACATTAAATCCTACCGCTCCTGCGATACGATTGTCTTGAGAATCATCCATTAACAAATGAGTAACACAAATACGGTTGAATACTTTATCAGCTGATTTCTTGGCTGCTTCAGCAACGATTGGCTTGTATGATTCACCATGAATCATGATCTGCCAGCGGCCTTCACGCAAATAAGTGCCTGTCTTCACGTCTTTCATAATGGGTAAGCCCCATTCTTCAAACTGATGCACAGCGGAATCAACGTGGCGAGCCATATCGAAAGCTAAATCTTCACGAACCATCCCCATTAAATCCATACGTGCATAACGTACATGATCTTCTGGATTGTTCTCGCCAAAACGAGTTCCCATATAGCAGTTAATCGCATATAAACCCTGAGCAACCGCGCCAGAACGATCGATATTTGCTTTTTCAGCAATAACGATTTTCTTGTTTTTGCCCCAGTATCTTGCTTCGAAAGCTGCGCCCGTACCGCCTAAACCAGCACCAACGACTAAGACGTCAATATCGTCTTCAATAATTGTCTTGTAGCCCATCAGTACTGCACCCCTTCTTTAAGTGTCAAGCCATTTGATTTAAGCGTAGGTAATGCTGTGTCATTCATAGCAACATACTTAGGCTCGTTATATAACAACTCACTGTCGACCATCTCTTTCGCTGGCGCAGATTCGTTAGCTAACTCAGGAATGCAGGTACCCCAAGGCTTGGTAGTAATAGGAGCAAGTAGCTCCATGTCTTTCTTACCGTTACGGAACTTGATGCGCCATGCAATCGTGCCCTTTTCTTCATCACGATGTACACGTACAGAGTGACCCAAAGGAGCGAAATCAGCATAACCACGAACGTCAATGGCGTGGTGTGGGCAAGCTTTTACACAGGAGTAACATTCCCAACACATGTTAGGTTCAATATTGTAAGCACGTCGTAAAGTTTTATCGATGTGCATGATGTCTGATGGGCAAATGTCAACGCACTGTCCACAACCATCACAACGAGTCATATATACAAAAGTAGGCATTATATTCTCTCTTTATTAAATAATTGTAATTAAGTTTATATTAGTAATGGTTTGGAGACTCACGTCTGATACCAGCACCCATGTTCTCAGGATTGGTACCCATATACTGTGGAATATCCGGGAATTTAGCTTGTACTGCAGGATCTGTCAGATCGAAGTCACCTGGCAAATTCAAGTTTGAACCGTCTGCTTGAGCAATACGCTTTTGCAATGCTGCTGCTGGCTTAAAGAACATATGTGCGAATTTGGACCAAAATACACTAGCGAAAATTATAGTGTTGGAAACGAGGAATAATCCGAAAAACAACAATGACAAGCCACCCGATGTGAAAGACCAAAGTAATGCGAAAGTTGCTGTTGTAAATAAAGATACGATGAAGATATCTGCCTTCACCAAGTGATACCATTTAGTTCCTTCTGCTGCAACGTCAACACGAATAACGAACCAAAACGAGTAACCGCCAAGGCAAAGCATGATAGCGCCAAGATGCCAGAAGACCGCTAAAGAACTAGAAGCAACATTTCCGCTGAAAATCATCATTGCGGATGTCGCAACAAAGATAATGAAGCCGTACATAGTCAGCAGATGAGAAATTCTACGTTTCATATTGCAGAACTCACCAGAAGTTAATACTTCGTTGGCTAACGTTTTAAGTGCAAGACCGGCTTTCTCACCAGAGCTTACTGTACGTGTTGCATTTTTCTTGGCTTTTTTCGCATCTTCGAAAAAGTATTTGGCGCTTTTCTTGTGCATCATATCCAGCACAGTGCCTATAATCACCAAGAGCGCCATTAAAACAATGTAGCCCTGCATAATCTCGGTAGATATATTAAGCTGTGTTAGATCAGAGAAGGGGTTGGTAAACATATTGACACTTCCTCGGTTTAAAATTCTTTCGTTATAATCATGGAGAGCAGGAGGTGCATTTTCACCAATAACCTTACTCGAGATGTTCTTACCGCCTAACAAGTGGATGCTCTAAATACAACAAACATCTCTGCCCTAACCCTATTTCTGTCCGTTTAACACTAACAACAGGGTAATGCCATCTACATGTGTGGCGAAACCGCGATAGTTTATATCAACGAACTACGAGAACCAAGTCAAAAGTGTTCTACTTTAGAGGTTATTGAGCAATAGTTTTTAATGACGTAATAAATCAAAGTGTTCAACTTCGACAGTAGATGACCAACTTTTATTGATGCCACAATAAGATATATCGATAATTATATAAAAGCCAATGATGACGAGTATTTATAGTGAAGTGCTCTCTTCTATTTTATAAGACTCTTATATAGTGTTGTTATTATTATATTTAGACCCAATGCCCTTTCATGTAATGTGTGTAATGGGGTCAGGTCTTGTAATCATGCAAGCACAGTGACTTCACGTATTTATATATGCAGACATTAGTTTTGTTCTACCGACAATACTCAGTGCTAAGCGCTTATAATTTCCATGTAATGGGGTCAGGTCTTGTAATCATACAAGCACAGCGACTTGACGTATTTATATATGCAGACATTAGTTTTATTCTACCGACAATACTCAGTGCTAACCATGTAATGGGGTTAAGTCTTGTAATCATGCAAGCACAGTGACTTCACGTATTTATATATGCAGACATTAGTTTTGTTCTACCGACAATACTCAGTGCTAAGCGCTTATAATTTCGGCCAAATCACACCGTAAATCCCCTACCCTTTGATCCGAAGATTTACAGTGCTTGTTTACCTCTATGGGTAAAATTAGAACCATCACACATCAACATGGCATGATAGCTGTGTAATATCCTGAGACAAATACTTTATAAAGCATACATTTAATTTCATATTCTAACGCTAAAATAAGACAAGCAATAAATAAGGCTTTGACTGCGCGGTTTTTCCCTACTCATTCAGCACTTGCACAGTCGTCTCATCCATATGAATAATGTCACAACCTAATAACTGATCCCTCAATAAATTAATCACAGCCTGTATTAGCTTGCTTGATTTAATCATCCAGTTGGCGAGTGCTGCTCTTGGGCTATCCACACCGATGGGTTGCAATATTTTTTCTGTCGCTAAAGTAGTACTTATCCTGATATTTCGAGACAGTGACATGTGCTAACAATTTTAGCGATGCAAGGCTTTTTGACATAGAGTGCTGAGGGTGCGGTGCAACTTTGATACACTGTCCACAACTTCAAACATATTGTTTGCGAATGTGGCGGATAACCTGGATCTTGACTGGAATAATGTCCAGTTACTCAGAGATGGCTTCGCTCATCTCAGTCAATAACTTACCATCATGAGGGCAGAGTCGTTCCGCCTCAGTTAATTCATAAACAACCTCAACTCGCGACAAAATTTCAGGTAGTGGCTTGTGCCCTGATTTTTTTACGAGTATGTGCAGGGATTGTTATTTCATTCCTGGAGCCATTTTCGTCAACACCCGACTCAATGAGAAAGAACTCCGATTCAGCTTCGTCAAATAAGCGCACCTGATTAGGCGAAATCTTTTCACCGGCCGCCGCATAGCGGCGAGCAATAGCAATAGCAATAGCAATAGCAATAGCAATAGCAATAGCAATAGCAATAGCAATATTAAGTTATTCTTATAAACTTTAAACTTAAGTTTGATATTTTCTTTTGGGAAAATATTTTGTTGAAATTCTCATTTTGAAGTGTAAGATTTTGAGTCGCCTGATCCAATCGCAATGCTTTGAGTGATGCAATGTCTCTGGCAGTTTTTGCATGTCTGCCAGTATAACAAATTTAAACTAAACATATTAATGATAAAGCCATACCCTGCAGGGTTTGTTCTGGCCTGTATAACATGCTGTTCCTTTTGTGCTTACATTATAAATCGCCATTACGCAATCATTGGGAT
>UOFL01000217.1_pt1 | contig 33792 bp, 26 predicted proteins | sample 1990081 | NCBI WGS metagenome assembly UOFL01 (sample SAMEA4728526, study PRJEB27164) | hydrothermal vent metagenome | biome: marine basaltic hydrothermal vent biome; feature: marine hydrothermal vent; material: mineral | place: Pacific Ocean | collected 2011-06-14/2011-07-23 | depth 1741 m | reverse complement strand
ATAAATCACTACAATAAATGTGAAATCCAAACTTTGCGGGCATAGTACCGTTCTCCAAACTAGAGAACCAATCTGATATATCTGGAGGATAGTGCACAATAGTGTGGATATTTTCAGGATATTGAAACTTATTACTCACCACTAAAGCATAGGTGCTGATTGCCAGCCCTTGTTTAAGTGTTGCAGGATAAGAAGTATATTGTGGTGCGGCGTTAATAATGTGTTGAGTGTTGAGCGTACATTTATCGGTGACTACAACTTTTGCATTTTTATTTTGTTGGACTTCTCTAAACTCAGTCGAGAGATAAATATCCCCATATTTTGAAAACGCTTCAGCCATAGTATCGACCATAAACTGTGGTCCTCCAATAGGAGTGGTAGGTTGCCAATAGCCGTACTCAAAATCCAGTTCATGATGGAGAGTTTCTACTTGAAGTGCATAAGGCGATACCCCCATGAGATACGCAGGCAGCTTTAGTAAATCTCTCAGTTTTGGATTCGAGACATTATTATTGACTAGACTCTCAATATTCATATTGAGATCTTGTTGTTTCCATGTTTTCTTAAGCGCACGATAATATCTGTATAAATCGATGGGATGCGCTAACAGTGTTGAGAGCGTTTTTAAATTGGGTGGAAGTGTCAGAGTTTTGCGACCATAAAAAATTTTCGTTTTTGGTTTACTGAATTTAACATTGACCCCTAGGCGAAGTAACATTTTTTCCATACCCAAGCCAAAATCATTACAGGCAATCACCATTTCGTGGCCATCATTATAGTAAGTGCCGCATAAGCCGCCGACCCTATCCAGTCGCTCCACTATGGCCACACGCGCACCATAGGACTGTAAACGTAGACCAGAACTTAACCCTCCCAGTCCTGCCCCTATAATAATAACATCATAATTTGATGCTGGTTTATTTTCTGGATTCTGAGTAATCATAGTAGTTAACAAACTCTCGATCGCTTAGTCTGTCTCTGGTGAAGGTGATGGACTTTGTGTTTAAAATTAGAGGCTATAGGGCTGATACGACACTTCACGTATTTGCTCTCTAGCCTCTGTCTACCAGTTATCAAGTCATCGTCTCTTAAGCTAAGCCTGTTTGAATTGTTTAAAGATAAAAGACAGTGCTTGTCGAGTATTTCAACTCGAACGCCCTAGTCCATGTCATGTAAATGTCGCTTAATATGTTCTGTGGTTCGTAAAGCGAGTGCATGTAAGGTCAGAGTAGGGTTGACGGAACTCCCTGATGGAAATAGTGCGGCGCCACCTACAAACAAATTGCGTAAGCCGTGAACTTTCCCGTAGGCATTAGTGGCGGAGTTCTTAGGATGGGTCCCCATACGCATGGTGCCAGCAGCATGTGATTCAAATGGAGTGTCCAATACATGGACTTCTTGTGCGCCTGCTGAACGTAACACGCGCTTACTTGTTTCCACTGCGTCGGCAAAGATACGTTGGTCATTTTGATGTAATTGATAATGTATTTTGGCGACAGGGACTCCGTTTTTATCATGATCTACTTTACTCACCGAGATACGGTTTTCAGGTACTGGCATTCCTTCGCAAAAAGCAATAGTAAATATAGACTTGTTATAATTTTTCAGCGTAGATTTTAAAGGCGCTCCCCAAAGATCACGATAGGGGTCTACCGCAAGCACACCCGCTCCAGCACCATTCATGGATAAAAAGCTAAAGCCTCCGATTTGTTGGTCGGCATCAGCCGTCTCGCAAAAATCGAAGGTGACAATATTGCCCATGTTAAATCCAATGCTAGCATTAACACATTCGTTCATTACGCCCACACCAATGGTGCTAGGGTGTGCAAAGAAGTTACGTCCCACCTGATCATGGTGGTTACCCAAACCTGTTGGGAAATGGTGATTAGCCGAATTAAGTAACAAGCGAGGAATCTCAATAGGATTGTTGGCAACAACGACTATTTTGGCTTTTGCACGATGTTCTACTCCTGTAGCGAGGTCTCGGTAACGAACAGCCGTGACGCGGTTGTGGCGTCTTGATGTCTCGAGTTTAGTGACTAAGGCTTGGCTATGGATTTTCAAATTTCCAGTTTTTAGTGAATGATTTAGTAATGCGTTATCAGATTGATATTTGGCATCAATTCGACAGCCTGAGCGGCAAAACCCGCAATGTACACATTGATCGCGCTTACGATATTTTTTTGAGTTAATGGCGACTGGTCCCGGCGCACTCTGAATTCCCATTTTTTGCATACCGCGTTGCAACAATACGCTGGATCGATAATAGCCGAAAGCAGGGTTTGGTGGTGGAGTGCGCGTAGGGGAATCCCATAGTGTTACCCCTCCCGAGACACCCATTTGTTTTTCAGCACGATCATAAAAGGGCTCAAGATTCTTAAGTTTAAATGGCCAGTCTTCAACCGATGTTCCAGCAGGTTGTCCGTACAATGATCGTAATTGAAAATCACGATCAAAAAATCGAGGCGTCAATGCAGTCCATACTAACGTTCCTCCCCCTACACCAATACCAAAATTGGGTGCGCCGGTAAAACCTCCCCCTGAGGTTTGATATTGTGAGTTATCCCAGACTCGTTCAAGCCAGTCGAGTTCATTTTCTTTGAAATCCTCATTATGGTTTTTGTAATGTTTGCCTTGTTCCAACATCAGGACTTTAAATCCTGATCTCGTCATTTCGTGTGCGAACACCGAACCTGAAGCACCGGCGCCAACAATAATCATGTCCCATTGTGAGTGACTCATGTTTTTTCCCTTTTTTAGTAAATTAACGAGTTAAGACAAGGATCAGTAAAGTGAAAAGCTCAGCTATCTGCAAGATCCGCAATATCATTATTTTTTAAAAACATTAATATCTCCACTAAGACTTTATCCAAGTTCTTTTGAATGATATCTTGCTAAATAGTAACGCAATCTTCTTGTGTCCCTTGGGTCGCATTAGGATAGCCGCCTCGATCGATATTAGGGCCAGGCAACCCTATATCTTTATATCCGACTGCTTGTGCATAATAATGGAGCACAGTTAATGTCCTTACCAGCACCCAAAATTCAGATAAGTCTGGGAACGTTGCAATAACACTAACAACCACTTTACGATTTTCAGGAGATAAACTGATAAAGTCAGTCCCAAAAGTCGATAAAGAAATGAGGTTAACGGCATTAAGTGCCTCTTGAATAGCTTCAACTACTGCTAGACTTTGCGTTTCAATAAAACCAATAACATAAAAAGCAGAAGCAGTATCAGCCGCACCAGGCGACCCAGTTTCTGTAGGAATTATTTCAGTCACAATAAGGCTAATTATATTTTTTTCTGACGTTGTCAATGGGGCAGTGATTGCATCTGGGGGTGTTATTATATTGGCGGTAATACCCGCCAGTGGATAAGACAGCATTGGTGTGACCACAGTGGCAACTAATACTTTAAGTACATGCCGACGTTGCAAGTTAATAATCGCGTTTATTGTATTGTTAGTCGTCATAAGGTGATACCTCTTCATTGTTCATAAGTTTAAGCGAGCTGGGTTTCTTGACTGTAATATCCTTCTTTATAAAGTCTTCTAGCACTTAAGCGCTTAAGTTTGCCGCTGGGAGTTGCCGGAATTGATTTGGGGGGAACAGCAACGATTGCTGAGGGTCTAAATCCACTACAGGCTAAGACTCGCCTTTCTATTTGTATTGTTAGATTTGTATATTCCGAATCTGTTAGTGGCTTGGATTCGAATAATATAATGACTCCCGACTCAGAATTTCTGCAAGACATGTCGCTAATCTGGAAACAAGCCACACGATTTCGAAGTATGCCATCAATAGTGCGTATGGTCGCTTCGATGTCGTATGGGAAATGATTGACACCATTAAGAATAAACATCTCATCAATTCTGCCCAAGACTTGGAGTTGATTATTGGCGATAGCGCCAATATCTCCTGTGTTATAATAGCCATCCTCATCCACCAGCAATTTAACTTGCCCATTAATCATGGCGCTGCGTGCTACAGAAGGCCCCTTAATTTTTATTACTCCGCTCTCGCTTTGATCGCCATCAGAATCAATTTTTACTTGGATGTTACATAAAGGAAACCCTAAAGTAGGTAGGGCATAACTATCAAGAGTGTGGACTTTATATCCTGCTAGTGCAGGGGAAGCCGACACAGCCAAAGTCGCTTCGGCCAAACCATAACAAGGCGAGAGGACTCCTGGTCGTAAACCGAAAGGCGCAAATGCCTTTTCGAAAGACTGTAAGGTTTTTACATTGACAGGCTCTGCACCGACCCCAATCCATTTCATTGATGCTAGCGAACAAGCAGGTTTTTTTGATGTAGCGAGTCGTTTGAGAATCCATTCCAGGCCAAAATTAGGCATACTACAAAGCTGCGTCTGATGTTGATTGATTAAATTCATAAAGTGTAGTGGCCGTCGGGCAAAATATTGCGAGGAAGTCAATATCAAAGTTGTCTGGGTTAATAGTGCGCCCAAAAATTTTCCCACTAGCCCCATATCATGATATAGGGGTAGCCAACTCAATATTTTTTCTTGACTCGGATCAATAGATAATCTTGACCACATCGCGAAAATGTTTGCATATAAGTTGCTATAAGTAATCATTATCCCTTTTGGATGAGAAGTACTGCCCGAAGTAAATTGTATGAATGCCAGTGTGTCATTAGGGATGGCTGCACGTGTAGGCACACTATTGTTGTTCGATCGATTAAGCAATTCAGAAAAAGTGATAATTGTCAGGTTTGCCTCTTGTTCTTTTGCTGCATAACGGACATCATTGACTTCATTTTCAAGACAAATATAATAAGGGAAATGCTTGAGTATTCCTTTTAGGCGTTCTTTAAATGTATTCTTGCCGACTAACATTTCACGAGGAGGGAGCGGTACAGGTGTGACTCCCATCCATATCAGTGCAAGCCATAGTACTGGAAACTCGGGAGTGGTTTTGGCACTCAACAATACTTTGTCGCCAGCCTTAAATCCTTGTGATGCAAGATAGGCTGCAAGTTCTCCAGCTTGCTGCACTAATGTTGCATATGATTGGTAGCTTAACTTGCCTGTGTCATCATCGTGTATGTGAATGCCACGTGTGTCACACTGCTCCAGCTTCTGCCAGACTAACGCAAAGTCGCTTAACTCATCTATATAAGGTTTGTCTATCATGGCTGAGCTTCTTTGTTAAATTGAAGTTGAGTAAGCTCTGGTACGGCCGGTTGTGTGATCACCGAATTTTGAATGAGATTCGCAAGGTCGGCTACGGTATTGATTTGCGGAATAGCACTGGCCGGTATTAATATATCAAATTGATCTTCAATCGCCACTGTAAGTTCAATTAAGCCTAAAGAATCAAAGCCAAGATCATCGACTAGTAAGCTTTGTTGCGTTACCAGTTGCTGAGTATGGCATGCCGTCGATAACAACTTATTTAATTGATCAGATAACCCGTCCATAGTCTCTCTCATCCCTTTGGTTGTGTAACTGCGAATTGCATTGCTAAAATATTTCTATATGCAGCCCTTAAAGCTGCTTGTGTGAGTTGCTAAGGTATTAAATGAGCACGATGTTTATTAAAGACCTCCAGTGCCTTATCTAAATGATCCCATTGGTGAGTCGTAATATAACTTGTCCTAAATCCCGAGGCGGCTTCCGGTACAGCAGGGGGGCCGACCGGATTAACATACACCCCATCGTCCATAAATTTGCGATAACCGGCGAGCGCCAGGGTATAATTTCCTAGAATAATGGGCACAATTTGCGACCCGTGATAAGGTGCGTCGTAACCCATGTTCTGTAAAGCATTGGCCATGTAGCTCGCTTTCTTTAGAATTTGTTGCCGACGTTCAGGTTCTGTGCGAATAATTTTGAGTACCGCACGTATAGTCGCCACGACTGACGCTGGCAGTGAGGCAGAGAAGATGTGCGCTCCAGCATTGTGTTTAATGTAATCTATGATCTCAGCTTTGCCTGTTAAGAATCCGCCTAATGCCGCAAAGGACTTACTGAATGTACCCATAATAATGTCAACGTCTTGTTCGACATTGAGCAGTTCACACACACCACGGCCATTGTGACCTATCACTCCGACCGCGTGTGACTCGTCAACGAAAACACGGGATTGGTATAATTTTGCAAGTTTACAAATCGAGGGCAAGTCAGCGATAGTGCCTTCCATACTAAATAATGAATCGACTACAATCATTTTGTTCTTAGCAGCAGTATGTTTAAGCATCTTCTCAAGATGCGCCATATCATTGTGCCGGTAAATCATATAGTCGGCGCCTGACAACTTTGCACCGTCAAACAAACTACGATGATTTCTTGCATCCATTAACAAAATATCGCCTGGACCTGCTAAGGCAGAGATCGCGGCAAGATTTGTTTGATATCCTGTACTGCATAGTAGTGCGGCCTGACGTGAAAAAAAGTGTGCAAGTTCCTGCTCTAATAACTTATGGATATCAAGAGTACCATTGAGTAAGGGGGAACCTGAGCAACCTGTACCATAGTGTTGTAACGCAGAGACTGCTGCTGCTACTACTCTCGGATGTGTCGCTAAGCCTAAATAGGAATTCGTGCCGAGTAAAACGAGGTCCTTATTATTTGACAGCTGTACAGTGGAATTTTGTGCACCATTAAATTCTGGGTAAAGACCATAAATACCTGACAGGCGCATCGAGTCAGCACGGTGATAACGACCTATTTTGGCGAAGAGATCATTGTTGTTATAACCAGCTTGCTGTTGCCCAATATTGGCTTGTATTTGTTTGATGTTGGTATAGGGAGTGTTAAGTTTTGCCAGGTATTCATGCGCGGTACTTTCGGGTTGGGTTACACTTGATGATAGTAATTGGGATAAGGTTTTAGAGTGTCGTGTATTATTTTGATGTTTTACAAAATAAACCAACGGAATGATGTCAACACCTAAGATCATTTTGGGTGTGTAGTTTGTAATGCCTAGTTCGAGTGTCTTTTTTTCCAAAGCCATAGCACGTTCAAGGGAAAGCAAAGTAGCAGTCCGATAGAGGTTCGCTTTACTATAATGTTTGAAGTCATAATCGACACCCCAATCGAGTACAACGTAATCATCTTCGCCATATAAATTAAGCATAAAGGCAATAATTTCACCTTGGTGGCGAAAGAGTAACACTTCACTATTTTCGGGTAAGGTCTGTGCACAAGTGGCGAAGAATTTTTCGTCAAGAAACTCTCGGCTATAGTCTTTAGTATGTAAATGAACATTTTTCCACAGCGTGGCGAGAACCGGCGCGAGCTTACGAAAGTCAGAGACAAATTCTATGTCAATATCAAATTTTTGTTTAAGCTTGAGACAGTTTTTAAACTTTAAACGTGTTTTACTGTTAACGGAATCCATAAATTGATCAATCGTTTTCCAGGCTATGTCGAGCGCAGTATTAGCAAATCCTAGTGCTGGATAATATCCAAGCGGTGCTAATATTTTTTGGTATTGGTCGTATGAATCAATGGTGATATCACGGAATAAGCAAAAGTCAGCCTTAGTTTTACTGGCAATGAAGTCCATTTGTTTTACCAGTCCAGGCAGTAGTGCCTCAAGCTTGCTGTCGTTTTTTAGGCTTAATCCTTGCCCAATCATCGTAAAAAACCCACATTCGAGTATCCGGAAATCCATAAACTTGGGAAACCATCGCTTAATGGTCTCACGAGATTCTTGTGGTAGTGTGGTATCGAAGGTCGAAAAGTCAGTCTTTGTTAAGTATAAATTTGCACGGCCTAAATCGTTGTTACCTTGTTTAATTAATAAATAGTGGTGTTCAATGTTATTGATGCCTGATGACTCTACTGTATCCAAGAATGCATGTCTCATTGGGGTAGGCAGCTTACTGATGTTGTCCCAAACTTTTTCAGAGATGTCGCGAATTGACACGAAATGCTGATAGCTAATTTGCTCAGTTTTTTCGAGCGAACTCACATTTGGTTTGTCTTTTGTAATTTGATTCATTCGTCTTGATCCGCACTATTATGTTAAAAGGGAGTCATTTACTTAACAGATTAAATTTTACTTAACACTTTACAGTCTTTTGCTATAGAGTAAGAAAAAAACCGTACAATCAGTGGCGTGCGAGGAATGCTAACAGAAGTATTTTTACGAAAAATTATGAGTCGTAATGAGGCTGATTATAGAATTTAATGTTCAAGATAAAGTTGAATGAAGTTTGCTTTTATTATCCTCGTATAATGAAATCAACAATGACTATTGATAATATCGCAAAGTCTAATAACATTTTCAGGGGAAGTACTAGAAATGTAATGTTTAAACGTAGGTTTGATTATAATTATTGTTTCAGTTTAATGGACATTATTGACTCTTTAATTTGTCGACCTGTAGTCAACTTAACTAAGAAGTTCTATTTAGTGACTAAATTGATATGTAATTTATTAAATGTTTTAAATAATCTCTATTTTTGTAGTGCCATTTGTGATTAAAAGTTTCGTTCTGAAAGCTAAATTATTTTATGATTATTTTGTATGTTAATTGTTAGATTACAGTTTATCCTAAATTTTATTATTATTGTTTAACATGTTAATTGATAGATTACAGTTTAGCTTAGAATAATTTGCAATTTTTAAGTATGTTAATTAGTAAATTACACTTTGTATCTGATTTGGTCTTACGATTTTTATTCGGCTTCTATCAATGATTAGGCATAGTTATTGTTAGAAATGTGCCACGAACACGCTGGTGTTTCGCGATTAGTAAGGATGTGCGTAGCACTCAATGACAAAGGGAAAGCAAAGAATGAGTTGGTCTCTAAATGATTTTGATCGGTTAAATCCTCGTCTATTTAAAGCTTTTATGGCAGCTTCGGAAACTAATTCTTTTACTATAGCAGCGGATGTCGCCTGTATGACACAAGGCGGTATTAGTCAGCATATTTCTAAACTTGAAGAGCAAGTAGGCCGTCCATTATTCAGGCGAACAAAGAATCAAGTCATTTTGACTGACACGGGGAGGCGCATGGTGAGTTATGTAAAACGCTATCTCGAAATCATGAATGATTTTCGGGAAAGCGTTGCTAGGCCAAATGAAAATTTAAGTGGATTGATTACCTGTGCCATGCCTGCGAGCTGTCTTCTTTTACCATATTTTAAGCTCTTGTTACATAAGTGTCTTAAATACGACAAAATTGAACTGTCGATTATTTTAGAACCTTCCAAAAAAGTGGTGGAATCTGTGTTACATGCAAAAGCTGATTTTGGATTTGCTGCTGATGCCTGTCATAATACTGAGCTTGATTACACACAGTTTTATACTGAAGAATATGTTCTTGTGGGAACAAAACGGTTTATTCGTGATAAAATGACACTTGATCAAATTATCAAGATGAGATTTGTTCGTTATCCTGGTTTTGATGACTGTAGTGAGCAATGGCTAAATGCTATTCGTAAGAGTCATAATGGTACTAACACATTGGTGAATTATTCGGGCTATAGTAATACTATTGATACAGCTATTATAATGGTGAAAGGGGGGTTAGGAGTGTCTATATTTCCTCGTCATTGTGTGAAAAACTTATTATTAAACGAAGAGCTAGTTGAATATTCTATCCAAGCACCAGTGCTGAATTCTATTTCTATCATCACGACAAAAAATCAAGATCCCCCGAAGAGAGTATCAAAGGTGGTTAACTGGTTTATGGAAATGAAATGCTGATGGATGTGGCCACTATTGATAAAGCTGGACTCTTTCTGTACTTTGCCTTGCTTTATTTGAGTCGTATTCACATCCACCATATTGAATAAAAGCATGTTGAGTTAGAAGGTAACAATAGGGAAGTTACGCAAACACCACCCAAGTAGTTGCAATGTATTTTAGCCCCTGTTGTAGCTCTACTCCACGATGTTCATGAGTCCAAAAGGGCGGGAACAATAGCAGTTTTCCTTGTTCGGGTTTTATTTTCACATTTTGAAAACTAAATTCAGTTTCACCGCCAGGCCCTTTGACATCGTTTAAATACCAAATTGCAACTAATTGTCTTTGACTAAAATCATGACTGCCACCGTCGATATGCCAATGATAGTATTCGCCTACTTCTGTTCGTTGAATAGCATAACCCATATCTTTGAAGCCGCCTTTAAAATATGGAAATGTCTTTGCTACTTCCCTCATCGCCAATGCTAATGAACGGAATAGAAAACTGTCAATTTCTTTCCAATGCTCTTTTCCACTCACGACAAGATCGGTTGAGCGCTTAATGCTATTATCTTCAGTGGCAAGTTGGCCCACTCGACCCTGGTACTGATCGTCTTTAAAATGTTCGAAACGGTTAACCATTTCTTCACATATTTCAGGCGGTAGGGCGTTGCTAATTTCGAAAATAAAACTATTTTCTTTTACTTCGTTGACTTTATACGGATCAACTTTGGTATTTATTGGTTTATTAATATCTTGCATTAGTCTGGCTCGTTGTAATAATAATTAATGATAATAGACTCTGATTAATGCTAGTGAAATGATAAATTCTGTCAACAGGTTGGATTAATTGTCACAATATTTATTGCTGTGAATTAAGCCGTTCCTCACTCTGTGTGTAAAGGGAAAAAAGGAGGTGTAAAATTTAGCATTTGATTTCTCTCAACTTTAATCAGTGATAGCGTAATTATATTCTGATTCTTACTTAGATTAAAGAGTGGTGCTTTGTTAATGATATATCATTCATGTTTATTTGTGAGAGTGTCACAATTAAGAATGGTTTTATTAAGTGATTGTTGTTTGACAAGCTCCTCTATATAAGGAGCCGAATTATCTCCGAATTCCTTCCAGCAGTCTATAATATCTTTTCCAAGCTTACTCCAATGGTGGAAGGCATTATCGAGTAAACTCAGCAGAGGGGCGGTATTGTCTGTTTCAATCCATTGTTGGTAGTAATCAATTAAGACTGGAAATATTTTTTTACGGATAGAACTAAAGTTGCCAAAATAGAAATGGATCGATTCAGTTTTATTTTGCTTAAAAAGTTCAGGTAAGGTTTTATAACAATCTGCGATATGGTCACGCACTGCACGTACCATAAAGTGAGCAGGGGATCGAGGTAAGTCGGCTAACATTTTTTGCCAATCGGTGCCAAGTATTGTTTGCGCATGAAGTTCGCCTTGTTCGTGCAGAATCATAGAAACTATTTCGTTATCACATATTTTGTCCAAAGATTTGTCGAGTTCTTTGTTAGTGTCATATTGTGAAAAAACCTTCTCAAAAGCAGTGTTATGATTTGTTTCAAGTCTCCACTCATCAATTTTCTCCCATACCATACGTTTTACAGACTCTTTTCGTATAAATATATTTTTATTCACTGAGAACGCGGGAGGTGCTGGAAGGTCTCTCGCGAGTTCTGTCCCACTTATGTAAATTGAATGCCCATCCATTTCTATTTTTTCTAATAATGTCCCTAGAAAAAAATGAGGTCTACAATTGAGGCCTAATCCTGAGCTATAAATGTACTCGTGTTTGACAATTTCTGAGTTAATTTGATCGGCATCATAAGGGTCATAACTAGTATTATTAATCTCAATGGATTGTAAATCCATTTCTTCCAGAGTTTCCCAGGTAGTTTCTTTATGACACAGCCATTCTGATATGCTATTTTTGGAGAGTTCGTCTGAATAAGTTTTCCCTGTCTCCCAACGATAGTATTCACGCATTTTCAGCAAATAAACACATAATGAAAAGTCACTGGCATGATGGGCATCAGCAATATCACAGTTTTGCTGAACCACTTGTTGTAGATTGCGAATCAAGTCATTAATATTAAATTCTCCTTCCGTAAACACATAATCCGTTTTGCGTAGTACTCATCTCTTGCTTTCAGTTTATCTAAATTCACAGTAAAATATCAAACATTCTTGAGTATATCTTGGGGTTTAATCTGTAATACCATCAAGGTTTGTAATAGTATATTTTAATCTAGTAGGAGGCCACGTGGCTCTGCGAATAAAAAGTACCTGGTTTAGACGAGACGAAGACCGCTTAAGTGAGGCTGGCTTGAAAGAGAATGGCGAAGCCTTAGCCTTTATCTGCTGGCGTTTGGCATTGGATAAGGCAATTAATCTGCATGGTGAAGATTTCATCTATGATGATGATAAACAAAGAGTTTATATTATTGGTGAATACTTATCATTATTGATCAACATAGCAGACAGGCACGTGCATGAACGCCTAGATGATAAGGATCGTGGTATTTTTATTAATTCTCTTGCTAAGCGCTTGGCGGATCACATGCAAGATAATTGTACAGATATTTTTGGTAAGGGCGAATATAAAGCCCCTTTTATTAATATGCTTAATTTACGTTCTATCGGTTATTCTGAATGCTCTTACTCAAAAGAAAAGGGGCCGTCCTATAATATGATGCATTATTTTGGAACTCATGCGCAAAAAGTGATGGGGGAAGAGCATCATGACAATAAGTGGGTGATTGATCAGGCAATGGAAATTGATGGTCCTGAAGTGATTGAAAAAATGTTAAGTGCGCTTGATAATTTATTTGATTGAGGGGATTTTTGAACAATCATAAAAAATGGTCATAAAAAAAGCGGGTAAACCCGCTTTTTTTAAGTGTGATAAAGAAAACCTTTAAGCTTTCCAGCTACCAGCACCCTCAATGGATTTATTCTCTCCATCGTCATAACCTGCAGTGTAGGCGTCCGTAATACGTTGTTCTTCTCGTTTGGGGTTGTGCATAAAGCCACCTATCCAACCTTGAATGTATTCACGGTCGACTCCCATTTCCTCCAATTTGTTAATGGTATCGTAGTACATGGGATCCATAAATCTCTCCTAAATTCTTTTAATAAATAAATGACCCTTAAGTAAAGCAAAGTGCCATAAAAAAAACGTATTATCCCATATTTATTTAAAACGGCAAGTGAAGATCAACAATTTGCTGATAAATATTTTAGTTAATAAATTAGCTCGGTCGAATTTATATTTAGAATTCAATGAATTACTAAAGTACTCGAAATTATCCTGTAAGCGACTGAATTGGGGGATAAAAATATTTTGTGGATCATTGAGCCTTCCTATGTACGATCTGATTAATTTATAGGCAACTATCCGTCAAAACGGTATCGAACATTAAGTCAGCCAAGTGTTTGGTATTTAGATGTTAGAAGGTTAGGTTTTGCTGCTGACTATTACTGTTGACTATTACTGCTGACTATTGCTGCTGATTGATGTGCTGCTTGGCCATTTAAGAAAGTTCGCTAACGATTATTTTTGATAGGCACAAATTTTAGAAGGATTTTACTACACGACAATTGATTCGCAGCCTATTGGATTCTTAATTCACTCATATATAATAGACAGATTATTTAATCAGGAAACGATATGCCAAAAATTGAAATGTACTCTACTACAGTCTGTCCTTATTGTAATCGTGCCGAGATGCTGCTTAAAAATAAAGGGGTGGAAATAGACAAAATTATGATCGATCAGGATGCTGATGCTTTTAAAGCCATGATGAGCCGTAGTAACGGTCGCCGAACTGTTCCTCAAATATTTATCGATGACCGTCATATAGGTGGGTTTGACGATCTATATGAGCTGGATATGGATGGTGAGCTTGATCCCTTGCTGGCCAAAAAGTAATTCTCTTTTTAGTGAATATTAGTGATTAAAATTTTTACAGAGTAAAATATAGCCATGAGTTTGAGTAATGAAGATAGTTTACGCCTTAACGTTCTATTGGTGAATGCAGTAGCAACTCGTATTGATGAAGGAGCATTAAAAGTTCATGGTTTGTTGAAAGATGGTTCAGAAACACAAATGTTGCTTAACCCTAATTGTCATGTTGATCAATATGTCAAACAGGTGCGAGAACTTTTTTCCAGTACGGTGTTAGGTTCTCCAGGGGGGTATCCGGTATTTTTAAAGCGTTGGACACGCATGGGACAAACCAGTGATGCACGTCTAGATGAATTGTTGATGCTGGGGGAGCCTGAGGCTGTGGTAGCAGTCACCTGTGCCCCCGGTTTAACCGATGAAATTGCTGAAAAAGCCTGGTGGGCTATGCCTGATGCAGCGAATGCTCGTCGCATGTTAAAAAACATACAAGTGGTACAGGGTAAAATGGGGCCTATCCTTGCTGAATTTTTGGTAGAATTTCTACCGTTTGAAGAAAATCCGCAAGCGATTATAGAAAGTGTCTCGCTAGTACTACAAGGCAATATTATAGACAAAGAGACTCAATACAAGCTTTGGAAAAAAGGCATGCAGAAGAATATATTCAGGCTCGGGTTTCTCAAAACTTTGGCTGATGACTTACCCGATAAAACTTGTGTTAGACCTGATCGTGAACAACACCTCTCAGAACAAAGCAAGCTCCATCATTTGGCACAGGAGGGTAATCGCTTTGCTTGTATGCTAAAAAAATTGTACTGTGAGCAAGGACAGAGCTATTTAGCTGGCTGTGAATTTGTGATTAAAAAACCTGCTACACAAGAAGCAGTGGTTAGCTTACTAGAGACATTGACTCATTATTTTCAGTCTATACAGGTGTTGGACCACTGTTATTCTGATATGGATTCATTGATTGCTGATGTCCGACAATACTTAGCCAGCAATCAAGATCATGAACTAAGTAAGTTGCTAGAAGCGGTTCCTGATATAGAACAAGATATTCAGTCAATGCTGGTGCTTGCACATGCAGGGGTACCAGTGATTAACCCAATATTTGCTATTACTGATGCAATTGGCAGTTTAATGCGTAAAAAAATCGCCCCAGTTGCAAGCCCTGTTAATGATTGCCTTAAAACTCTTCAGGGTTCATTACAATAAGATTAAAATAAACTCTCAACACTTTTTCTATTTCACAACAGGTTCACTGTAAGTGATTGAGTAGTTTTTTTACTCAATTTATTCTGTGACTTGTCTCTTTAATTGTTTTAGTTTTATCTTGGTTTATTAGCAGAAGTATCAAGTATCACAACGATATTGACTCATAAGTAAAAGACCAGTATGAAAATACACTGGTCTTTTCATGCGACTACCTAACTCTAACGGGTTTTGTTTTTAGGGACAATTCGTTTATTCAATCTTCTGATTCGCTGTCTCCTTTTTGGTGCTACGAATTTATTCAACTTCCTATTGGTCGGTCTGTTTTTAGGTGCTGCCAGATTACTTGACCTTCTAATACTCTTATTGACAGTAGGTTTTTTGGGGTTTCCCGCTATAGTGGTACCAGCACTAGTGCGTTGTCTGCATTCGGTATAGGCGACAGCGATATTTGACTGAAATTTTGGTAACGTGCCTATCATGCGAATAGTAGTGCCATCAAATACGCTGGGGGCATTTTCAATATTCCAGGTATGAGTGATAGATGCCATTTTCTGTGGATTAGTCATAGTCGTAAATACTTTGCTTTGTTTTCCTTCCCTACTTCTGTATCGAAATCTAATTATTGAGTTGGGTTTGTTTGCTCTAAGCATTGTGGTTAATTTAACTTTGCAAGCACCATTCATGGCGTTGATCATTTTGCTTTGCATCACGGCACTAAGCACTCTGAGTTGGTTACCGGATAGAGAGGCCGGACCCGCTTCACTGCATTGGGTATAAGCTGCGACGACGTTAGACTTAAATGGGGGCGAAACGCCTTCCATATGTATGTCTGTTCCATCAAGAGGGCCAGGACTATTGACGAGATTCCAAGTGTGGGTAACATGTGCCCTTTTGAGTGGGCCAGTTCTTACTTTGAATATGCGACTTTTTTTGCCAGACTTACTGACATAACGAAATCGAATGAATCTACGTCGTTTATTGGTGGTAAGTCGGGTGGTCAATTTCACCTTACAAGCACCGTTTAATGCGCTAATGGTTTTGTGAGTCATGACAGCATTTGAGACTACTAATCCAGTATCAAAATTGGTCGTTGTAGGGACTGTTGAACCCGCCCATTTAGCGCAGCGTACTTTTATTATATAAGGCGAGAGTTGCGCTTGCATGAGCGGATTACTTGATCCTGCACCATTAGCATCAACTGAGTATTCTAGTACTACTTCAAAACTTACTTCGCGGTCTTGGGAAAATATTTGTTGATTGCTTAGTCCCTTATTTCTCAGTTGTATTGCCTGAAATTCACACATACCAATAGCATGAGACGCAATCACTGTGGATGGAATCGACATGGCAACCGTTTCATTTATTGTTTTGGGTCGATTTCCTGGTGAGTATGTTTTTCCGTTTTTATAAGCGGCTAAACTAGGTAACTTGAGTGCAATGCCATAGCCGTTGGTCATCTTAGGGTAAGTCCACCAACTTTTAATTCGGCCCGTTATATCAGTGCTATATTGCACATTGCCGACTATCGTCACCATTCCCAGGTGGTCGAATTTAACATAGGACGAACCATTACTGGTGACGATCCAAGGTTTTGGTGTCGCATTAGTCGCTGATATACCTCCATTGTCAGCAATGCTTTGACTAGTAAAAATAAGACAAAGACTTGCCAGGCCAAAAGCTACTAGCCCTTTTGATTTTAGGTTTTTCATTGTCATCTCTCCAAACTTTATTTTTGATGGGATTCATGGGGCTAGTCAAGACTACTCGCACGAAATTACAATTCACTTAATAGGTCGTGAGTGGCGCCTAAGGAGTTCAATATATCTCTATGTTTTCTAGGAACTCTGTCAATTGCTTATGCAATACGAGACTAGTGTTTGTAGTAAGCTGACAGTCGTTAGGACTAAAATTACTTTGAAGAGTTACTTAATTTAAGACGATTTTGATTAAGTCGTTGGACAAGGTTACTGCTAAATAAAATTCTAAGAACTGTGACAAAAGGCGTAAAATAAAGTTAATGGAAGATTTATAGAGACTAGTAAACTGATAGCGAGAAATGCTGCGTAGTCATTTAATTGTGAGCCAGTCAGTCTGCTGGCATGATTTGATCATAGTCTATTGAAGTAATAAGTAGAGAAATGTGATGTTACTGGCAAGTAGTAATAGAGATATTATTTTCCAAAACTTGGCAGGATTACGTTCCAATAGAGGTTTAAATTCTTTACTCATATAGCTTTGGTTAATATGAGCTAGGTCATACACTAATTCAGTAATTTCCTCATAGCGCTTTTCAGGATTAGCATTTAGAGCATGTTTGATAGCACTTTCAATCCAGATAGGAACATCAATATTGATTTCTTGAAATGAAATATATCGCCGTTTACTGTTTCCGTATTGGGATAGAGGTTTATTAAAAGGTAATTGACCAGTTAACATTTCGTACGTAATGACGGCTAAAGAAAATTGATCCGATCTTTGATTGCCACTGGCACCAGTAATATATTCTGGTGCTGTATAGTCGGCTGTCCCGACTAAATCATTCGCTAGTAATGGCGTGGATAGATCCTGATCACCGGCCACCTTAACTGATCCAAAATCTAAAATTTTAACTATGCCATACTTATCAATGATAATATTTTCCGGTTTTAAATCTCGGTGTATCATTTCAAGTCGATGAAAAGCACGTAACCCTTTGGAAATTTGATCAACAATGCTACGCACGTCAGAAAGGTTTGGCTTTGGATTATCGTTCATCCAAGCTCTGAGTGTCTGGCAGTCAAAATATTCGGTAATTTGGTATAGAAAAGTTCGATCACGTGTATGTTCATGAATGTTTAATACATGAGGGCTACTAACGCGTTTACCAATCCACTCTTCTTGTAAAAAATTTTTTATATAAAGGGCATCATCAACATAGTTGACGGAGGGAGTTTTAATGACCACTTGTTCGTTAGTGTCAGTGTCAAGTGCTATGTAGCATTGACTGCGCTTACTACTATGAATTTCTCGAAGGATTTTATAGCCATCAATTATATTGCCTGCGGCAAGATCTGGTGGGAAGGGGAGTCGGGTAAGTTTTTCATAAAACTCTTCCGAATCAGGATCAGGTAAGTCAACTATTTTAACGGCAAGGCAAGTGACGTTGTCAGTGGCGTTGCTTTCAAGAGCGGCATCGACCAAACGTTGTGCGGCTATATTGCAGTTTGCATTTTCTTGTGACAGGCAATCAAGAAATAGATTTTTAATGGACTTGTCATCAAGAAAATCATGTACTCCGTCTGTGGTGAGAATCAACACATCATTAATATCAAGATCAAATTTTCGATAATCAATATCCAGATGTAATTCAATTCCAAATGCGCGTGTCAGGTAATTCTCGTCTTTACTCACAAAATAACGATGATCTTTGGTGAGTTGTTCGAGATTTCCACCTCGTAGTAAATAAACCCGTGAATCACCCGCATGAAAAATATGAGCGGTATTTGATTTAAGCACAACACCACTGAAGGTAGTCAAATACGTGGATTCTCCACCACAACTGCCCCCTATATCCTGAAAACTTTTTCCGTATAACCAACTATTCATAGCCCCCAAGACTTTTTGGGCGGATGTTTTTACTGTCCATGAATCTGGGGTGCTAAAATAATCAGTTAAAAATCCATTAATACAAGCTTCACTCGCGGCTTTCCCTGCTTTACTTGAGCTAACACCATCTGCAATCGCAAAAGCCACTCCCTTTGACTCGAGTAAATGGTTGCTGGGTATGGCGACCCCATGCGAGTCCTGATTTTCAGGCTTTGGACCGGTGGCAGTGGCTTCGCCTGTTTGAATACTGAGTGTTGAGGTCATATTGTTTCGCTAAGTAAAAGTCATCAACTAAGGGGCGGTTGATTAAATGGTGAAAGTACTTGTATGCTCGATTATATATTATCTATACTTTATTGTTTAGAAAGTATCAATCGTTACTAGTGGCTCATTGTTCAGCATAGCAGTCGGGTACTTTAGCAGTGCCCTGGTGAACGTTACTGCTTTATTGAGCAGTAACATTGACAGTCATACTTTTACTGGCATATTTGTTCTAGCATACTTGATTTAAGTGCTTTATTCGTGCTTTTACCTTAATATGGACTTTATGTTATTTTAAGTCAATCATTTGTACTGTGCCATCAGGCAATGTTTCAGCGCTTTGCGATTGAGGTTCCTCAAGAAACCAAAGAATCAGTATAAAGACACAAGCGGCTGTAAACCCTATCACCATGAAAAATTTATCATAACTCACTAGGGAATTAACGGTAAGAAACATTACGGCTCCTACATTACCAAAGGCTCCAACCATGCCAGCAATTTGCCCCGTCATTCGGCGTTGAACCAGTGGTACCATCGCGTATACTGCGCCAGAACCGGCTTTTGAAAAAATACCTGCGATGATGGTAAGAGTGACTACCATCTGAAGAGACCAAGACTTATCCACTAATCCCAAAATAAGAAAACTTGCGGTAATTCCGGCAAAAGAAATGCTCAAAGTTATTTTTCGACCAATCTTATCGCTAATCCAGCCACCGCCAGGACGTGCAAAAAGATTGATAAAGGGATAGACACCGGCGAGAAGAGCGGCGCTCACTTTATCAAGTGCAAACCATTCAACATAAAAACTGGCTAACATTAATACCACTGCCAGTTCAGTCCCAAAGGTCACCATATAGGCGCAATCCAGTAGTGCCACTTGTTTGAATTTATAACGATGGATTTTCGGGACTGCTTTTTTTAGCACTACGCTATTGATGTGCCATATTTTCCATACTTGTAGCATATAAATGAAAGCAAGCAATCCATAGATGATATAACTTGTCGTATTATTAATGAGGTTCATATCTTGCGGGGAGAGTTTCCACACAAGCAAGGCCAACGCTAAAATTAGGGGGATATTCATCAGCATATACAATATTATATCGAAACCGCTAGTGACCTCCATGGCTCCAGATTTTTTTGGCTTGAAATAAGTCGAACCTTTTGGTGTGTTACGTACTATAAAATAATAAACAACACCATATATAATGGCAGCAATACTGGCAAAAGTAAGGGCATAACGCCAACCATTCGACACACCCATATTCAGTGCGATAAAGGGAAGTATCAAGGCAGCGCCAGCAGCACCAAAATTCCCCCAGCCGCCATAAATCCCTTGTGCAATTCCTGTTTGTTTTGCTGGAAACCACTCACCAATCATTCGTATCCCTACGACAAATCCAGCGCCTATAAAACCGCATAGAAAACGTATCAGGGCAAGTTGTTCGTAAGACGTAGAATAGGCAAAGGCCATACTAATTAATCCGCCTAGAATTAAAATGCTACTAAACATAATTCTAGGGCCTAACTTATCAACCAGCATTCCAACCACAATTCGAGCAGGAATAGTCATGGCAACATTTAGAATCAATAAAACTTTTGCCTGCTGCTCACTCAGTCCCAAAGATTCCCGTATAAAAGGCATCATTGGACCTAGGCCTAGCCACACTACAAAGGTCATAAAGAACGCAATCCAGGTGTAATGGAGAACTCTGATGTTCTGTTTTTGCAAGTCAAAAATGTTAAAACGACTGTTGGACATAAAAATTTTCCTGCCTCTTAATAAACTTAACTCGACAATAAGCAATTAACGTGCCACTTAAATTTAATATATATTACAATTACTTAATAACTTTATAGGCGCAAAATTCTATATTAGCGAATCATTATAGTGCAAGCAAGCAAGCAAAGAAGGCATGACTGAATCTTCTAAAAATCAATCAGACTAAAAAGAGAAGAGGCTGTAAGCAGAGAGTAAGTAGAGAGCAGCAATTCAAAAAGCGACTCAAGAGTTCATTGCCAAGAATATTGTCGTGGATAGATTAGCGATAGATTAGTCTAAGTATCGCGTTGACAATTGGTCTGCCTGTGGCATCTGAGGCTATATCAATGGCAAACTAATATCACTGCTTAGCGGTATTAAGTTTGCCAGAGTCATCCTGAATGATTCCGTTAGAATATTATGAAGTAATTCTGTAGTTTTTAGCTCACTTCATATCTATCATTTGAACAGTACCGTCAGGCAATGTTTCTGCAATCTGACCTTGTGGTTCTTCCAACAGAAAAAGTATCATGGCTAGTACTATAAGAGCAGTAATGGCCACCACAACAAAAACTGTATTAAAAGAGCCTAATGAATTCGCGGTTAAGTAAATCACGGCTCCCACATTGCCAAATGCCCCCACCATACCAGCAATTTGTCCGGTCATACGGCGCTGCACTAAAGGAACCATGGCGTATACTGCGCCTGAACCTGCTTGTGAGAAAATGGCTGCGGCAATGGTGACTGCGACAACCGTAGTCAGAGGCCAAGTATTATCCACGAGTGCTAATACGACAAAACTGGCTGAGACACCCGCAAAGGCGATCAATAACACTAATTTTCGACCAAATTTGTCACTTAACCAGCCGCCACCAGGTCGTGCAATTAAATTCATAGAGGCGTAAACCCCGGTCAAGGCGCCAGCCATGAACTTACCCAAATCAGGAAAGAGAGTGATATAAAAGCTGGCTAAAATTAATACCATCGCAACTTCAGCACCGAAAGTGACCATATAGGCGCAATCCAAGATGGCAACTTGTTTGAATTTGTAACGGTGAATTTTTGGGATGTCCTTTTTTAGGATATGGCCATTAATCTGCCATATTTTCCAAATTTGAATGATGTACAATATTGCTAACACAGCATATATAGCATAAGTTGTGCTTGCGCTAATCAGCGCCATTCTAGACGGTGATAAAGTCCAAGTCGTTAACGCTAGTGCAATAAATAACGGAATATTCATTAGCATGTAAATGAATAAATCCCCAATACTAGTGACCTCCATTGCCCCACTTTTTTTAGGTTTAAAATAGGTTGATCCTTTGGGAGTGTTGCGCACTAAAAAGTAATAAGCTATTCCATAGATGATCGCGGCAGCTCCGGCCAGTGACATTGCGTAACGCCATCCGCCTGTTGTGCCTATCGCAATGGCAGGTAAAATAAAGCTTGCGCCAGCCGCACCAAAATTTCCCCAGCCACCATAGATTCCTTGCGCCAGACCTGTTTGGCGTGCAGGGAACCACTCTCCAATCATTCGAATGCCCACTACAAAACCAGCCCCAATAAAGCCACATAACAAACGAATAAGTGCTAATTGTTCATAAGAATTTGCCCAGGTAAAGGCGATGCTAATCAATCCACCCGTGACTAGTATCGTCGAATACATTATTCGGGGCCCTAATTTGTCAACCAGCATCCCCACCAAAATGCGGGCAGGGATGGCGAGAGCCACATTAAGAATAAACAACACATTGACTTGGTGAGTGGTTAAATTGAGCGACTCTTTAATATAGGGCATCATTGGCCCAAGTCCTTGCCACATTAAAAAAGTCATAAAAAAAGCAAACCAGGTGTAGTGAAGAATTCTGATGTTACGTTTTTTAATATTGAATATGTTCAGCTTATTCTCTGGCATTATTGTGTTACCTAGTTGTCATAATAATTTAAGTCGATTTGTAAAAGTCTTATCTATGAACTCTTTTCTTTACCGTGGGTATTTGCTAACAGATCTTAATTTTGAAATTAAAAGTTAAATATAAAATATAAAAATAATAACTCCGCAGCGTTAATATCCTACGATCTTAATCACTCAATATACTGGCGGATTAGGATTCTAATCACCAAAATTCGTACGCATTATATCAGCTATGTGAAACAAGTGGCTATTTTCATTGATAGAGCACTATCTCCTAATGAAGGGGATCGCCTTACCATCCGCCTCCGTCTATTTCCCCAAATACTTGGCGTACTAGTGTTACCGTTAGTGTTTTAAATCCTGTTCGATTAATCAGTTATATTTGTCTATAAAGAACTCCAATATGATAGATAGATCAACAATCTGTATAATATTGCTAGCTCGATTTTGATGGAAATTTGCCAATCTAAACGTGAAGTCAGGGGATTCAAATTAAGGCATTTGGCGTTAATATTGCACTAAAATAGTGCGTTAAGGAATTTTTTACTATCTCTTAATAGTCCGAGATTTCTTATAACTTACGTATTATCAATGATATAATCCCATGATTTGCAATTTGGCATAGCCTTTGCTTTATAAGCAATTGATAATATACTAAATACTTTAAAGACTTTTACGGAGTTTATTCATGAAACAAAAGCTGGTACTCATTGGTAATGGTATGGCTGGAATCAGGACCCTTGAGGAATTACTCAAAATAGCCCCTGATTTATATGACATCACTGTTTTCGGCGCAGAGCCCTGGTGTAACTACAATCGCATAATGTTATCGCCTGTTTTAGCAGGGGAAAAGACGATTGAAGAAATCATGTTAAATGAAGACTCTTGGTATGAAGAGAATAATATTACTTTATACAAAGGTAAGCGTGTTACAAAAATTGATCGTTTAAAACAAACAGTGTCAGCGGATGATGGCACTGAGGTTGCTTACGACCGCCTATTACTAGGAACTGGATCTCAGCCTTTTATTTTACCTGTCCCCGGTAAAGAACTTGCAGGTGTGGTAAGTTTTCGTGATATTCAGGATGTGCATAGCATGCTGGAAATCAGCGAAGAAAATGGTCATGCAGTAGTGATTGGCGGAGGATTGTTAGGCCTTGAAGCGGCAAACGGTTTGTTACAACAAGGAATGAAAGTGACCGTAGTTCATTTGTTGAATCGCCTCATGGAAAAGCAACTGGACGACGCCTCTGCGGTGATGTTAAAAGAATCGTTGGAACAACGCGGCATTAACTTTTTAATGGAAGCTGAAACAGAAGCCATTATAGGTCAGTCAGGGGTCGAGAAAATTAGATTTAAAGACGGTACAGAGCTCTATACCGATTTAGTGGTCATGGCAGTGGGTATTCGTCCTGATACAGATTTAGCCAAAAGTGCAGGCCTACATTGTGCACGAGGGGTAGTAGTCAATGACACTATGCAGACATATGATCCACATATCTATGCGGTTGGGGAGTGTGTCGAACATCGAAACCAATGTTATGGGCTAGTGGCTCCATTATTTGAAATGGGCAAGGTTTGCGCCAACCATCTGGCAGAGTTTGGGATTGGCTCCTATGAAGGCTCCGTCACTTCTACTAAATTAAAAGTCACCGGGATTGATTTGTTTTCATCGGGTGATTTTTTGGGCAATGAAAATTCCGAAGAATTGGTGTATCAAGATGCAGCCAGTGGTGTTTATCGTAAATTAGTGGTCAGTGATAATAAAATTATTGGCGCTGTCATGTATGGCGATACTGTAGACGGCGGTTGGTATTTTGATTTGTTACGTGATGGAACTGATATCACAGATTTCCGCAAAACAGTCTTATTTGGCCAGGCACATTTGGGTGATTCAGGCCATGGGGAAGAAAATCGTATCGCACAAATGAGTGATACTGCTGAAATATGTGGCTGTAACGGGGTCTGTAAAGGCGATATTATCGAAGCGATTACCAAAAAGAAATTATTTACTTTAGATGAAGTGAAAGCTCATACCAAAGCATCCAGTTCTTGTGGTTCTTGTACTGGCTTAGTGGAAACTATTCTGGCGATGACAGTAGGCGGTGACTATTCAGTTGCTCCTCATTTAAAACCTCTATGTGCTTGCACTGACTATACACATGATGAAATTCGTGGCGCAATAAAATCGAACGATTTAAAGAGTATTCCGCAGTTAATGAATTTTATGGAATGGAAAAAGCCCGATGGTTGTAATAAATGTCGGCCAGCCTTAAATTACTACTTAGTCTGCGCCTGGCCTGAAGAATATTCAGATGATTATCAGTCTCGTTTTATTAATGAGCGGGCACATGCCAATATTCAAAAAAATGGAACTTACTCTGTGATTCCTCGAATGTGGGGAGGAGAAACTACTCCATCACAACTTAAGGCAATCGCTGAAATTGCAGAAAAATATGAACTGCCTCAGTTGCATGTGACCGGTGGCCAGCGTATTGATATGTTGGGTGTCAAAAAAGAACAGTTACCCTTAGTCTGGGGTGATTTATCCAAAGCCGGTTTTGTATCGGGACATGCTTATGGTAAAGCCTTACGTACCGTAAAAACTTGTGTCGGCCAGGAATGGTGTCGCTTTGGCACTCAAAACTCTACTAAAATGGGCATAGCACTGGAGAAAATGACCTGGGGATCATGGATGCCACATAAATTTAAATTAGCAGTATCCGGATGTCCACGAAACTGCGCGGAAGCCACGATTAAGGATTTTGGTGTTGTGGCAGTCGATTCAGGATGGGAGTTACATGTTGGCGGCAATGGCGGAATTAAAGTCCGTGCCACTGACTTTTTGACTAAAGTCGATACCTCAGAAGAAGTGAAGGAATATGTGGCAGCATTTACTCAGTTATATCGTGAAGATGCACATTATCTGGAGCGAACGGCCCCGTGGATAGAACGTGTGGGATTAACGTTTATAAAGCAGAAGTTACTGGACGATGAAGACGGACGTAAAGTATTGGCTGAACGGTTTCTGTTTTCACAAAAATTCTCACAAGATGATCCGTGGGCTGCTCGCGCTAATGGCGAAGATGCACATGAATTTCAACCTATTCACGAAATAGTTAAATGAACAAAGGTAATACTGTTATGACAAGTGATAACAAGGACTGGATTAATATTGGTAAAGCGGATGCTATCCCAAAACTAGGTGCGCGTGTAGTGACTTCTGATGAGGGTGACATTGCAGTGTTCCGAACAGCGGATGACCAATATTTTGCGTTACGCGATAGCTGTCCTCATAAGCAAGGGCCTTTATCGCAAGGGATAGTCAGCGGAACATTAGTCGCCTGCCCATTACATGACTGGAAAATTAATCTTGATACTGGGCTTGCCGTGGAGCCCGATGAAGGTTGTGCTGCCTCATATCCAGTGAAAATAGAGAACGGTGATTTGTTCTTATCTTTATAGAATTTAAACGTATTTGTAAGGAAATGTAACTCATGTTGTTTGGACGAAATAGTAAAAATCCTATTAAAATCGCTGACAAGGGTGTGCAAGAATGGAAGTACACTACTTGTGGCTACTGCTCTACGGGCTGCTCAATTGAAGTAGGTCTTGATAAAGAAGGGAAGGCTGTTTCAAGTCGTGGCGTGGCTGGAGCTGATGTCAATCGTGGTAAATTATGCTTGAAGGGTATTTACGAGCATGAGTTATTTAAAACGGACGGGCGTGGCAGCCAACCTTTGATGCGAGATAATTTTTACGACGAATTCAAGCCAGCGACTTGGGATACTGCAATCGATAGCGTTGCTGAACGCATTAAAAAAATTCAGGACAAATACGGTCGAGATTCATTTGCGATAGTGTCTACTGGTCAGATAATGACGGAAGAATTTTATACACTAGGTAAATTGGCGCGGGGAGTAATTGGCACAAATAATTATGATGGCAATACTACTTTGTGTATGTCCTCAGCAGTCTCTGGGTACAAACGTTCATTTGGTTCAGACGGTCCTCCTGGCTGTTATGATGATTTTGATCATACTGATTGTTTAATCGCGTTTGGATCTAACCTCCCTGAACAACATCCGATAATTTACTGGCGTCTAAAAATGGCGCTAGAAAAACGTAAGTTTCCAGTCATTGTGGTCGATCCACGCGTGACTATGTTTGCACAAATGGCGGATATTCATTTAGCGGTAACGCCAGGAACAGACTTGGTTTTGTTGAATAGTTTGTCGTATGTCATTCTCAATGAGAACTTAGCCGATCAGGAGTTTATTGAAAACTCAACGACTGATTATGAAAGCTTTAAAACTGAAGTGATGAAGTATGATCCTGTTTCAGCGTCAGCTATTTGTGGGATTGATGAAGACACGATTCGAAATGTGGCAAGACTCTATGCCAAAGCGGGTGCCGCCATGTCAATTTGGACTATGGGCATAAACCAAAGTACTCATGGTTCTGACGGTGTAGTTGCAATTAATAATTTAAATCTGATTACCGGTAATATTGGTAAACCAGGGGGTACGAGTTTATCCATTACCGGTCAATGCAATGCAATGGGGACTAGAGAATGGTCATCCTGTTCTGGTTTACCTGGCTATCGGGCGTTAGAAAACCCACAAGATCGAAAAGATATTGCAGAATTTTGGGGGGTTGATGAAGATTTTTTTCCACCCAAACGCGGTTTATTACAAACGGATATATTTCCAGCAATTGAGACCGGTGAAATTAAAGGGCTGTGGGTGATTGCGACTAACCCAATGACCTCACTGACCAATACCGCACGTATTCGAAAAATTTTGGAAAAATTGGAGTTGTTTGTCGTTCAAGATGCTTATGAAGATGTTGAAACAAATGAATACAGTCATGTGTATTTTCCCGCTTCAATTTGGGCTGAAAAAACAGGTTGTTTTACCAATACAGAACGGCGTGTCAATTTAACACGTAATGTGATTAAACCTTTTGCAGAATCAAAGCCGGACTTTTGGATTTTTAATGAAATGGCCAAACGATTTAGTAATAGTCGTAATATGAATTTTCCAGAGACGACTGAAGAGGTTTTTGAAGAGCTTAAAACTTTATCAAAAGGGCGAATGCTCGACTATTCTGGACTGACTTATGACAAACTGGAACAACAGCGTGGCATACAGTGGCCTTGTACTGAAGGTGATGAGTCTGGCACCCCACGCTTATATGCTGATGGTAAATTTCAGTATGCTGATCAAAAAGCTAAATTAATCGCCTTACCTTTTATTGATAATAACGAAAAACCAGATGAAGAGTACCCATTTTGGCTTAATAATGGGCGAGTAGTGGAGCATTTTCATACTCGGACACGCACCGGAAAAATAGGCAATATTAATAAGTTTAGTCCGACCCCGTATATGGAAATGAATCCGGACGCAGCCGCAGAGTTGGGGATTGAACACGGCAAGTATGCACGCCTGATTTCTCGACGTGGTGATTCAGTAGTATTGGTGCAACTGACACAACGTGTCGCTCCTAATATGGTGTTTATCCCTTTTCATTTTCATGAGTGTGTGAATAACTTGACCCTGGGTTTATTAGATCCACATTCACGCCAACCCGCATTTAAGCAGTCTGCAGTGCGCATTGAAAAAGTAGATAACCAGAGCAAAGCAGCTAAACGGAATAAGTTGTCCCGTAATTATTAAGTGTTTTAGCGAGACAATGAACATATTTAGACAATAAGGAACAATAAGGAACAAGATGTTTAAGCGAAGAGATGATGAACCAGAATACGCAATACTCCATGATGTGAGTAGTCCATCGGTAAACCGATACGGAGATAATATTGAGTTAGTCGATGCCAATGATGAGCTTTCCGGAAAGTCTCTCAATATCAATAATGATTCAGCCATTGGCGAATACGAAAACCGATATAAGCAACATGGGTTCTATTTTAATGCCGATAATTGTATTGCTTGTCATGCCTGCGAATCAGCATGCAGTGAGAAGAATGATTTGCCTTCCCATCTTGCTTTTCGCTCTGTTGGTTATGTAGAAGGGGGTACTTGGCCTTCATACCAGCGCTTGAATATCTCCATGGCTTGTAACCATTGTGATGACCCCGTCTGTTTAAAGGGTTGTCCAACGCGCGCTTATACAAAGTTCGCTGAGTTTGGGGCTGTTCTTCAAGATCCTGATATTTGTTTTGGCTGTGGATATTGTACTTGGGTATGTCCTTATAATGCCCCGCAACTTGACCCTGTCAAAGGCCAGGTTGAAAAATGTAATATGTGTGTTGATCGCCTTGAAGTTGGATTAAAACCCGCTTGTGTTTCAGCATGTCTGGCGGGGGCCCTTGATTTTGGCGTAACAGAAACCACCCCTGAAAACCGTAACCAACTTAATACCAGTATTCCAGGGTTTCCTGATCCTGAGATTACTCACCCTAATATAAGATTTCAACAAACACGCAGCTTGCCGCATGAGATGAAACGTCCTGATGCAATGCAGGTGAGTTACTCACGTAGTTCACACGATAAAGCCAGTTATGAACCTAAGCCTGACTTAAACAGTGTTGATAATAAAAAGGGATGGAATTTCGCAGCATTAAGTTCACGCGAAAACCCATTAGTATTATTTACCCTTTTGTCACAGATGGCGATTGGGGCATTTATCTTCTTTGTGATTTCACAGTTTTTCTTAATTTCTAACAATGTGGCAACTCACATGCCGTGGTTGGCTTTTGCAGTCACCGCTTTCGTCATAATTTTACAGAGTATTGCTTTATTTTTGTCGACTGTGCACTTGGGTAAACCCTTAAAATTCTATAGGGGGTTTAATAATTTACGTTATTCACCTGTGAGTCGTGAAGCTGCTTTATTAATGGTTTTTTATATCTTTGCAGGATTGGCGAGTTTAATTTTGCTCGCAGAGTTAGTGTTTGACAATAGTATTGTGCCAGCCGTTGTTTATCAAGCGGTAGTGGTACTGGCCATTATCGGTGGAGTAGCCGCTTTATTTTTTATGCACAGGATTTATCGTATTAAAGCACGACCCTTTTGGAATCACTGGCAAGTCATGACTGACTTTTACGGAACAATGTTCATGTTAGGCAGCATGGTTACTGGGTTTATATTATTATTAAGCTTGCCTAACAGCTACCCTGACAGTCGAAATATTGAAATGTTGATCGTTGGATTTATTGGGTTTGGTGGCATAATCAAACTTACAGGTCTCTGGTTTCATGCTCGTGCGATGAAAAACTCTCATAATGAAGGCGCTGTTTCCTATAAAATTCAAATGACAAAGTTTAATTATTTATATTGGCTTCGAGTGACGATGTTAGTGACTGGTGTTGTCCTCGCAATGTTGACCTCAGTGATTTCATTGACCTCTTTTGAGACTGATTTAATTTGGATTGGGATCAGCATTTTAATTGTTGCTTCAGAATTAATAGGCCGTGCATTATTTTATATATTAGTGATTCCAACGACTATGCCAGGGGCTTATTTTTGGAAAAATGAGGGGTTTGTTGAACATGCGATTGAAACTGAGCTCGCTGAATTTCCGCAAACAGGTGTTGTTGCTCCTCGACACTGAAACCTATTGGCCTGCCATAAACCCCTAAAAAAACCGACCTTGGGTTTATGGTAGGATATTGTTTAAGATAGTAATATCGTTACAAGATTGAACTAAAATCGTCAGTAGATATTCGAGGAGTGGAGTGAATGTTAGGCCAAGAAACGGTCAATATCAAATATAAACCACGCTTTAAATCGATATTTTTTCTTGCAGTTGAAATTGGTTTGATGGCCTTACCAGCGACTGTGGTCTGGCTGTATACGATATATCAGTTACATTCTGGTGTATTAGTCTCTGAATATAGCAAACTGTATTTTTTTGCACTTATTTTTTCAGGTTTTGGTCTATTTTCTTTATGGTGGTTAAGTGTTAGTACCCTACGATCGGTACGTTATATGAGGTGCCGAGAAATTCCTTTACTAGTTAAAATTGGGGTGGGGTCAGGGATATTGATGTCAACAGTACTAGTCGTATTTGCAGCACTATTTGTTAAAAATAATATATGGGCTTTTTGGATATTTTTCTGTCCTTTAATTTTATCTCTTCATTTATTGATTATTAGTAAACCTAATACAGATAAAAACGCCTGATCTTTTTCCTTCAGGCGTTTTAGTTTAGGTCAATAAAGTCTTTTATTTCATAAGTCTGATCGAAATGATCTTAATGGCAGTGACTGGTTTTCCACCGACCCCAATAGCTGATTGGCTAATTTTATCAACCACCTCCATTCCCTTAATCACTTTTCCAAAAACGGTGTGTTTTCCTGATAACCATGGAGTGTCAATGATGTTAATAAAGAATTGCGAACCATTAGTATTCGGTCCGGAGTTAGCCATGGCCAATGAGCCTCTTTTAGGTGTATGTGAGTTTCGTGTGGTGTTGTATTGATAACCCATATTTTTATAGACATCCATCATAGTCATTTTGTTAAGCTCTGCTACAATGTCTTTTTCGCGTTTACTTGCATCTGATTTTGTTTTAATACCTAGTTTCTTATAGATAGGTAGCACTACCGCCATCATAAATTTTCTGTTGCCAGGGTTTCCTAGTAGACGATTAAATTTACCATTAGTAATAATTTTTTGTTTATCTAGTCCTAATTTTGTGGCATTGATTTCATCGGCAAATTTGTAACCAGGTCCGCCTTTACCAGTGCCAAGAGGACAACCCCCTTGAATCATGAATTTATCAATCACTCGGTGAAAAATAAGGCCATCATAAAATGGTTTAGTCAATTTTTTACCGGTTGTTGAATCGGTAAATTCTTTTCGCCCTTCAGCTAGGTCAATAAAGTTTTTGACGGTTTTGGGAGCTTCTGATGGAAACAACTCTACCTGAATATCGCCCATAGTAGTTTTGATTAATGCGATTGGGTTTTTAGTGCTTGCTGAAAATACCTGAAAACTAAGTCCACTGATGACTACAGCGGCGATTACAAAATAGAGTCTTGAACAAAATTTATTCATAATAAAACCTTTAAGTAAACATGTATTGCTACGATAGATAGAATGAGTAATAGCTGTGTCAAAGTATACCGTAATTTTAGTAGCAAAATTAATTCTGTCTGGATTTAGAAGGAGATAGGGAGTAGTAGCAGTAGAATAGGGTTAATTCCGATATAGATATTATTGACAGGAAAAACAGGTAAACTTGAGATTACAATTATTCCGAATATGTTAGTATTTAAAGCAGATTTCGACAAAAATAGCGCCAAAGGGGGTATTAAAGGGTAATAATATCACTGGAGCGTTTACTTTATGATCAATCTGGTGGGCATTACCTGTTATTGTCAAAGGAATCGCCATATCAATGTCTAAACCAGACTCATGTAGTAAGGCTTTTGATCGTCCAGTAACAATATTTGAGAGTTCTCCAGCTAAGTCTTTTGCTACATTATTAACTTCGCTGATTTTCTCGTCTAACATGGTCAGTGCCATCTGTTGCAATAAAGGAAAGCTAAAACTGAGTGCTAGTGAACCTTGTACTTTTTTACCGTTCATTTTTAGAATACTGCTAATCACGCCTTTGGCCTCTAAATCAGATTTAACTTGAGGGCTAGCAGGACTCGCTTTTAAGTTTGCCATTAATTGTAAGGTTTCGATCGTAGCCGTTAAAACCGGGTTGATAATTTTTGCATCCATAATGATAAAAATCGATGTTTGTGAATGATAATACAGAGTATCGGGCGTTTTCTGATAATCTTGACAGTGAATTTTCTTTATTTGTTTGCTTGACCCACTATTTTTTAATGTTGTCCAATAAATGTGATTTCAATCCATAATATGGATGTAATATTTATTTAAGCTGCTAGAGTGGAAGTATTGATCGCTAGCAGTATAATTATAAGCTCGAAACTTTGGCTTATTTTCGAGGGTTTAAAGATAGTCAAAATAAGACAAAAATCGTAACAATAGGTATGTGGTTTATTCTGTGGCTGATAAGATCGTCATCACACATTAATGAAATCGTGCCCATGATTTTATAACAAATAAAATAAGCTATTTTTTTACAGGAGGTTTTAAATGCTAGTGGATGAGCCAACAAAATATAAACTAGGGGGGTTGCTGGGCGTCGGTAAATATGCAAATGTATATAAAGGGTTCAATCAACAAGACCCTAATAAGCACACTGTTGCCATCAAGATTTTTAAAAAAGAATTACTGTCTGTCTATTCACCCGAAAACATTCGTGATGTTTTTTCGCGTGAAGCCCGCCTAACTCGCTTATGTCAGCATCCTAATGTCGTTCAGATACATGATTTTTTTATAGTAGAAGGTCAACCCTGGGTAGTGATGAATTGGGTGGAGGGCTTGACATTAAAGACGCGAATTGAAGAAGGCAAGGTAGAACTGCATAATGCGATTGTCCTTATTCAGCAGTTGCTGGCAGGGGTAGGACATATCCATGATAAAAAAGTAGTCCATAGCGACATTAAGCCCAGCAATATTCTTATTAGCAACAATGATCGTTTATCTATATGTGATTTTGGGTTAGCGACTGATTTAAATGAAAAAACCCCTTATAGTCAAGCAGCAGGGACTCCTGCTTACATTTCACCTGAGCAACTTAAAGGAAATGCCGCTGACTCGCGTTCAGATTTGTTTGCCTGTGGTTTAATCTTATATGAGTTACTCAGTACGACTGATGATATATTAAATGATAAGTTTGATGAACACCCTGGCCTTTATCAATTACGCAAAGGTCAAATTAGTATCATGAAAATGTTAAGTTTAGTGCCCTATGTGTTTGTCGGTATAATTTTAAAAGCCACCAATATAGACCCCGATAAACGGTTTCAAACAGCATCAGATTTTTCATGTGCAATAGCCAAAGCCTATAAAAACTTTTTGTTTAAAGCTGGAGATCAGTTACATAGAGGCAACTCTGCCACCATTAGTCCTTTAGTAATTCAGGGACCACCTCAAGAGCTTCGTTATTGCAGTATTCTCCAACAAAACATTATCCTAGATAAATTTCGGGCCATTAACGGTCCTATCGCCAATTTTATTTTTAAACATAAATTAAGACAAAGTAATAGCCTGTCAGAATTAGCGGATAGTTTATCAAATTATATCGAACATCAAATCGAACGGATGCATTTTAAAAAGCTGGTGTGTAAGTTAGAGGATAAATAGACATTTTATATTACTCTCTATTATTTTCGCCTTAAATTGCCGTAACTGCCATTAATCACTAGTGCAAGCATTCTTTATAATCCCAGACCAAAACTAACTCTCCTATTTTTAGTTCTCACCTAAAATGATTGTTTTAATTAATGCTCTAAGTACCTATCACTATTAGATTTTTAGTTCCTATAGAATTTTCGAATATTTATTCAACTATTGAAAATAATTGTCGTTAACTAAGCAAGGGTAACGCTAAGCGCAAAAGCACAGAGTTAGTGTGTTTGA
>UOFL01000079.1_pt1 | contig 34368 bp, 25 predicted proteins | sample 1990081 | NCBI WGS metagenome assembly UOFL01 (sample SAMEA4728526, study PRJEB27164) | hydrothermal vent metagenome | biome: marine basaltic hydrothermal vent biome; feature: marine hydrothermal vent; material: mineral | place: Pacific Ocean | collected 2011-06-14/2011-07-23 | depth 1741 m | reverse complement strand
TTTACTAGCGTAAGCAACAGATTCATAGCCTTCCTGGCGTCGCAGAATAATTTTTATGACTACCGGCCCGCACTTCCTGTGCGTGCGTTCGCTGCTTAACGCAGCTCACCCTCCGGGCGCACCATTTACTAGCGTAAGAAACAGATTCATAGCCTTCCTGGCGTCGCAGAATAATTTTTATGACTACCGGCCCGCACTTCCTGTGCGTGCGTTCGCTACTTAACGCAGCTCACCCTCCGAGCGCACCATTTAGCAGTGTTATTCATTAGATGTCGAATAATATTATCTCTAATAGAGACTTTTTACATTTGAGACTATTTTATCAATATCACGTAGCGCTTTGATGGCTTCGTCTTGATCCACTACACATTGAGATAAATCACCATAATGCTGCTCTAGGCAATTTAACAATAATGTCTGAATTTTTCCTTCGTCTGGCTTATGCGGCAATTTACATGCAGTATAGAGACTTTCCAAGTCTTTTTCCTTTGTCGCAAAATATTCCTCGATCTCTGCCACATTCCACTCACCTCTACGAATCGCCTTTAATTGTTCGCGATTACGTTCCAGATCAATATCTCCTTCAATCAATATTTGCTCCACTTCATCTAACAGACGCACTACATGATAAGCAAATTTTACATCGTAACCAAACTTGTCGATCATTTCCTTGCGCTTTCCTTCTGGCTTTTTAGTTTTGAGTTTCCGCATTTGAGCAAAGGCATAACCCTTAAATTTATGCCAAGCGCCTTTGTGCAGAAACTCTTTCCGTTGTTCACGTACCATATCGCCAATCACAGTAGAGTGCAGGACACACCGCCTTGGGACGAACAAACTATCAACCATATTTGGATTGTTATCCATACATAATTTAAAATATTTAACGATAGAATATATGGCAAGATCGTATTCCCTGCCCTTCCCTCCAACCGCAGCTGCATCGTAGATATGATGTTCTTGGTACTGTTGAAATTGCGGCCCTTCAGTTGAAAAACCAGCGATTTCTCCTCTCAAGTGTGGAAATACATATTCACGAGGTGGTATACAAAATCCATAAATATCCATATCTGAACTGTCATTACTCACCCCATAAGCCATTGAACCCATAATGACTTCATACTGTGATCCTCCAATTACAAAACTAGGGACAGATTTTATAAAACCTTTTTGATGTAGATCAGATACGACACTAGACATTCAATTTATCCTTTACTAATTTTTTAGCGATTTTTAACACTACCAAACGGTACTAGGTATACTGGTCAATATAAACTATTCAGTCACATTTTCACTTACAAATCTCAAACCTCAAACCTCAAATCTCAAATCTCAAATCTCAAAATATATAATACTCAGTAATATAAATGTTTGAGCTAATAGCACACAAATACTCTGTCTCTAGGGTAATTATTGCATAACTACAGCCTCCTTACTAAAGCTATAAGGATTTCATGCAGCTACTTTCAGTAGAGGTAGTTTAATTTTGATTAGATTATTCTAGTGAACCGTACTTTGTCGTTTGATTTTGCTTCATGTCACATACGGATTGCCAAATTTCAATAGACGGCCAAATAAAAAGTCCCTGACACGATTCGAACGTGCAACCTAAAGGGTAGAAACCTTTTGCTCTAATCCAATTGAGCTACAGGGACATAATAAGGGATTTGACATATAGTCAGCAGTCATTTTGATTACTTATTTGAGCGCCTGACTACATTAAACCCACTCAATGCATTTCTAGCAGACACCACGATATTGGTTGCGGAAATCAGACTCGAACTGACATTTCTTGAATATGAGTCAAGCGTGGTAACCATTACACTATCCCGCATTGGCGGAGAACAGAGGTCTCGATCCCCAAACCCTTTCAGGTTCCTACTAATTAGCAATTAGTGTCGTACCCCGTACGATTTACTCTCCATTACTGGAAGAAGGCAGGAAGGACTTGCACCCCAAACCCGCTAGGGTTCCAACTGTTTTCAAAACAGTGCCGGCACGCTTGTCCGGTTTACCTTCTATAAACTGGTTGCCCTGGTTGGTACTGACCCAACGACCTCACCCTTATCAAGAGTGTGCTCTACCATTGAGCTACAGGGCAATATTTCAGTATTACTCATCCTTAAGAAGTTTTCTTAAGGGCATTTTCAATAGATTACTGACAATATTTTCGCATTAACTATTGGCAATCTTTATTGCAAGCTCTGTCACCTGTTCAAAATATTGATGGGACAGATTACAAATTCCGCCATTACGTAAATACCATAAAGCATTTTCAATCGTTGCCTGTTTTCGAGAATCAGGCACGTTCATTGTACTCACCAATTTTTCGAAATCTCTTTGAATACTCATTACTAACCTCCTCTACTCTAAAAGTCACTTAACAACCTCACATTCACTGATCATTACCACATTACCGATCATTAGGATAACGCAGTGAATCGAAATCTTTATTAATTTGGTGCATATCCCAGGAATCGAACCTGATCCTGCTGTGCTTCAAACAGCCGCGCAGACCACTTACGCCAAATATGCTAATTCATTACTTGTCCCTTAATTGAGTCCCAAAACATTACTCAATAAATATTTTGCATCGATCTCAATCCGTCATAAATTAACGGAACTTCTCTATTACATTGTTAGAGCAGACATCGGGATTTGAACCCGAACCCAGAACTTGGAAGGATCTCATGCTGCCAATTACACCATGTCTGCATATCCACACACTTACTTCACGACTACACTTATTTATTTATTCAAATATCTAACTTTAGCTGTTGAGAACAAACGATACGAAACACCTGCATTTCACCAATCAAAGTAATCCTTTACCTAACACTTCACCCTGCAAACCTAGATTTTCATGCATTTCATAACCCCATAAAAAAACCCTGCCAAATTGAAATCCTGGCAGGGTTTTTTATTCCTGCAGAAGATCTCTTTTTAAAGACCTTCTGCACATTATTTTGAGAAGGTCAGATCATTTTTTGTCTGGTACTAAAACTTGAAAAGTGAATATCAATTAACATAAAATCAATAATCATACCCAACGACGATTCGGAGCATCGAATGCCCGACCCGATTTGGGAAATAACTTTGATTGCTGTTTTGTTGAAATTCATAGTTCGTACCTTGTTATTAATTTTGGAAAATCATGATTCGTAAACCCTGACTTGATAAAATCTAGTATAAGCGATAGAAACAAGATTGCAAGCTTAATAACAAGTTTCTTGTTATTAATTTGAATCGCTATTAGAGCATGTTAATCACTCTAAACAAACACCCTAATTAACGAATAATCACAGTTGTCTCAGAAAAATAATATTTTTACTATATTAGCCAATAACATCATTGCTAACACAGATATCAATACTTTCTTAATAAATTCAACGCCGCCTTTCACCGCATAGTGAGACCCAATCGCCGCCCCTAATGCATTTGCAAGTAACATTGGAATAGCCACAATCCAAATCACTTTACCTGCCAATAGAAAAGCAATCGCGGCACCTACATTAGTTGATAAATTTAGTGGCTTAGTAATAGCGGTCGCGTGTAAATAATCAATCTTCATATATTTATGCAAGGCAATAGTCATATAGCTGCCCGTTCCTGGCCCTAAATAACCATCGTAAAAACCAATAGGAACTGTGGTCAGCAATGTTTTAGACACACCTCGTTCACACTTAGACAGTGTCTCTGTTTTATTTTGCAGAGTAAAATAGAGGGCAATAGGAATGCATAGAATAATCAACCATTGTAAAATCCATGACGAAGTCTGAAGCGCCAACAACCCGCCATAGTATGACGCAATTAAGCAGGGCACCACTGCTATGGCAACATATCGCCACAGAATCATTTTGTGCCTGTGGTATCCCACAATTGCCACCAAAGTGCCAAACATTGAGACTATTTTATTAGTGGCTAATGCAAATATAGGAGGAACCCCACCAAGCAACAGAATAGGCAGTTGAATCATACCGCCTCCGCCAGCAATAGCATCAACATATCCCGCTATAAATCCCGTGACAATAAAAATGACAATCCAGGTCAGGGAGATCTCAAATATAATGTCCAACTTCTAGAATCGCTCCATTATTAGCGTGTTCTAAATATTATATCCCAAAATGAAGTCGTTACTCCAAAATACTTACTAGGCACTTGATGGTGTAATTCATGATAGGCTTTTAACCTATCGAGAAAAATATTATCCCGTTCAACATGATGGATTGCAACATGAATCAAACCATAATAAAAATATCCTGCTACAATAACATTGGTAATTAACAGAGCAAGATGTACTGGCATCACTAAATATAACCCATAGGCAATAGCCGAAAAAATCATTGCTGGAAGGAAAAAAGGTAATGCATCAAATCCTTTTGGATCTACATGATGTTTAGCATGACCTCGTCTGAAGGCTCGAAAAGGGCTTGCATGAAACATCCAATAGTGGAAAAAATATTCTAATAAAGTCCAGATAACAACTCCCACTAAGATACTGCCGAGAATTTCGTACATAGTGAACTCGAATGTAATTATCGTATAAGCAAGCAATGCTGCTAAAAACACAATATCAAACACCAGCTCGAGCCAGTAATTAAGTTTCGATGAAAAAAATGCTGTTTTTTTATTATTAATCAATTTGTTGTTGCTCCCGCGATAAAATACACAATCGTATTACTCGTCCTTTTGTTTGTAATTCAATTTACCCACTCATGAGCGCCGCATTGTTGACAAAAACCATCTCCAATACGAAACAGCTGAGAATCCACATTAATCCGTCACCTGATACTTCATTCAATGTGGTTATTTTGTTTTTGATAATACAGAACCACAATTTCAATAAGCTAGATTACTCTAGAAGCAATAGACCTAAGTACGATTAATCAATGCTTCCTCAATTTTAAAATAGTATATAACAGTGGTATCTATATTCCATAGCCCAAAATCACTATATTGATAAGCCCATCAAGCTTTATGGGCTAAATAACATACCCAACTGTTTAAAATATAAAGATTAGAGTATTCGGGACTTAGAGAATTAACTTTAATAACATAAGGATTAAAATCACACACTAGCCTGAGCGACCATTTCAGCGTATTGCAAGCCCTGCTATGTAATTCATGTTCAAGTTCTATCACTGTATAGTGATTCATCGACCTGTCACTTCACAAGAGCAAAACCAACCATTTTGTGTATCTTGAACAATAGTAGTTAACTTTTCAAGACTACTGCCGCTAGCATTAATGGGAGAAGGGCTTTTATTCAAACGTTCCAGATGTGGAGGAATATATGCGCCTTAGTCATTATTGTATTTTTTTTGTAGCCATTCAATTTAGCCATCTAGCTTCGGCTGAAAATTATTGGAGTGCATCACACCATAACAGCCATCATAACAACCACCATTACGGCCATCATAACAACCACCATTATGGCCACCATTACGGCCACCACTACGGTCAGCATGACTCTCAGTACAATCATCACGACTTTGAGTCACATCACAACGACCACTCATACACTGGCTTTGACTCACCGTCAAACTACTCTGCTGAAGAATCAGTCCCAGACTATTCACAACAGAAAAGACAGCAATATCACTCGCTCCCTTCCAGTCGCACATCCGATACCGGCAACCGCGTTTACGATAAAGATTTCTATTATTTTAGAACGGATCAAACACTGGACTCCACTGATCCATTTGAAACAAGCAAACGACCTAAGCTAAGAACAAAACTTCCTTTAAGCAATTTGGATGTTGAGGATCAACAGAGAAAGCGAAAAAAGCTAAAGCGAATCCCAAAAGTAGTTCACCATAAACATAGATCACTCAAAAAATTAAAAAAAATCCGCAAGCTAAGCCGTGCTAAAAGTAGATCCAGTAACGATTTGTTAGCAATGAATAATCAACAATGTTTACGTAAATTACGTGATAATAAAATCCAGTTTACCGCCTTAGCTTCCACTTGGGGTATCCGATACCCAGTTAAAATTCATTCTAACATCGGGGGCGTACGATATCGTCACCATCTAAATAAATCAACATTTTCGATTATGGACTGCCGGCTAGCCGCCTCGTTGATTGCTTGGTCTAAAATTCTTAAAAAATACGGCATCTATGAAGTAGTTCATATGCGAATCTATTCGCCTGGAGCGACTGTCAAACGTACGGGAAAAGCAAGCGGCCATCGCTGGGGCTTAGCCATTGATGTGGCAAAATTTAAAAGTCATCGCTATGGAGAACTTAATATCAAATATGACTGGAGTGATCGACGACGCAAAGTATCCCCGTGTATCGATTCCCCGACTAGTGCACGAGAACTTAAGCTATTACGTGCCATTGTGTGCACAACAGCCAACCAACCACTCTTTGCGATGATTCTCACCCCTCATTATAATCGTGCTCACCATGATCATTTACATATAGAGCTTCGTCCCCAGCATCGTAAACTAGTATTACGATAACTGATGCTTGTCTAACGAAGATTTTAGCTGTGGCATTGAAACGCTTCTGTCGCAAACTGGCAGAAGCTGGTGAACTCTGATACGCCTTGCGCTCCTCACACTTCAAAATCGAAAAAAGCAAAGTATGATCAGTTTCAAAGGCCGTCATTTCAATAAAGAAATGATCTTACAGTCCGTTTGTTGGACTCTTTGGATGTCGCTGGCGATTAGATGAAACTTATATTAAAGTAAAACGCCAATGCGTTGCTATTATCGTGCCGTCGATAAAGAGAATAACACCCTTGATTTTTTACTAACGGCGAAACGCTATAAAAAGGCGGCTTTAGGCTTCCTCACTAAAGCTATCAGCAGAAACGGTCAACCCAGCGTAATTAATAGTGATAAAAGTGATGCTAACACAGCGGAGATCAATAGCTATAATAGCAAGAACCCTAGACGTATCAAGATCAGGCAGTGCAAATACTTGAATAATATCATTGAGCAAGATCACCGGTTTATAAAATGGAACACTAAACTAATGTTTGGGTTTAAACGTTTCACTGTAGCGCAGAAAACATTGGCGAGTGTTGAGCTTGTTCGCGTGCTTAAGAAAGGACAAAGGCCAAAAACCCGTGGTGAGGTGTTGTCGCTAGCAGACTCATTCTATGCTCTAGTTTCGTAAAAAGTCAAAGTGCCGATGATGTTTTTACGCACTCGATTACGACTGAACCCTTTTTGCGGCGTCAAATTAACTGTCTGTTCACTACGTTTTTAAATACTGTACTTTTCTAACAGATATTGTTCTTCGGGTTTATACCACAACATATTATGGTACATGCTTGAAATATTATTGATCCACTTTTGTAGCCGAATAACTTCTCCGTTTTCAATTCGGTAGCTTTTTCTTAAACCGCTTTCTGAATCAAAAAGCCATAAGCTCCCTATGTATAAAATGCCATGAACTCCCGTTACTATTCTTGCATCAATCGGCTCTCCAGTGTTAATTTCTTCAATAACTGTAAGTAGACAATTCACAATATCCATATATACAGAGTCGTCTAATCTTCCTCTATATGGTTTTAGCTGGCCAATAAAGCAGTTATGCCATTCTTCATGATTGGCAACTGCAGAGCCATGAATCAACAAACGATTTTTTGCACATTCTTTATCCATATCGGAGTTCACCAGCTTCTGCCAGTTTGCGACAGAACCCTATTGTTAGTTTGAAGTTTTCAGTGGTGTCCATTCATTATTTTCCCAAACAACCTCGGTATTTGCCCAATGCGCAAATTGAATTCGTGTGCTTACTCCTGAATCTCGTGTGCCGTGTTTATTGATGGTCTTATAAATCAGCATCTCTAAATTATCTGTACTTTCGGAGTTTTTACTTGATTGCTGCCAATCCACTATCTGTCGGACTTCCCATCCGCTGCCATGGTGATCGTTACAGTAAAAATGGCCGGTTTTAAGTAATTCAGGTAGGATGCCCGGAACAACCGATCGTTGAGTCGCTAGTTGATAAATATGTAGTAGGTCATCTTCTGTTACGTCCAAAAATGAATCGAGTTCAGATAAAGCAAAAACCAGATCCTCATGCCTAATAGGATAGCGTGGATCGTTATCCTTCATTATTTTGTTTGATTTTTTGTCATGGCGATAGGACCAGATTGCGGGATATCGCCTCCAGGAGAATGCCAGGTTAAATAGAATAGCAACTAACATCAAGCCAATAGTGTTTAATAGGACCGGGGTGACAATGTAAGTGTAACCTAATTCAGTGACTTGCTGCCCGCCAATAACGGCACTTAACGCGGTCGCACCTCCAGGCGGATGTAAACAGCGCAGGTAATATTGTGCCAGTACTGCCAAGCCAACAGCGAGCGCTGCTGCCAACAATATAGGAGAGACAAGCTTTGCGATGGTAATTCCTATAAACGCGGAGATAAAATGGCCCATAATTAAATTCCAGGGCTGAGACAAGGCGCCGTGCGGAATAGCAAACAGCAAAACAGCAGAAGCACCCATTGATGCAATAAGAAGCCCCGCATTACTAGCGCTTAGACTATACTGGCTTATCCAAAATATAATAAGTATGCCCGCAAAAGCACCAATAGCAGAGACAATACGTTCTGCATGACTGGCAAAACTCCAGTCGAGTCCAAGAAGTTTAAGAAACTCAGTGTAACGTTTGCGTTTCGACATATGAGTGGTTCCTGAGGTATTTAACGCAGGCCGCTCGGTTTTTTAGGATATTAGTGGCCTTCCAAATGACTATACTATAATTTATTCGAGACCACTAAGTAATTAGCGCCTATCCATCAATAGATATTCAACTGACATATAAAGAAAAATACAGAAAAGAGTTAATAAATTCACTTGAATTTGTTAAATTTAATGTGCGAAAAAGATCAAACAACAAATGAGCATAAGTGATGAACAGCTTGCATTTCATTAACATTTCTGCTTTACATAGAGTTGTAGTGAGCCACTAAAAACTATTGACAAGATAAATTAAAAGCCTGATGTTTCATAAACAAGACTGACACAGAAACCCCCTCATGAATTCGCTCAAGCTTTGTCAATAATCATCACCTAACAGGATTTTCTTAACAATATTTCTGTACTAGAGTATTACCTCTGCCAATACCCCCTTTACTACACTAAATGCCTCTCAGACTTATTTTCATCTAGTCCTATTCTCTGCTAAAATAACTAAGTCATCCAAAGACATAGGGTACGTCGGTCGTTTACGCGAGTTTGCTTGAATCCTGGCGAATAATTACCAATCGATTGATTCAGTCAACACTCGAACAGGCAAACATGGGCGTATTAAGCTATCTATTATTAATCCCTGTACTAGGGGCGTTAATAATCTTGATGACTCCAGAGAAACAGAATAAATTCATTCGTCCTATAGCTATTGTACATGCTGTAGCGGCTTTACTTGTCGCGTGGTACTTGATTTTCGAGTTTGATACCCGTTTAGCGTCCATCCAGTTTAGCGAACATATCCATTGGAATAAGAGATTAGGAACTGCCTATTCTGTAGGGATCAACGGTTTTTCATTTCCGATGATCTTACTTACCACCTTATTATGTTTTATTGCCATTCTTGCATCCAGCGCAATAAAACAAAGAAGTAAGGGCTATTATGCTCTTATTTTATTATTAGAATCAGCAATTTTAGGGGTTTTTGTCGCTCGAGATTGGTCTCTATTTTATGTTTTCTGGGAGCTAACATTACTTCCCTTATTTTTCCTTATCGATCGTTATGGCGGTAAGCGAAAACATCAAGCCTCTCTCAATTTTATTCTGTATACCATGGGAGGCTCCGTTTTCCTGCTGGTCAGTTTGCTTTTGTTATTTGATAGCCTGCCAGGCCATACCTTTAATATGGCAAGCATGATGAAAGGCGGTCCTACTCTTGCTCATGACACTCAATTAATTATATTTTTAGGCCTGTTAATTGGTTTTGGCGTAAAGATGCCTATTTTTCCTTTACATGGCTGGTTACCGCTAGCCCATGTTGAGGCACCAAGCCCAATCAGTATCCTGTTGTCAGGCATATTACTAAAAATGGGGTCTTACGGGCTTATTCTTGCCGCAATAATGCTGCCCGCAGCCATCAAGACACTACAACCATTGCTCGCAGGACTAGCTCTTTTCAGCCTGGTGTATGGCGGCTTACTCGCTTGGCGACAAACAGATCTAAAATGTATGATTGCCTATTCCTCAGTCAGCCATATGGGCGTCGTACTATTAGGGATAGCCACGCTTAATATTGCAGGCCTCACTGGTGCGATGATGCAAATGGTGGCACATGGCCTAGTAGCAGGATTATTGTTTTTACTGATTGGCCTGCTTTACGAACGTACGCATTCACGTAATATCTATTATTATAGTTCTTTAATCAGGACCACCCCACGTTTTGCATTTTTTACTATTCTAGCCTTCATCGCAGCTGTGGGGATTCCAGGAACAGCAGGATTTATCGCAGAATTACATGCACTCATTGGTGGGTTTCAACAATGGGGCTGGGTTATTGCTTTGCTATCACTTGGCGTTATGATTAGTGCCGCCTATGCCATTCGTACCGTAGGACGATTGTTTACCGGACCAGTACGACCACAAATGCTAGTCATTGCTGACCTCAATACAGTAGAAATGTTTGCTGCTGCAATACTCTCTTTTGGAATAATTTTGTTAGGGGTCTACCCTCATTTTGCACTCAATTTGTTCTCTTCCTCTGTGGCTGATCTTAGTCATATTTTTCAAAGTAAATAATTAGATGAAATGCTTATGAAACACTCAGCCACTGACTCTATGAATGAAGAACAGACTATTCGCGAAAAAATTCTCAAAGCGATTGAACAGTTCGACCATTTTTTACCAGCCCAAGCACCACTCAAAGATTTTGTGCATCACAATACCCTGCATGGTTTTGAACACCTTGATTTCCCTGACGCATTAAAAGCAGCAGAAGCAATTACAGGAGTCCACGGCTATCTCGGGCTTGATGAATTTAGAAAACTATACACAAGCGGTCGTATTAGCCACGAAGATCTTTTGCCTGTGTTAGCGGCACAAAAAGGGTTGTTCACTGATTCCAATATTTATGAAAAGGATGGATTCACACTCACCCAACAAGATATTGTTATGCAGACTCTATTACATGACTATCTTCCTGTCACAGGCTTGCAATTGTTATGGCAAATGAACGAACAAAATGCCTTGCGACTATTTCAGGACGATGTTGAAAATCACAGTCGCGAACTATTGATCAACCGTTGCTCTGAAAAGACAAGCGAATCTTACGCCATTAATGACTTATGGAATGCTTGTTTAGAGTCACAAGATTTACAACACTTTATTTTTCATCCCGAAGATATCATGGATTTAAACCCTGATAATGCTGAAAAGATGTTATCAGATACCTTAGCTGAAAATGATGACGAACAAGGGCAGCTTGTTGTCGAAAGATTGGTCCTTAAAGAAGCGGACTATCTATTAAAAAATATTATCGACAGTGCTGGTACGGACTCTACTGTATGCGGAATTTTACACCAGCTAGGCAATGTTGACTTATTGCAAGATATTCGACCGTTGACTATTCGGTTTATCGCTTCCTATATTGATCAAGGCTCTGCTGCTTGGCATTCTAGTTCACGTAAACTCGGTTTCTATCGGTTCTGGCGTGACTGCTCGGCAGTTGACAGCTTATGGAATCTAGAAAGTATGTCTGAGTATGTTGAAGACATCAGCAGCCTTCCTGATAACGCTATGGACACCCTCATTGACGAATTAAAAAAAATGGGTATTCCTAAATCGCGCTGGATTCCGTACCTGAAAAAACTCGCTCTGGAAATACCAGGTTGGTCTGGCATGGTCATGTGGCGTCAGCAAAATCCGGGATACGATACCCTGCATCCTGCTGAGGTAAGCATGATTGACTACCTCGCTGTCCGCTTGGTGTTAGAGCGCTTGTTCGCCCGAAAATTATGTCGCGACACATGGGGTATTGATGCATCATTAGATATGCTGCGCTGGTATTTCAAGAATAATCGGCATCAATTACAAGTACGTTGCTTACTTTATACCACTCGCTTACCTGAATATTTGACTACTCAGGCACAACATTTGATCCAAGGATTTTCACACGAGACTGACGATCAGCAACAGTGGAAGCATCTTGCTCACATGATATGGACCTGGCGGCAAAATCCCACTACAGACCGTCGCGGAACCCCCAGCGTCAACCGCACTGTCTGGCAATTATTTCGAGTAGCACAACATCTAGCTTTACCTGCTGAAGTCATTCGTGATTGTAGCACAGCACAAATTAATTCAATTTTAAGCGCTTTAGATCTAGCCAGCAAAGATCAAAAAGGCTTTATTTGGTTACAAGCGTATGAGAATCACTACCGTGATCAATTTTTTAATGCGCTGAAAAATAATCAAGGGCGTGGGCGTTGGTCTGATCGTCAACAGCGACCCCAAGCACAAATTGTCTTTTGCATGGATGATCGTGAAGAAAGTATTCGTCGCCACCTAGAAGAACTTAATCCTCATATCGAAACTATGGGGGCTGCAGGTTTTTTTGGAGTGGCGGTTAACTGGCTGGGACTGGACGATGATAAAGTATCCCCCTTATGTCCTGTTGTTGTCGACCCTGCGCATGAAATTCACGAAAAACCTCTGCCAGGGCATGAACACACGCACTTAAAACATCAAAAACGTCTTAAACTACGTCAAAAAATTACCAATATTGTTTTTCACGAAACGCGTCGAAATTTACTGGTCAGCACAGGACAAATTTTAATTAATGCCGTAATCGCTTTGCCCGTTCTCGTGGCCAAGATATTGGCACCTTTTGCGATTGGGCGTCTATCACAAGGTCTAAGAAAAAAGTTCGATACAGATGTCCCTACTACTATCAATATTAATGCTGATTCAACTCATGAAGCCACTCCTGATAATCCCCGCTTCGGGTTTACCAACGAAGAACAAGTTGATCGCGTATTAGGGTTTCTAAAAATGATTGGCTTACAGCAAGGATTAGGAAATTTCGTGGTATTGATGGGGCATGGTTCAGGCAGTCAAAATAACCCGCACCTGGCCGCTTATGATTGTGGTGCTTGTAGCGGACGCCATGGCGGGCCTAACGCTCGAATTTTTGCACAAATCGCCAATCGGTCTGAGATTCGCGTCATGCTCGCTGAACGAGGCTTAGTAATTCCTGCAGATACTTGGTTTGTGGGAGCGGAACACAATACTTGTGATGATATCATTAGTTGGTATGACAGCAATCTTATCCCAGCCAGTCATCAAGAAAAATTCTTAACGCTACAACAAGAATTGCAACAATCCACTTTATATTCGGCCCATGAACGATCAAGACGTTTTGCGTCAGCGCCGAAGAAACTCACTCCCAAAAAAGCATTCGAGCATGTTATCGGGCGCTCCATGGATTTTAGTCAAGCACGTCCAGAACTTGGGCATGCGGCTAACGCTGCTGCTATCATAGGCCGACGCTCTATTAGTCAGGGGGCCTTTTTTGATCGACGCGTATTTCTGATCTCTTATGACCCAAGCCAAGATATTGAAGGAGACGTACTGGAAAAAATTCTACTGGCCGCCGGACCCGTTGGCGCAGGCATTAATCTTGAGTATTATTTTTCAACGGTAGACAATGAACAATTTGGTTGTGGCAGCAAAGTAACGCATAATATTACAGGGCTACTGGGAGTGATGGAAGGCGCCTCAAGCGATCTACGCACCGGCTTACCTCGACAAATGATTGAAGTCCATGAGGCCATGCGCTTACAGGTATTAGTCGAAGCAAAACTTGATGTTGTTGCTAAAATTTATGAGCGACAAGCCCCTTTACAACAGTTGATTGGTAACGGTTGGTTGCTGGTCAGCGTTATCGACCCTGACACCAATGAAATTAATGTATTCAAGCCACAACAAGGTTTTGTTCAGTGGAACCAAGACATTACCGTATTACCGACCGTTGACTGCTCTACCGACTGGTATAATGGACACCTTAATCCTTTAAGTCCTGTCTTAATTAAACAAGGGGCCCACTAATGCTTGAACAATGGACATGGCTGGTTCCAGTGCTTCCCTGGATGGCTGCGGCCTGGATCGCGACAGGGGTAATATTTGGTTTTAACATCGGCGAACGAGGCGAAAGACAAACAGCGCGACTGATGTTACTCGCATCCTTTAGCTCCTTTTTAATTTTATTAGTAGTCGCAAGTTCAAAATTATTGTCGGGTAGCGAAAGTTTATTCTTACACTATGGTACCTGGTTTAAGTCTGGTGAGTTGGTCATAAACCTCAACCTCATTGTAGATAACTTAAGCCTTGGTATTGGCCTAGTGGTGGCACTCATTGCCTTTTTAACCTTACGGTTTTCTGTCAACTATATGCACAGAGAGAAAGGGTTCCAACGATTTTTTATTATCATGGGTTTATTTAACGGCGCAATGCTGCTTATTATCTTAGCAGGTAATGCGCTACTCAGTTTTGTTGGTTGGGAAATTGCGGGAATCAGCTCTTATTTGTTAATCGCATATGCCTGGGATCGTGATACTGCTACCCACAACGCCAATTGGGCATTAATTACCAATCGTATTGGTGATGCGGGTTTTATCATTGCGATTACTTTTAGCTTTATGTGGATTGGAAAACTGGACTGGCTTGCAATTACTACTACTCGTATACCTCAAGAACATTACGTCGTATTAATTATTGGTGGTTTTCTTATTGCTGCAATGGCAAAATCTGCCCTCCTACCATTTAGTTCATGGATATCAAAAGCACTGGAGGGCCCTACCCCTTCCAGTGCGGTCTTTTATGGCTCGCTAATGGTTCACGCAGGCGTTTACTTACTGCTAAGATTACAGCCCCTATTAGAACAGAGCACCGCAATGATGACGTTAATTTTGATCGTCGGCGCACTCAGCGCACTCTATAGTTATCTCTGTGGCTTAATTCAATCTGATATTAAAAGTAACCTTATATTTTCAACCAGCGGTCAAATTGGAATTATGTTTTTGTCGATCGGCATGGGATGGTTTACCTTTGCTGCCTGGCATCTGGCACTACACGCAATATGGCGTGCGTATCATTTTTTAAATGCGCCCATGATGATGCAGTTAATGAATCGCAATATGCGGCCAGCTCCACGCTGGCTGATCAATCACAAAGGATTATATACCGCCTGTCTACAACGATTTTGGCTCGACAATTTAACCCAGTCATTGTTAATACGTCCAACGCAACGTCTGGCTAAAGATGTTGAAAACTTTGATGAGGAGTTTATTAATCGCTTGGTAGGGCTGCCTGGATCAGCCAGTGCTATTTCTTCTTTGGCACAATGGGAAGCCTATCGAGATGATGCCAGTGCCCGAATTGACGGCGATAGAGGGACGATAGGAAAAGGACACGGCATATTAGGACGTAGCATGCAATGGCTTGCCACAGCTTTCGATTGGTTTGAACAGCGGTTGATTTTGAAAGAGGGTAATTCTAGATTATTCCGCAACATCCAAAAAATAGGAGCCTATCTTACTCGCATAGAGAATATACTAAGTCGGCCCCGTTATTTGGTTCTAATGATTATGATTACTTTTGTAGTCATTATTTAAAGTGATTACAATGCCTCTAAACGAAATATTATGGAATCAACAATCCACTTACCCAGTGCTGACTGTGCTGCAACTATTGCCGCTATTGTCTATGGCCTTAATGATTCTATTCCGCCATTCCAAATTTATTGTTGGTCTCGCAGTCGTCTTAATGTTATTGGAACTTGGTGTCGCAATAGACTTATTCCTGAAATACCAACCCAACAAGACGCCATTACAATTGGCTGAACATATCAACGTATTCGGTTTATTTCAATGGCGAGTCGCTGTCAACGGTATTGCAGTGCTTTTTATATTACTAAGCTCACTGCTCACATTGCTATTAATCATCTACAGCAGGATCCGACAACTTAATCCGCCGGGTGCGTTTTTCGCGGTATTGTTCACTATTTTAGCCTCTGTGCAAAATATGTTTGTCACCCAAAACCTATTGATATTTAGCGTTATGTCCGCGCTTGAACTACTGCTGATTGGATATTTATTAAGGCACTGGTCAACGTACTCAATGAGCGGTCCAAGAATACGGCTATATTTCCAATTTATGGGAACAGGTGCCTTATTACTCCTCACTGCCACCATTATGTTAGGTTGGAATTATGCCAATCAGCACAATGGAGCATGGAGTTTTGACCTACACGAACTCAAGAACACTAAAGTAGCAATCGAAGTACAAACGCTAATATTTTTTATGATGTTTTATGGTTTAGCCATTCGTATTCCTCTCTTTCCGTTACACGGCTGGCTCCCTAATATTGCGCAACATGGCACACTTGCAATCACTGGAGTATTTTTGTTAGGGATTAAGACAGGAGTCTTTGGCTTATTGCATTTTTTATTACCCTTATTTCCCGATAGTGTGGTTGCCTGGCAAGACTATATTGTAGGCTTTGCCGTAGTAGGCATCTTTTATGCCGCAATACTGGCTTTGATGCAGACTGATTTGCGACGCTTACTTGCATTCGCAGTGATCAGTCATACCAGTGTTATGGTCATTGGCCTGTTTACCTTAAATCACCAAGCGATTCAAGGCAGCGTTTTATTAGCGGTCAATCTAGGACTGGCAACGATTTTACTACTGTTTATGTCGGGCTTGATAGTCCATCGCACAGGCACGGCCAAATTTTCCAGACTGGGGGGCTTATTTGATAAAGTCCCTCTGATTGGAATTGCTTTTCTCATTGCAGGACTCAGCATCATAGGAATGCCTGGCACCCCTGGCTTTGATGCAGCACACTTAATGTTGGAAGCATCTATCGAACGTTTTGGTGCCCTACTCACAATAGCAGCCGCAATGGGCAACGTGGTAGCGGCAGGATTTTTACTGTGGGCATTTCAACGTGCTTTTTTAGCCCCCCGCAACGACGAAACACAACAACACATTGATCCAGTCAATCGTAAAGAAATTTTACTTGCTACAAGCATGATATTAATTATTCTATTAGCAGGATTTTATTCAGAACCCTGGTTACACTTAATCGAAAACTCAGTCAAGAGCCTGGACCATCTATTCAACCCCCCTTCTTTTTGGCTCGGAGATTAACATGCTTGACTTTCCTTTAATTAGCTTAATGCTTTTAGTATTGCCTCTTGGGGCGATATTAATCTGGATAATGCCAGCGAATGGCGTGCGCTGGCTGGCATTAGTCACCTCCCTATTAAGCTTATTATTTTCCTTGGCCATAGTATTTAATTTTGACACCAGTAATCCTGGGTTTCAATTTAAAGAAAGCATGAACTGGATTCCCTCTCTAAATATATTCTATAAAGTAGGAGTCGATGGAATTTCTGTTTTATTCTTACCTGCAAGCAGTTTATTATTTTGTGCGATTATTTTATTGTCCTGGAATAATACACGGCACTTAACGCGCCTTTATTATTCATTAATACTTTTACTACAGGCAAGTACACTGGGGATATTTAGCGCCCTGGATACCATACTATTTTTCTTTTATTGGGAGTTAACACTAATCCCGATATATTTTCTAATCAGCCTTTGGGGCATTGGACCTCACAGACGTTATGCTGCCGTCAAATATACATTATTTATGTTAGCCGGCGGCATTCCATTACTGTTTGGATTTATCGTCCTTGCTTTTAACCACGCAGAGTTTAGTAATGCTGTCATTCCCACGGGGCTAAGTTTTGATTATGAAACACTACTAAAGACTAAAATTAGTCTAGATACTCAAATAGTAGTATTTTTTCTATTGTTGTTTGGTTTTGCAGTCAAGACCCCCATTTTTCCTTTTCATACCTGGTTACCCACTATAGCGATGGAAGGGCCTATAGGCATCACCGCTTTTCTATTGGGTTTAAAACTAGGCGCCTTTGGCTTGATTCGCTTCGTCATTCCACTGGCAGCTGATGCTGCTCAGCTATTTCATTGGCTACTGGCAGGCTTAGGCATTATCGGAATGGTCTACGGCGCACTAGCAGCACTGGCCCAAACCAACCTACGACGAATGCTCGCCTTTGCCAGTATCAGTCATGTCGGATTGATTGTGCTTGGAATTGCGTCATTTAATATTCAAGGAATTCAGGGCTCAGTATTTCAACTGTTGAATTTTACTATTGTCTCAAGCGGGATGTTTTTATTAGCCGGAGCATTACAACAAAGGACTGGCTCAACAGATCTAGTCAATCTTGGTGGAGTGGCTGGAAAGATGCCCTTACTTGCATCATTTTTCTTTTTGTTCGCCATTGCCAGCATGGGTATTCCTGGCACGAACGGTTTTATTGCGGAATTATTACTCCTGATAAGTGTACTGAATACTCATACTGGCGCTGGCCTAGCCGCTCTTGTAGGCGTTGTTTTAAGCGCAGCTTATCTCGTTAATTTTTATAAAAAAGCATTTCTTGGCCCAGTAAAAAACGCTATCATCACCGAATGCCAAGACCTCAAACCCAGGGAGCTAAGCATATTTTTGCTTTTTGCTATCATTATTTTAGTCACAGGATTTTATCCGCAGCTAATATTAGAAGTGATTACTAGTTCGACTGAACAATGGCTTAGCGGAATAAAAACACCCTAATACTATCTCTGACAGAATGTTGGTTTTGCTCCTGCGGGACCACCCGCATTAACACTAGTCCCGACCTAATTCAGCACGAAAAAACTATGTTTTTTCCTTTGCTCTGCCCTTTCTCACACTCCTCGGAGGAATTTTAACTGTGTGCAAATCCACTTAAAACATCAAGCAGCAATAGAAGCGCAGATTAATAGTCGTTAAATAGACCAGAGCCGCCAGGGCGAGTACCCTTCACAGGAATAGGAGGTGTTATTTGCTTAAGATTATTAATACGCTTAAGATCAATCGAGGCTCGTTTTAAACCATTAGCTTCAGCCTTACTAAACCACATTCGTGCTGTGTCAATATTAGTCACAACCCCTTTACCTTTTTCGTACATAACACCCAAGGCACGTTGAGCCAAATTTAAACGCTGTGCTTGCGCAAGACGGTACCAGCGTAAAGCGATTCTATAATCTTTAATGACACCTCGGCCACTTTGATACATAGTGCCTAAATAATACTGACCTTTGGCATTTTTTTGATTCGCAGATTGCCGATACCAGTGAACTGCATAACGATAATTCTTTTTTATTCCTTGGCCAAATTCATACATAATCCCTAATCTATTTTGCGCAGCAGTCACTCCTTGAAGTGCAGCCTTCTTATACCATTGAAACGCCTTTACTATATTTTTTGGGAGACCGCGACCAGCATAAGACATCACACCCATATTATAGCTCCCCATAGGATGTCCTAACGCAGAAGCTTTACGATACCAGTACACTGCTTTGGTATAATTTTTTGTCACTCCATAACCTCGTCCGTACATGAATCCAAGATTGACTTGAGAAGTACTGTAACCCTGTAACGCTGACTTTTGATACCAGCGAAATGACTGAGAATGATCTTTAATCACGCCAATCCCATAAAAATAGCTATACCCTAAATTATATTGTCCTACCAGGTTATTCTGCGCAGCAGATTTTTTATTCCATTGCAGTGCTATAGCATAATTTTTAGTAACGCCCAATCCCAAACGATACATTGTCGCTAAACGAGCTTGGCCCAAACCATTCCCCTGCTTCACTGACTTGCGATACCATTTAACTGCCTGCGTATAGTTTTTACTTTGGCCTCTACCCATTTGAAACGTAAATCCAAACTTAGCTTGTGCCTCACTATTGCCTTGCATAGCAGATTTTTCAAACCAGGATTTTGCTTGTTGGTAATCTTTAGTCAGTCCTAAACCCAGATTATACATTCTTCCCAAATTGACCTGCCCTTCTGCATCCCCTTTCATCGCAGCTTTTTTAAACCAGACAACTGCTTTACTATTATCTTGCTTGAAGCCTAGCCCATTAGCATACATAACCCCCAACGCATTCGTTGCACGTAGGCTTCCATTATTAGCTGCTTTACGAAACCAAAGCGCTGCTTGCACATAATTTTTACTAACGCCTCCCCCTCGAAAATGCATATACCCCAATATCGCCTGGTAGTGAGGATTTTTGTTACTTGCTCGAGATTCCAGTTGTTGAATCAAACCATGCGCTATCGCACGCTTTAACCAATTGTCACTACTATTTTTTGATGTCAACGCCAACTTGGCGTTAATGCGTGTGATCTCACTTAAAAAATATTCACTCAGGGCATCTTCTTTTGTCGCTAACGTCTTAAATAACGGCCATGCTTTTTCATATTGATATTGGTAGTAATAGGCTTTCGCTTTGTCATAATCAGTCTGCTCTGCACTAGCGAAAAAACCACCGAATACCAGCACAGCAGCGACCGCTAAAACAGCCAACATTGAAGTGAATACTATGACAGGCACTAAACTTTTGTTGTTAAAGCTCGACTTTACTGTTTTCGATTTTACTGTTTTTGATTTTACCGCTTTCGATTTTTTAGCCAAACTAAAGTGATCAAACTCATCACTGTCTCGGCTAGTCGAGCCAGTCTGAAGTATTGTTTTTGCTTTATGTACATCAGCATTGTCTGAGCGACTAGTCGCATTGTGGCTGTTCGCACTGTCGCTGTTCGCACTGCGACTAGTCGCATTATTGCTATCGTGACTATTATCACTTTTATTAACACTAGCAACACCACTCGCCCTTTGACTACTACTGGCACTGTCAGAGACATTGTCAGCCACTATAAATTTTTCAATGACGGCCTCAACCGACTGCGGACGGTCTTTAGCTAATGGCTCCAACATCCAGTTCAGCCCTTGATAAATATTGCTACTGTAAGTTTTAGAGACTAAATATTCTAGAGCAATGAGTGGATCTGCTTCATCATTATGCAACGCGTTAATTCTCTCCGTTGCCTCAACCGGTGTTATATTAGAGATGCATTTATATAAGGTGGCCCCTAAGGAATATAAATCGGTTGCAGCGCTTAAATTAGAGCGAGTACTATATTGTTCGAAAGGAGCATAACCTGCGGTTAATATCCCTGTTATTGATTGGCTGTGATTGCCTAAAGCTTGTCTTGCCGCACCAAAATCTAATAATATCGGCGTGCCATTTTTACGTAAATAGATATTTGCAGGCTTAATATCACGATGTAGAAACCCCTCAGCATGAATAGCACGTAACCCATCCAAGATAGGAAACATTATTCCCTTGAGCTGTTCCTCGTCAAGCACCCCCAAACGACTAAGATACTCTTCCAGTGACTCTCCCTCCTCATATTGCATGACCATATAGGCTGTGCCATTAGCAGGCAGAAAACTTTCAACACGTACAATATTGGCTTGAGTCTTAAATCGTGAAAGCGTTCGCGCTTCGTCAAGAAAACGCTCCAAGCCCCACTCATAATCCTGCTGCTGGGTACTAGTCCGAGGAATCACTGTGGTCCCGTTTTTATTACGTAGAGCAAGATCAAGCGGCAGATATTCTTTAATAGCAACATCAGATTGCAAAAGATGATCTCGGGCTTTATAGGTGATCCCAAACCCTCCAGCGCCTAGTACTGAAAGTATTTCGTACTGATCTTCCTGAGTCCCGTTCAATTTACTGCCGACAGAAAGCGCATTTTCACATTCTATAGTCATGCAATCTCACTCATGTTGATATTGATAAAAACACCATGCTTTTACTCATGTCTTTTAAGGAAGGGCTACTATTAGAAGTTGATACACTTAGCAGGCTGTTAATAGTGTTTTGCTGTGTATGGAACTGGAACATCAAGAAACCAGATGGAAAAGCACAGTTTTCTAAAGTAAATAACCTTAATGTGTCTGATTTACACATTGAATCGCCCCCACATAAGAGAACTTCAGCCACTCACTAAAGAACCTGAGTAATTTATATACAGAAACATTGACTCGCTTCCAACTCTTCCTGCTTAACTATAACACAGCCCCTGAATTTCGATACTTTAGCGGTCTATCCCAGAAAAACTCGCTAAGTATTTCTCGGAAACACTTAAAGGACACATCAGTAAATAAAAATGCCTATATCAACAAACGCATATCTGAAAAGCCATAAACCTGTTCTACTCAAGCACTACACAATAACAAAATAATAGTCAGGGCCTAATTTCTCTTAAAGCGGTCAATAAACACTAATCCTTTAGTGCTCGTTATAGTTTATCCACAATTTTAAACCCATTTTCAGGTTCAGAAAGATAAAAGCCAGCACCCACTTTTAAAAATGCTTTTTCACCGGGGCTCACTTCTTCACCGTTCTCCAAAAAAGTGCCATTAGTAGATTTCAAATCTTCGATCCAGATAACACCAAGATGAGCCTGCCAATATAGACAAGCATGTTTCCGGCCAATAGAATCAATAGGAGTAGTAAGCCCAGCGCTATCACGCCCAATAACAATTTCATCATCCCCGCGCATTTCGAGATCAACGCCTTCCAAGGTACCAAACCCTTTCAACACTCCCACTAGTGTTTGATTAGCCTCTTTCTCGCTCCCTTTTACGGATTTAGAATTAGTCTTAAAATAACGGCTCATTTCACGGCGCATAAACTGGGTTAGGCCTGCAGGTTTTAAATTCCTCTTTTTATACAGCCACACAACCATTATTATTAACATCAACAAGGTCGCAAAAATTATGTAATCAAATAATTTACTCAATGTACTACTAACCCCGGCTATATAATAAGGACAACTTTTTGACGAAACAGTATAGTCTATACCATTCAGCTGAAGTCCTGCGATCACATGCTTGATATGCACTGACCAACCAATTCCCCGGCCGCGAGTCACGCTGGGAACTGACTGGTTAACGCCAAGAACCTTGCCACAATAATCCACCAGAGGACCACCACTATTACCTGAATTAATATAAGCACTGTGTTCTATAGTACTGGTTGACACACTATGATTAGTCATTAAATAACGCTCTTCGGGTTTAGCACGAATCACGCCTTTATCTGACTTTGCTTGAAAGGAAAGCAATTGAACGGCAGAGGTATTGGATACTCCGGGATAACCAAGTGACCACACATCAGAGTTTACCAATGAATTAATCAGTGCTGGATTTGCTAGGGTAATAGGCTTACGTTCATCACTAATATTGTCAATCTTAAGTATCGCAAGATCATTTTCTTTATTACGCCAAACTACTTTTGCTATCTTGGCATTGGCCATAGATCGATTAGCATCGAACACCACAATATTTGAATAATTCCCTACGACATGAAAGTTAGTAATAAGGTAGCCTTGCTTATTAATTAGAAATGACGACCCGGTACTTCGCAAACGATAAAAAAATGTATTCTTACCGCTACTAAATTTAGAACAATAAGGAGCAAGTTTTTTGGCATGTTTTAATTTAGCCATTGCCTTTTTAAATTTTGTAGCTCCAAATTTAGAAAGAAGAGCTTGCTTGGTAGTAGCAGGAAGTAAATCAATATCAACTTGCTTAGTACAGACCCCTACCAGCAAGACAGCTGACTTTACAGAGTGGTAAATTTTTTTATCAATTGAATATCCTACAGAGTGGATAAACATCATACCAATTAATACAATGAAAACTCTACAATATTTAATCAAGATCATTCCTTAAGCTCGTTTATTTTTATAAGTGTTTATAGCATTAACTATTATATCATCAATAAAATGATAATATCTCAACTAAAATTTAATGAAAAGTACTGAACATTATCCAAAATAAGTAGTTTTTATCATTTTTTTGCTAGAGAATGCCCTTTAATAAGTGAATACGGCGATATTGAAAATTTTAACAACACAAATTTAATTTTAAAAACAAGAGCTTTTGCCTCTATAAGTTTTATTTAACCCCTTTGTCTCCCAATATCGTTATAATGCTAAGCGAAGAATTTTAGCAGCCAGCGATAAAAAACAAACCTGGCACACGCGCCTGGTTTTTAAACGAAACAAACCATTTGCCTTAAACTCGAAGGAGATCTACTTGAAATCTGTAAACACTCAAAGTCGTTTGTTGATATTTTTCACTCTACTATTCCTGCTGTTACTCAATACTGGATGTAGCACACCTGGAGGCCCCAAGGAGCACGCTGGCCGCGCTGTAGGCTCAATAGTCGGTAATGTTATTGGCGCAACATCAGGCTACAACTACCCGGCGGCAAGAGCGGTAGGGGGAGCAGTATTAGGGTCTTTTATTGGAGGCAATATTGGACGCTCGATGGATAATCGAGATCGGGAAAAAGCCTATTATGCATTGCAAAATAATCGTAATAATCATGCCCAACGATGGACTAATCGCCACAATGGCAACCGCTACGTTTTAACCCCTACACGAGTTCGTCGACACGCTAATAATCAACAGTGCCGTGAATACGCCTATGAATCTTATGTCAACGGAAGAAAAAATGTGTACTACGGTTTTGCTTGCCGTGATCGTAATGGTCTCTGGCGTGATGCCCGTCGTTGATCTAAGCATTGACTCAGTAATACAGAATTAAAATGGCTGCTGTCCGCTTCCAAAGTGAATCAGCAATAATAACGGCAGCCATTGTTATTGCGACTCTAGGCCACTCCAAATATCATGCTCTAGTCGCCGCTGTGAAATCAACTCTATTCGGTTTGAAGTAAACTGTTCAACAACACTAATTGATATAGTGCTCTCAACACAATTAAACAACAAGACTCCCTTTTCTGTCTTGACTATTGCTTTCACACGTGTGATTTGCAATTGTTTTATCCAACGACATAACATCTGTTCACTAAAAACATAATGATCTGGAAATTGCTTGCTTTCAGTAAAGTATTCTACTGGATCAGGCATTGTGCTTAACACTCTATGCGCCCGAATATTATGTGGTAAATCAAGCCATTGCGCGTTCAATGCTGCAAAACTGGTCGTTTTTATCTGCGACGCTGAAAAATTTTGTTGCTGAGAAAAATTTTCGAAATCGGATATATTCTCACTTGAACATAGATCAATCTTATTCGCCACTAGTATATCCGCCACTGAAATTTGATCTAGAAACATCTGGCTATCTCTATAACGCAAGTCATTCAAATGACGGGGGTCAACGAGACAGATATTCGCTTTAAGATTTAACACACCCAGGTACTCAGGAATGCACAATGTTTTTTGAATTTTTCGAGGGTGTCCAATTCCACTAGGCTCAATAATTAATCGATCTGGCCTAGATTCTCTTAACAAGCGCGTAATAGCCGCCTGCATAGGTAACCCAGAGGCGCAGCACATACAGCCTCCTGAAATTTGTTTAGTATATACTCCAGTTTGACTAATAACACTGCCATCGACACCGACCTTACCTGCCTCATTAATCAATATGGCCCACCTTTCATGCTCCGGCTTCGAATTAATCAAGTTTAATATGGCAGTCGTTTTCCCCACGCCCAGAAATCCTGTGATGATATTAGTCGACACGTTAACAATAGGATTTTTCATAGATAGTAATCTAACTTTTGACACTAGTGAGTGTAATTTTAAATGAATGACGATGAGCGACGTACAAACTATTTAACGCTCTTCGTGGGGTTGCCCAAGCGTATTAATAATGGGACAGGCTAAGCCAGACTCATTACAGCGACAACTTTCTATCAGTTCATCCAGTGTTGTCATAAGCCGTTTAAGATCGGTTATTTGTGCACTAATATATTCACGTTTTTCGACCGCCTTATTTTGCACATCATGGCAACGACCGTCGCCCATGCTTAATAAATCCTTCACTTCTTTAAGACTAAATCCGTACACTTGCGCCTGCTTGATAAACCTGATTCGTTTAATAAATTCATGAGGATATTGCCTGTAACCATTGACCGGTTTACGGGGCTGCTTAATCAACCCTAGCCGCTCATAATATCGTATTGATTCGAGATTGACTGCTGCTGCTGATGCCAAAGCCCCAATGGTAAATGTTTCATCACTCATATTTCTGGCCCCAACACGCAATATTTAAAAAGGATAGCGTCACAAGCAATTGACCTGAATTTTTATCATATACCGTAGCTAACTACAGACTAGTCTACACTCTTAGACAGCTTTTAACAGTCAATAGTGAGTTCAATTAAGCAAAAAATAGACTTGCAGTTAAGTCCCAATTAACACTAACTCATAAAAGCGATTATCCACCTCCCTGCGAACTGCTCAATGATAATGACTACTGCGTGCTCTGTTACACCATTAGCTCTTTTGACCCATAGCTAATACACTTAGTATAGAGAATACTATTAACACAACAGGAAGAAACACAAATCTCCCAAAAATAATAAAATGTTCAATCGATAGATGAACATCCCATTAAGGATAAAAAAGGATTAGGCACTATGGGTATAGCAATAGGAGCGTTACTTGGCTTCATTATCAGCATTATGATAGAGATAATACCTCCCCTACTAGCAATGTTTATAGGAGGCATGCTTGGTTTTTTACTGGAACATGTATACTGGGCAAGAGACCAAGTCGCTCAATTAACAAAGCGATTAGAAGACACAATCGCTCTATTAGACAAGATGATTAATTCAGGCTCCGCAAATTCTGTGAAGACTATAGACTCTCATGAGACGACAGTAAAATCCAACAAACCCAGCCCTCCTCTTCCTAGTGAACAGGCAACAGCAAAAGAAACTCTTGAACCAGTAAATTCACTCACACGTGCACATCATTCAACAGCATTAACCACACAGAAAACAAACCCCGACGAAAAGTTTACACGCATCAATTCAAATTTGGAAGATGGTAATACTGCAATGGCACAAGCCACTATGTCGGCCCAAGAACCACTGGCTATCCGCCAGTCTACCGTACAGCAAGAAACCCACTCCACACACCCCGACAGTCCCATTCAAGAATCTCTTTCCTCAGCACACAGTCAATCGGCTCCTGATACACTTGTGCAACATGTGGTAAAGTTTTTCACTGGCGAAAATGCAGTGGTACATGTTGGAATTGTCATATTATTTTTAGGCATTGCTTTCTTGCTCAAGTATGCAGCAGAACACTCAGTCTTTCCTTTATGGTTGCGTTTGATAGGCGTTTCCGTCGGAGCAATCGCGTTACTCTCGCTAGGGTGGAAGTTAAAATCAAAGCGCATGAACTACGCCCTCGCACTGCAGGGCGCAGGCATAGGCATTCTCTATCTCGACATAGTGTGGGCACTAAAGCGTACTGAGTTATTACCCTCAAGTGCTGCTTTCGCTTTGCTGGTAGCTGTTTGTGTATTTTCAAGCATATTAGCCATTGCACAGAACTCAAAATCGCTGGCCATTATGGGAGCAATCGGCGGATTTCTTGCTCCGATTCTCGCCTCCACTAACAGTGGTAACTACCCATTACTCTTTAGTTTCTACTTGCTACTTAATTCAGGAATACTCTATATTGCCTGGTATAAATCATGGCGCTCATTAAATATGGTGGGCTTTGTATTTACCTTTGGTATCAGCATATTATGGGGAATACGTAAGTATCAGCCAGAAATGTTCATCAATATCGAACTGTTCTTGCTAGGATTTTTTATTCAATATCTTATCATTTCGATCTTATTTGCTACCAAACAAAATGAGAGCAACAAAGGTTACGTTGATACAACATTAGTATTTGGAACCCCACTGATATTATTTACTTTGCAAACGTATCTTATCAAGACATTGCCTAGCCCGATCGAGTTTGGCTTAGCTTTTTCTTCACTCGGGCTGGCTGCCATTTATATTATGGTGAGTTTTGTTTTTTCCAAAACGAGAAATATACAGTACAAACTTTTCAGCGAAGCCACCCTAGCGATAGGTGTTTTATTTGCGACATTAACGATCCCTCTCGCATTAGAAGACGGCTTGTGGACCTCTGCCATTTGGGCGCTTGAGGGGTGTGCACTATTATGGATAGGCATACGCCAAGATCGCAGGGTCGCCCGTTATTTTGGTGTAATCTTACAATTTCTAGCAGGTGCATCGTTTATCATCCACGCCTTAAATTTATCGGCACTCTTTATGGAAGCGTTCAATTACTACCTACCGATGCATCAAGCAATCAGATTAGACAGCGATCTTCCACTAATTAATTCTTTCTACACAGGCTGTTTGATCATCGTTATTGCAGGCCTCTTGAGCGCTTATTTACTGACACAAAATCAAGATAAAGTCACCAATAGAGAACATAAACTAAGTCCGCTATTACTAGTCTGGGCATTGATTTGGTGGTTTGCCGCTGCGAATTTAGAGATCAATGCATTCGCATACGCGACTAATCACTTCTACTACAAATTCTTAGTCATTCTCATATCCGCCGTTGGGTTTTACTTTTTAGGACAAAAACTTAAGTGGTCAAATTTGCAATCTGTCCACGGTTTAGTAGCGCCTAGCATTGTGCTTATGATGGTAATATCATTACTGTCAAACAATGGCATGACTAGAATCCACCCACTAGCAGACAAAGGCTTGATTATATGGCCAATGTCATTCGCACTCTTTTATATTATGACTTATTTTCGAGACAAACATCTTGCTCAAAATGACAGCCATAATGCCCCCCCCTTACCGCATACCGCTGTGTACCTTAGCCTCTTAACCATTCTTGCTGTTGAAATATTATGGCAAGTGAAGATGCACCTAGGCTCTGCCTGGAATAGTGAAACATGGGTATATGTTAGCGTAGGCTTATCTCTCACTCTTTTTATGTCGATCACAATGGCATTGAGTAAACGAATCACTTGGCCTTTTCAGCAACATCAAAAAGCCTATTTGCAAAATACACTAGGCATCGTCGCTTCTATTTTGTTTCTCTGGATAGGGGCCAGTTCCTTTGCAATAACAGCAGATCCAAGCCCTTTACCTTATGTGCCGTTGCTTAATCCCATTGAGTTAACTCAAATTTTTGCGATGTTCACACTAGTGATTTGGCTATACACATTAAGCGAACATAAATTATTAGACGTGGATAAAAACATAAAAACAAAGGTCCCCATAATTGCTAGTATTTTGTTATTTTTATGGTTTAATTCACTTATCGTCCGAACATTAGGGCATTGGGCAGGAATTGGATTCTCATTTGAATCAATGACTGGCTCATCATTAGCACAAGCAACTTTTTCGATAGTATGGTCATTACTGGCCCTGATCTCAATGTTTTACGCCACGCGTAAATCTATTCGCGGAATATGGTTTGGCGGAACATTAATTTTAGCACTAGTAGTGGCCAAATTATTCCTAGTAGACCTTTCTGGAATCGGAACCATTGCTAGAATAATCTCATTCCTTGGCGTTGGCATACTCTTATTATTTATTGGTTATTATAGCCCCTTACCACCAGCGCTTGATACCGAGGTCAAGAACACTAACTTAGCGAATGACAATATGAACAATGCTACTACTACCGAAGATCTTAACAACAAGGACGTTCAATGAAACAGCTCATCAAAAAACCATTTTTAATTTTGGCAGTACTATTTAGCAGTAGTACCTACTCTGTTAGTGAAAGCGATTTTCAATTTAAAGCGAACCTAATCACTTCAGGTCAACATCCACTATACCAAGTAATAATCCCCTTTCACGTATACCAAGGGGTTAGGCGTCAAAGCTTAGGCGACATGAGGGTTTTAAATGCTGATGGTGTGCAGTTACCTCACGCTATTCAAAATTTCGAAATTAAACGGCGTAAATCGCATAAAAGTTTAGCTCTACCTCTATTTCCTATTCATGGTAGCAAACAAAGGAACAGCAAAGATTTATCGGTATCGATTGGGAAAAATTCCTCGGGTACATTGGTCAAAGTTAACTCGACTGACAAAACAAAAGATAAATCAAAAGTGACCATGTATATAGTGGATGCCAGTCAAGTTCACTACTATATCAATGCGTTAAAGTTTGACTGGACTAACAAAAATAATAGTACCATTCAATCGCTAGTGATTGAAAAGAGCAATGATTTAAAAAATTGGAAGATAGTTAAGAAAGGAACCCTCTCTCAATTGAAATACTTGGGCCATCAACTCAACCGCGACAGTATCACACTAAACCGGCAAAAAACTCGCTATTTCAGAATTAGCTGGACAAATATTGACAACGGCTTTCTAATAAAATCCATTCACGCACAATACTACAAGATTAACACTAAGAGACAACTATCTCCCCGTACTCGTACACTCATTGCCAAAAAAGTAAAAAGCCCTGAAAATGATCCAGCTTTTGTATACTATCAAGGTAATGTTAATGCAGTAATCCCCATCAACAAAATTGAAATCACACTCCCCTATGACAATATGGCAGTCAATGCAAAAATTCTGACACAACATACTTATTGGGATTACGATTATCGCCGCAAGAAACGCATTGAAAAAACTGACTACAGACCAATATGGAAAGGGGTATTGTACAATATTAAAACTAATAAAGGCCAAATCAATAACCAAAAACTCTCCGTTCAATTAAATGGCAAGCAAGCTTTTTTTATAAAACTTCCCCAATCAGCCATCCCCAAAAAACTTGACCAAATACAAGTAAAAGTTTACTGGACCCCACATAAGCTACTTTTTATAGCACAAGGAAGCAAACCCTATACTCTCTTATATGGCTCTGACAAAATTGATTCCACGCGATTTAATTTTAACTCACTAGTGGAGATGATTAAGTCCACCCACGGTAAAACATTGATCGCAAAAGCGGCGCAATTTGGACAAATACAAAAAAATGATTCCTTTATCGGAATCAGCAAAAAGCCTGAAGAAACATTTAACCTCACTCATGGAGTTCTATGGAGTATAATATTATTAGCAGTGATTTTTTTAGGGTTTATGAGCCGTAAAATATCCAAACAGGTTTATACCAGTCGGGACTGAATGGTGTAATTTTACAATCAGACTGTTAAACTTTCATGACAAATACTGTGTAAATCACTGGAACCACTCACTAATGACAAAAGCAATTTTTTCATCTATTACAAAATCACTCTGTTGTGCAGTCGCCATCACTGCTATCCTGTTGAGCAGTTCCAATGCTCATTCAGAAAAATTAAAACCTATCCGTCTTGACCCTATTCAACTGAGAGCGATCTGTGGCTGTTTCGCCTGGAAAGGAGATAAATTAATGGCCGATAACCTTATCTTTCAAGCATCTGGTAGGTCTAAGAGCAATTCCTACTATCAGCGTATTAGCTTAAAACTCAACGGCAACGTTGTTGATTTTAAGCTACTCATTAAATCAACGATAGCCAAGTACCACAATCCCAATAAGCTTAGAAAAGTGTTCAATGATATATTAACCTCGAAATCGTATCGAATTAAGTCTGAATGGAAAACCACAAAAATTTTCCCTAGTCCAGATGGCAACCAAAGCTACTTTGATGTTAAGTTTTTTATCACAAATACTCACAACAATGCCTCTACGATTATTGACGCCAAAGGATATTGTGGCTGCTAATAAAACAACCAAAATTGCTCTACGTAATGCTGTCGCTGTGATTAGTGAAGAACTTGAAACTAATGACCGCCCAGCAAAAACCCCTCTGATTTATTGTTCAAAAGAGCTACATATCCCTCCAGCCAATATATTGATTATAAGCGATGATGAATTTTTTTCTTTGGGTTTAAAGGCAACTCTAATCGAAGATGAACATAACGCTGTCACTGTTAAGAATATCGAACAGGTCGCTAATGAATTAAATAAAAAAGAATACGACTATATTTTTTCGGAAGTTATTCTTGAACGGTGTACTGGGCTTGACATTGCCCGACATATTCGTCTTAACTATAACGAACGCTATACCCCTATTATTTTTATTACCTCTTTAAAACATGACTCAGATTTTGTCAATTGTATGTTAGCAGGGGGGTGACACGGTTTTTATTAAACCCGTTAATATCGATATTGTACGCTCCCAACTTTATTCTTTTCATCGAATGTTGTCCCAGCTAACACCAAGTCGATCTGCTAAATTAAATACTAAAGGCCTGGCAGCTTCTTAACAATTTTAAGCTAATAGAGGTAAATTAAACTCTATTAGCGAAGCGTGAGACACATCACAAAGGTCACAAAAATAGTCTCCGTTACTATTTTTTACCAAGTAGCTCTACTATAGTGCCTTTAAACTCTCATTGCAGCTCAGGTAGCGCTAAGACACTCGCTCTTACGGGCAGTAGTACTTTATGAACGTAGTTCACTAACAAGTTGAAATCACACTCTTTAATATATCACTCATAGTACCTTAGTGTGTTATCCTTATTTTGCTTGCAAGATTCTGCCTGCAAATGTAAGGAGTGAGGGTATCAAAAATACACACAAACAGTTAAAGAGTAACGATTATTTAACTACTGGCAATTATTTAACTACTGGCAATTATTTAACTACTGGCAATTATTTTGATATTGCTAAGACCACACCAGTCACCTCATATTCAACAACAGCTGTCTGTCTTATCAGTATGATCTTCTTCTCATTGCTAATGACTTCAAACGCTGTGGCTAATAATATCCGCCTAGAAGAAAGTTCTCACACCGGCAAGTTACACATCAAAAATCCAAACACCAGCCACATTATACTCGCAGATAATAATCAGCCTTCACTTCAAGCACCTTCTAACTATAAACAAGCTGCACAAGTGCCGACCTTAACTCCCTTTAACACATCACCTTTGGTTCCAAATGCTGGCTTTGAACAGAACACAAACCACAAAAGAGCTGTCAATAAAAATGCAACGCTAGGTCCCGATGCTGCTCCAGCTAAATCAATGGCAACCACTATTCAACCAGCCAAAACTAAAAAATTGAATAATTTAAAACAAACACAAAAATCACAAAACGGCAATATTGTCATCAAAGTTAACGTGGGTAAAATCAAAAATAGTAACGGCACAATTAAAATTGGGGTTATTGAGTCTACTAGAATCCGCTCTCGCTCTACTAAGGTCCGAGCCCAAACTCCATAAATGGGGTCGGACCTCAACACAATCTAATAACTGAAATATCCTATATCCCACCCCACTTCACCAACATACTAGTAAGCTGTTTTCGTGATCGTTAGTGCCCACATTTTCTGTCGATCCAGTTCAATACCTTGGTAAATTACGGTCGAGTATACATCATCGATAATTCGCTTTTCTCCAGCATAAACATGAACCCGGAATCCTACTTTTTGAGTCTTGCTAGAAGTCCAAACCATCGCAGGCGTAGAGACCCAAAGCCTGAACTTGAAACCTTTGTAATCATCCAATGACAACACTCTATCATTCAGCAAGCTAAAGTGACTATTGTTATATTGATCATAGAAACCTTTTAATGGTGTCGAAATAATCTTGGTTTTACTCCATATATTATCATTGCCACAATTACCGCAAAAATGTTTTCGATGGGGCTCAACAGAAAAACTGCCCAGATCTAAATGAGGGTAGCCACATTTTTTGCAGCTGACACAAGACACTTCCCTCTCTTCAACCAATGCCCGAACAAACTCAAATGCTGCTGGTGGTGTTACCTGTATACTACTACTCGGTAAACTATTACCGGGCATACCATTACTGTGTAGACTATTATTAGGCATACTAGTGTCTAGTAAGCTGCTATGTATTTCATTGGGATCAGGAAAAGAAAATATTAATGCATCGACAATGCGCTCCAACACTTTGCCCTGTTGACTAGCATATTTTTTATAGACATGAATTCTCGCACCACGCCTGTGTATTTTTTCTGATGACAGTGCAGGAGGAAGCACACAGCTTACCATTATTTCATCATAGTCGCTAAACACAAGATTAAGAGGATTAAGGACATAGCTCATTTTATTCTGTTGCTGCTGACAGAAAACTTCAGCTAATATAGTATTTGATAAACTCTCAGATTTAGTATTGAACTCACTGTCTGATTTAATGTGAGATTTAATTTCGGCCGCAATTTTAGGTGCGGTGGTAGTTACAGTTGCAGTGGTAGCAGTGGTAGCAGTGGTAGCAGTGGTGGCAGTGGCAGTGGTAGTAGTGGTAGTAGTAGTTTCAAGATCAAGATCAATTTCAGGTCTAGTACCAATTTCCCTACAAGCTTCTATGCGAAGACTACTCTCAGTTCGACTCGCAAGCCCTTGAGCAGACTTTTCAGCTATAACATAGTCAGCTTTCGTGCCCCAATAAGTTTGATGTGTCTTACAATACCAGCGTCGAGCACCATGTCGAAATTTTCCCGCTGGAATTATTTGACACGATACTAGGTCATAACCCGATTGAGTTGACACAAGACCATTAAACTCTTCATAGTTCAATGCGATATTACCAATAGTTTGATGCGCTGCCCAACAAATTACATCGTCTATATTGTATATTGCATGAGAAACTTCAACCTCTTCTTCGTTGCCAACTTTACGGATAAAGCGCTTC
>UOFL01000086.1_pt1:32500-34480 | contig 34480 bp, 26 predicted proteins | sample 1990081 | NCBI WGS metagenome assembly UOFL01 (sample SAMEA4728526, study PRJEB27164) | hydrothermal vent metagenome | biome: marine basaltic hydrothermal vent biome; feature: marine hydrothermal vent; material: mineral | place: Pacific Ocean | collected 2011-06-14/2011-07-23 | depth... | reverse complement strand
GAATTTCGCTACCTTAGGACCGTTATAGTTACGGCCGCCGTTTACCGGGGCTTCGATCAAGAGCTTCGTCCGAAGACTAACCCCATCAATTAACCTTCCGGCACCGGGCAGGCGTCACACCCTATACGTCCTCTTACGAGTTTGCAGAGTGCTATGTTTTTAGTAAACAGTCGCAGCCACCTGGTCACTGCGGCCTCCTTCGGCTCCACCCGCAGGGGCTTCACCTAAAAGAGGCGTACCTTCTCCCGAAGTTACGGTACCATTTTGCCTAGTTCCTTCACCAGAGTTCTCTCAAGCGCCTTAGGATTCTCTCCTCATCCACCTGTGTTGGTTTGGGGTACGGACACTTTTTACCTGAAGCTTAGGGACTTTTCCTGGAAGCATGGTATCAACTGCTCGACCCAACAATAGGGCCTCGTTATCGTATCTCAGTAATAGCCCTCCGGATTTGCCTAAAGAGCCTACCTACATACTTGAACCGGGACATCCAACACCCGGCCAGTCTAACCTTCTCCGTCCTCCCATCGCAGTAAAAAGCGGTTCAGGAATATTAACCTGATTGCCATCGACTACGCCTTTCGGCCTCGCCTTAGGACCCGACTCACCCTACGCCGATTAACGTTGCGCAGGAAACCTTGGATTTTCGGCGAGCGGGCTTTTCACCCGCTTTATCGTTACTCATGTCAGCATTCGCACTTCTGATACCTCCAGCAAACCTCCCGGTTCACCTTCACAGGCTTACAGAACGCTCCCCTACCATGCAAGCAAGCTTGCATCCGCAGCTTCGGTATATAGCTTAAGCCCCGTTAAATCTTCCGCGCAGGCCGACTCGACCAGTGAGCTATTACGCTTTCTTTAAAGGGTGGCTGCTTCTAAGCCAACCTCCTGGCTGTCTGGGCCTTCCCACATCGTTTCCCACTGAGCTATATTTTGGGACCTTAGCTGGCGGTCTGGGTTGTTTCCCTCTCCACAACGGACGTTATCACCCGCTGTGTGTCTCCCGTGATTGCACTTCTTGGTATTCGGAGTTTGCATCGGGTTGGTAAGCCGGGATGGCCCCCTAGCCGAAACAGTGCTCTACCCCCAAGAGTGATACACGAGGCGCTACCTAAATAGCTTTCGGGGAGAACCAGCTATCTCCGAGCTTGATTAGCCTTTCACTCCTAGCCACAGCTCATCCGATAATTTTTCAACATTACCCGGTTCGGTCCTCCAGTGGGTATTACCCCACCTTCAACCTGGCCATGGCTAGATCGCTCGGTTTCGGGTCTACTCCCAGAGACTAATTCGCCCATTTAAGACTCGGTTTCCCTACGGCTACCCTATACGGTTAACCTTGCCACTGAAAGTAAGTCGCTGACCCATTATACAAAAGGTACGCCATCACCCCGAAGGGCTCTGACTGCTTGTACGCATACGGTTTCAGGTTCTATTTCACTCCCCTCACAGGGGTACTTTTCGCCTTTCCCTCACGGTACTAGTTCACTATCGGTCGATAGGTAGTATTTAGCCTTGGAGGATGGTCCCCCCATGTTCAGACAAGATGTCACGTGTCCCGTCCTACTCTTCGTTACCCCACTTAATGCCATTTCACATACGGGACTATCACCCTGTATCGTCGGACTTTCCAGACCGTTTTGCTATAACATTAAACTTGATGGTAACTGGGCTAATCCCCGTTCGCTCGCCGCTACTAAGGGAATCTCGGTTGATTTCTTTTCCTCCGGGTACTTAGATGTTTCAGTTCCCCGGGTTCGCCTCGTATACCTATGTATTCAGTATACGATGACCACTAAAAGTGGCCGGGTTTCCCCATTCGGATATCTCCGGATCAATGTCTGTTTATCGACTCCCCGAAGCTTTTCGCAGATTTCCACGTCCTTCATCGCCTCCTATCGCCTAGGCATCCCCCGTATGCGCTTATTCGCTTGACTATATAACCCAAAAACTCCTGACTCGTTATTTTTCTGTAATCTTCGT